>OIZU01000154.1_pt1 | contig 73031 bp, 55 predicted proteins | sample 1588661 | NCBI WGS metagenome assembly OIZU01 (sample SAMN03283257) | human gut metagenome | biome: human-associated habitat; material: feces | host: Homo sapiens | place: USA | collected 2013 | reverse complement strand
TTCGACGGCGAGCTGCGATCCCTGGGAGCGTTGGGCGACGGGGAATCCATCTTCGGCCGACAGCCGGGCAACGGGCCGTCGTCTCCGGATGGCGATGATGGCGTGTCTGATTCATGAACGGACGAAAGGAAGTAGCATGATGACGGGATATGCCGGGCATCCGGCATGATTGGGGGATCAATGGATGGGCAGGGGCTGCGCATGTGCAGATTCACACGCGACGGGATCCCCGAACTGGGCGAATACCTGGAATCGGTGGACGGCATCATGCGAAAGGAAGACGGACCGATCCGCCACAAGGAGAATGGTGCCGTCCGTCTCCGGTGCCCGTGCCGGGAGTCGAACCCGGTGCCACTGGGAAATTGTGAGAGGCGTGGCGTGCCGTGCACGGGCCGGGGCGCGCCCGGAGGACCGGACGCGCCGTTGTTCAGTTATTCATCACTGGGCATCGCCGGATGCGTGTTCCGCTCCGGCCGTCACCGCCTTCCTGCGGCGGCGTGCCACGGCGATGGCCACGCCGTTCCAGTCGTCGGTGGCGGACTCCACCTTGGTGTCCGAGCAGTAGTCCTTGCCGTCGATGGTGACGACGTCATCGGACTTGCTCTCGGTCTTGGCCTCGGGCTTGGAGCCGGACTCGTCGTCCGAGGTGCCGTCGCCGAATGGGGCCGACGTGTCGACCGGACATTCGGTCAACGGGGTTTGCCTGTCAGCCATGTGCAACCTCCAGAGGAATGATGATGGTGCGAACAATGTCAGAGTCGATGATGCGCCGGGTCGCGGGCCGCTGCGGGGCGCACCGTCTACAGGCCCCATCGGGAGCACGGCTCCACGGATCCACGGGTCCACGGGTCCACGGGTCCACGGGCATGGGAAAGGCCCTCCGCCGGGAGAGGCTGGCGAAGGGCCTTTCCCATGCCCGGAACCCGTCGTCGTAACGTCTCCTTCGATCCTCACGCATACGAAAGAACCGCACCTCCGATCATCGAATCTGAATTTCTTCAGTCCAACAATCGGGGTGCGGTTCACACTACACGAGCCGGGGCTTTCCTTATGCCTATACCATGATGTTTGGCAAAGCAGGTAATGCACTTTTAGAACAGTGAGGAATACATCTTCAATGTGATGGTGGTTGGTATGCCGTTCTCGTCGCGAAGACGCACTTCGGTGCCACCTACCGGATCCTGCGAAGCGACCTTCTTGTCTTGATTGGAATCCAACGTGAGCTGCGAACTTACCTTGACCGTGAATCCGAGTTTTTCCAATGCGGCTTTGGCGTCAGAGGCTTTCTGCCCCACATAATTCGGCAGGGTTATGGTTTCCGGTCCTTTGGAAACCACCACGTCGACGCTGTCTCCCCAATGCAACGTATCACCGTTGTTGACGGAAGCGGAAATCACCTGCCCCTGTGGAATCTTGTCGTCGAAGGATTCCGTCCAATTGGTGGTGAGTCTAAGATCATCCAGCGCCTGCTGTGCCTCGTCCTTCGTCTTGCCGACGATATCGGGCATAGTGACTGGCTTTGGCCCCTGCGACACCGTGACGGTGATCGTCGTATTATGCGGCAATGTGGCGCCGGGATCCACACTTAACGACAGCAACGCCCCTTGAGGCACGTCAATGGAATACGTGTCATCAGAAGCCGCGGTCTGCTCGACATTATCGAATCCAGCCTTCTTCAGTGCGTTGATTGGATCCTTGCCGGATGCGCTGGTCGCGTCGAGAATATCGGCGGGAACCGTCGCCTGCCGGACTCCCTTGGAGACCACGACCTTGACTTTCTGGCTACGACGCTTGCTGCCGCGATCGCCGACATTCGCCGGGTCGGTGGAGATGATATTGCCTTCCTCCACGGAATCGCTATACTCTTCCGACACCTCATATTCGATATCGGAAATCTTGAGCAGACTCTCGTAGTCGCTCCACTTCACATTGGTGATGGGGCATGCTGCGGACGCGTCGCATGTCATACCATCCGGCTGGGGCATGGTCCAATAGCTGCCGGGGCCCTGATAATACCACCATGCCCAACCGCCGGCGCCACATGCAAGCAGCAGCGCCACCACGCCTGCGACGATGAGCGGTGTGCGACGCTTTTTCGCGGATTTGCTGTTTGGAGTATTGCCGGATTCGTCGCTTTGCGCGATGGGGGATTGCGATGCAGCGCTGTCGACGGCATTGTCAAGGCTATTGACGATGCCGTCTGCCGGCAGCGAGAAACGTGTCGTCGCTTCTGGATCGATGTTCTGTTGCTGCACCGGCATGACGGTTGTTGCGTTCGTCTTGACCCTGTCCAGCTTGCGTGTGCGATCATCGAATTGCTGCGTCGGCGGTGCCGGGGGAGCGGGAGGAACAGGATTGCCGACATTGGTTGGCGCACCGTTATTTGCGGGCGCAGCACTGTCGGAAGCGCTGACGTCTACCGGGGGAAGACGATACTGCCAATCGCTGACCGCAAGCGTCGATTGCAGACGCTGCAGCTCGGTTAACGCAACGGATGCGTCTGCTGGACGAGCCTCGACCGCGCGAGCCGTGAGATGGGCAAGGAATGCGGCCACGCCTTCATTGATGCCTTTGCAAGCGGTGGCAATGCTTGGCACATCCTCGTGAACATGCTTGAATACCAGTGTTACTGGATTATCTGAAGTGAATGGCACGTTGCCGGCGAGCATCTCCCAAGCCATGATGCCCACGGAATACAAATCCCCCTGAGGTGTGGCTTGATTCTTCTCGATCATTTCCGGTGCTAGATATGCTGCTGTTCCCAGCAGTATGCCGGTGGAGGAGAGTGTGGCCTGCGATACCGTTTTAGCCAAGCCGAAATCGGTGATCTGCACATGGCCACGGTCGTTAAGCAAAATGTTTTCCGGCTTGATGTCGCGATGCACCACGCCCGCACGATGTGCGGAAGCGAGGCCATCCAATGTCTCGCCAATAATGCGTAACGTCTCTCGAACGCTGAACGTGCCTTGCTGGTTCATTTCGTAGCGCAGATTCACGCCGTGAACATACTCCATGACGAGGTAGTCAAGACCGTCGAATTCCCCGGTGTCATACACTTGCACGATATGCGGGTTGGCGATGGCGGCCGCGGAGCGTGCCTCGCGGTGGAAACGTTCCACGAATTGGTCACGGTGCGGCCCCTGAGCCAGCTGCGTATGCATGATTTTGATGGCGACCGTGCGCCCCAAGCGCTCGTCTACCGCCTGGTACACCGTGGCCATGCCACCATCGGCGATTCTGCTGACGACCCGATACCGGCCTTCGATGACCTGACCTTCGGGGGCATGTGGAGCTTCACTCATGGTTAATTGCTGCGGTTCCTTCTTCAAAAACGCTTCATGCTGAATGTTCTCATTTGTAGTCTACAAGCAGAGGTTTGCGGATTGTGCAACGAACGCGCGTCCTGTCCGGATACCAGTCAGAAGACACGCGGATCTTGTCACGCATTTGCACGTACGTCAGGTACGAAACGTGCGCAGGCCTCGATGAGCGGCGATTTACGATACTCAGAAAGATCAAGCGCATTGATAGCCGATTTCGACGCATGCCACAGATCTGCGATTCTGTTGCGGGATTGCGCGATGGCTCCCGTCTGTCCGAACAGTTCAATGGCGCGTTGCACTTGAGTCTCGGAACGCGAATCGGCTTCCCACATGTCGATAAGCTCACGTCGCTGCCCATCATCCGCAGCGTTGATGGCATCGGCGAGAAGCACGGTACGCTTGCCTTCGCGAATATCTCCGCCAACAGGTTTTCCGGTATTTCTGCTTGATCCGACAACGTCCAAAAGGTCATCCGCAAGCTGGAACGCCAAACCGAGCGGCAACCCGACCGCCAATGCGCGCCTTCGAGCATCATCCTTGCTTAAACCAGCGGCAAGCATGCCGAATTCCAGAGGGGCAATGGTGGTGTAGCTGGCGGTCTTCCAACGGAATACGTTCAACGAAGCTTCCACCAGCTCGTTCGGATCGTTCAACGGGTTGAGCTCCACCGCCAAATCAAGTATTTGGCCAACCTCGACTTCGCGATGCATATTGAGCAACGTCGCCACCACATCGGAACCATAAGTAAGCTTGGACGCGGCCTTATCCGCGATAGCCACGCTCGCCGTGGCCAACATGTCGCCAAGCATGATGCCCAAACCATGACCGATAGTCTCACTATGCGTATCGGTGGAAAACGCACGATGCGCGGATGGCTTGCCGCGACGCAGATCGGAATCATCGATGATGTCATCATGCACCAGGGCGCCGGTCTGAAAAACCTCTACGGCACACGCCAAATCAAGTAGTGCATCGAAATCGCGTTCCAGCACATCCTCCGAAGCGAACGCGCGGAACGAATCCAACGTCAGCAAGGCGCGAAGTCGCTTGCCGCCCTCACTTGAAGTGACCGCTTGCGTGGCGACCATGTCTGCGATGGGCTTGCAGGAAGAGGCAACCGAATCGTCCACATGAAGGAACGCAAAATCCTTCACTAACGAAACAATGCGCGATTCAATCTGTTCCAAATCGGAAGAGCTAGTCATACCAACAGTTATCCACAGGCGTTCGACAAGACCAAATCTCAATGATTGCAATAGTTGCGGTACCGAAACCATTTTGCGAAACGCCGAAAGACCCATCCTCCGACCACAAGCCCCGAAAAACAGCGCATCGCCTCAGCGCATCAGACATAGTGCCATACAAGCGGCGCGCAGAGAAGCCGATCAACCATGTCAAGGAGGGCAGAACAATGACAGTCAACAGGACCGTACGCATCACCGGAACGGAAATGAAAGAAACCATCAACCAATTCGAACAAGAGCTCCGATCGAATGGCACGCGCAAAGCGGTGCGCTCCCTCATATCAGAGGCGTTTCTCATATGGATGGACGCGCTCGAACAGGCGTCGACGGAAAATGACGAGCCATGCCGAGTAAGCGTGACACGTACCGAATGCAGCTTCGATAGGGACACGGTTATACGAATTACGGTGGGCATGGGCGAAATGCTGTCCATACGCGATGCGTTCCTCATCTCCGCCATAGTCGATGAGCAACGCGCCAGTCGGGAGTTTCTTATGGATTTTGCCGAACGGCCCAAGCATCCCGGCAATGCGCAACGTTTGGAACAGCTGCTCAGCGATGCATTCCGCGACCCATCAGCCAGACCCGATCTGAAACGTTGCGACCAAGCGGTCAACATGCTGTTTGACATCATCGATATGATTCCCAAACCATATCGGGCGCAGCCGTTCGCCGTAATCAGCTACATCATGTGGTGGATGGGTCAGGAAGGCGCCATAGCGGCCGCCATCAGCGCGCTCGCGATAGATGATCAATGTTCACTGGCGGCGATCGTATGTTCGGCGGTCGAACGGCATATCGGGCCTGCCTGGACATCGGAAACCTAAGGCAACACGCCGTAAAGTGGCGTGACTTGCGCGTGAAGGCCTCATTATGCGGGAATAATCGTCCTTGCAAGATGGTTTACTCACATAGTTGACGATTTGCCCTTGCCAGAAGTGGGTCCTTGTGGTATACGCTTCTGGCAGGATCAATAGGAGGATAAGTTTGGCCACCAAGGAAACGACGGCAAGCATGGAACAGGCTGATCTGACCGAAAAGACCACCTCCACGAAGAAAGCCGCCACGCGTAAAGCCTCCACCAAGAAAAGCGCAGCGAAGAAAACTCCTGCCACGAAGACCCCTCGCAAGACCACCGCCAAGAAGAGCGCCCCTGCCAAGAAGGAAGAGGAGCAGATTGAGGATGACGCCCTTGACGATGAGGACGCTCAGGTGGATGACCCCGATCTCGATGATTTCGATGACGATCTCGATGACGTCGATTCGGATGATAACGACGATCTCGATGATGACGAGGAATCCGAGCCGGATGATGACGACGAGGAAGAACGCAAGAAGCCGGAAGAGCCCAAGGAAAAGGGTGCTTTCGTGGTGCGAGACGATGACGATGATGAGAATCTGACTCCGTCCGGCAACCCGAAGCGTCGTGTGATCGCAGCAGGAGCGACCGCCGATCCTGTCAAGGATTACCTGAAGCAGATTGGTCGAGTGAGCCTGCTGAACGCGGAGCAGGAAGTCGACCTGTCCGAGCGTATTGAGGCTGGTCTGTATGCCCAGCACCTGCTGGACACCGAATCCGACCAGATGGACTTCAAGCGCAAGCGCGAGCTTAAGTGGGCCGCAAACGATGGCAGGCGTGCCAAGGACCATCTGTTGGAGGCTAACCTGCGACTCGTGGTGTCGCTGGCCAAGCGCTACACCGGACGCGGCATGCTGTTCTTGGATTTGATTCAGGAAGGCAACCTTGGTTTGATTCGCGCTGTTGAGAAGTTCGATTGGAAGAAGGGCTTCAAGTTCTCCACCTATGCCACGTGGTGGATTCGTCAGGCCATTACCCGAGCCATGGCCGATCAGGCGCGTACCATTCGCGTGCCTGTGCACATGGTCGAAGTGATCAACAAGCTATCCCGTGTGCAGCGCCAGATGCTTCAGGATCTTGGCCGCGAACCTACACCGGATGAGCTTGCGCGCGAGCTTGACATGCCAGTCGAGAAGGTGCAGGAAGTGCAGAAGTACGGTCGTGAGCCTATCTCCCTGCATACCCCGCTGGGCGAGGACGGCGATTCCGAGTTTGGTGATCTGATCGAAGACACCGACGCCATCGCACCGTCCGATGCGGTTGCTTTCTCGCTGTTGCAGGAACAGTTTAGGCAGGTGCTTGAGACGCTGTCTCCGCGCGAGGCCGGTGTGATCAAGATGCGCTATGGCTTGGAAGATGGTCAGCCGAAAACGCTCGACGACATTGGCCGCGTGTATGGCGTAACCCGTGAACGTATTCGCCAGATTGAGTCGAAGACCATGTCGAAGCTGCGTCACCCGTCTCGTTCGCAGACGTTGCGTGACTTCCTTGATCAGTGATCAGACGATACGTGTGTGAATGAAGTCGAGAAATCCGGCGGGAATGTCGAATTTCTCGACTTCTTACATCTACAAGACGTTTTTATGTTTTTGAAAAACCGAAGCGAATAAGCAAGTCGGAATGAGGGAAATGGCGAAGGACAAGGACAACTACGGCGCAGGCAGTCTTACTGTGCTCGAAGGTCTTGACGCGGTGCGCAAGCGTCCAGGCATGTATATCGGCACCACCGATAGCCAAGGTTTGATGCACTGTTTATGGGAGATCATCGATAATTCCGTCGATGAGGCCCTTGCTGGTGTCTGCAACCATATCATCGTGACGCTGCATTCTGACGGTTCCGTGGAAGTCGCCGACAACGGACGAGGTATTCCTGTCGACATTGAGCCGAAGACCAAGCTTACCGGCGTGGAAGTGGTGCTGACCAAGCTGCACGCCGGCGCGAAGTTCGGCAACTCTTCGTACGGCGCCTCTGGCGGCCTGCATGGTGTAGGCTCGTCCGTGGTGAACGCGTTGAGCTCTAGGCTTGATGTGGAAGTGGATCGTGATGGCAAAACCCATCACATGTCATTCCATCAGGGTCATCCGGGTGTATATACCGACGTCGATCCGGAGCATCCGTCGCCGGACGCGCCGTTCAAGCGCACGCGCAAGAACCGTCCGACCGAACTCGAGATCATTGGCAAGGTCAGTCCGAAGACCACCGGTACCCGCATCCGTTACTGGGCTGATCCGGAGATTTTCAACGATACCGCAGAATTCAGCTACGAACAGCTAATCGACCGTGTCAGGCAAACCAGTTTCCTGGTGCCGGGATTGAAAATCACCGTCATCGACGAGAATATTCCGGAAACCGGCGATGAATCCATCGATGAAATGCTGGAAGTCGACAATATTACGAATACTGCGGACGACAAATCTCAGGATTTTGAAGGAACGCAGGAGGTTGCGCAATCTCAGGAACCGGTAGCGGATAACGATGCGCAAACGCAGAAAAGCGACGAAAGCGGCGATGCTGAAAATGCCGTCGCAGGTCAGACGGTGGAAACCGATGCCGTGGCACAACCTCAGGAATCGAAATACACGCATGCCCGTATCGAGGAATTCTGCCATACCGGTGGCGTGAGGGATTTCGTGGACTACCTGTCCAAGGGTGAAGCCGTTTCCGACATTTGGCGCGTTACTGGCGAAGACACGTACGTTGAAGAAACCCAGGCCGTTGGCGACGGAGGCGAGTTGCATGCGCAGAAGGTTACAAGAAAGTGCGCCGTTGACATCGCCATGCGGTGGACCAACGGTTACGACACCACCATGCGCAGTTTCGTCAATGTGGTGGAGACCCCCGGCGGCGGCACGCATGTGGACGGCTACTTGTTGGGAATGACCAAGCAGATTCGTAAGGCCATTGAAGACAATGCGCGCAAGCTCAAGGTGAATCTCAAAGATTCCAACATGAAGGTCGAACGTGATGATATCCTGTCCGGTCTTGTGGCCGTCATCACCGTGCGTATCGCCGAACCGCAGTTCCAAGGCCAGACCAAGGATGTGCTTGGCACCGCGCAGGTCAAGCCGATCGTCAGCAAAATGACCGACAAGCAGTTCGGCGAGATGATCACCGGATCCAAGCGCGGCTATAAGGAACAGTCCGGCCGCGTGCTTGAGAAGATCGTAGGCGAAATGCATGCCCGCATTCAGGCACGTAAGACCAAAGAGGTGACCCGTCGCAAGAACGCGCTCGAATCGGCGTCCATGCCTCCGAAGCTGTCTGACTGCCAGCCGGGTAATGACGATGTAGCCGAACTGTTCATCGTGGAGGGTGATTCCGCACTCGGTACCGCCAAGGCCGCACGTAACTCCGGCTTCCAAGCGTTGTTGCCGATTCGCGGCAAAATCCTTAACGTGCAGAAGGCGTCGCTGTCGCAGATGTTGTCGAACAAGGAATGCGCGGCGATTATTCAGGTGGTCGGTGCTGGCTCCGGTGCAAGCTTCGACATTGAGCAGGCAAGATATAACAAAGTCATTATGATGACCGATGCAGATGTTGACGGTGCGCATATCCGCATTCTGCTGCTCACCTTGTTCTACCGTTACATGCGGCCGCTCATCGAGCATGGCCATGTGTATGCGGCTGTGCCTCCGTTGCACCGCATCGCCTTGACCGGAGCTCGCAAGGGGGAGTACATCTACACGTATTCCGACGATGAGCTTGCCGGAAAATTGGCGGAGCTTGACAAGAAGCGCATCGGCTATAACGAAGACATCCAGCGTTACAAGGGTCTTGGTGAGATGGATGCCGATCAGTTGGCTGACACCACCATGGATCCACGCACGCGCATGCTGCGCCGTATTCGTATGGAAGATGCCGAACAGGCCAGTCGGATCTTCAGCCTGCTGATGGGTGACGATGTGCCTCCTCGAAAGGCATTCATTGTTGAGAATGCCGATGACTTCGACCGTTCCAAGATCGATACCTGATCGGTGTTTTCGATGGTTCGCCTTCCGTTGCGTCAAAGACGTTGCGGAGGGCGTTTTCTTAGCGAAGACGGTATATGGTTTCGCGAGATAGGGATTGAAGATTCTGCGGTAAATGGTGCAATTGAGCAGTTACCGATCGGTAGATAGATATGTTTACAATGACGACTGATATTGTCTTCTGCAGCTATCAGTCAAGAGGGAGTGGGGCGTGGTCAATCTTTTGCTTGCCGTAATCTATGTGGCGTTCATCAGTCTTGGTTTGCCGGATGCTGTGTTGGGTGCCGCATGGCCGACGATGAGTGTCGATTTGGGTGCACCCATCTCTTGGGCTGGCGGCATTTCCATGACGATTTCTGCTGGAACCATTGTCTCTGCGCTGCTTTCCGATCGTATGACCTTGCATTTTGGAGCGGGCAAAGTCACCGCGGTTTCCGTGGCCTTGACGGCGTTGGCGTTGTTTGGCTTTTCGGTGGCTCCGAACTATTGGGTGCTGATTCTGCTTGCCATCCCGTACGGCTTGGGAGCGGGCGGAGTTGACGCGGCCCTCAACAATTATGTGGCCATTCACTACGAGAGCCGTCATATGAGCTGGCTGCACGCCATGTGGGGCATCGGCGCATTGACCGGCCCATACGTCATGGGATTCGCCTTGGGCGCGGGTCAAGGCTGGCCGTGGGGCTACCGTTACATCTCCATACTGCAGGTTGCGCTCACCGCCATTCTTATTTTCAGTCTGCCGCTGTGGAAGAAGCGCTCCGAGGCAAAGACGGGCGAAGTTGCCGGCGAATCCGACGGAACGGCCAATGATGAAACTCGCAAACCGCTTGGTGTACGAGGCGTGCTTGCCATTCGCGGTGCCAAAGAAATCCTGGTGATGTTCTTCTGCTACTGTGCGTTGGAATCCACGGCCATGCTGTGGGGTAGTAGCTACATGGTGCTCGGCAAAGGCATTGACAAGACCACAGCCGCCATGTGGGCCAGTCTGTTCTGCATCGGCATCACCGTAGGTCGCTTGGCGAGTGGCTTTCTGACCATGAAGTTTAATGATCCGGCCATGATTCGCTTGGGGCAGGCGCTGGTGCTGACCGGTATCGTCATCATGTTGCTGCCGCTGCCTCGCAATATCGGCACCATTATGGGACTGATGATTGTCGGTCTTGGCTGCGCACCGATCTACCCGTGCGTCATTCATTCCACGCCGGCATATTTCGGCGAAGACAAATCGCAGGCGATCGTCGGCATGCAGATGGCATGCGCATACGTCGGCTCGATGTGCATGCCGCCGGTATTCGGCCTGATCGCACAGCATATCAGCGTGCTGTGGTTCCCTCTGTACATGTTGGTTTTTCTGGTGCTTATGGTGATCATGCACGAGAGCCTGCGTAAAAAGTGCGGTGGTCAGACCATCGGCTGGTAGGGCGTTGCCGCCACTGCGTCTGCGATGCCATGAGCATCATTGTAGATTTCGCATATACGGTTAGGGTTACTAAAACCGAGTGCAACATACCATACGATAAGCAGTACGGCCACGGCCACGGCCAATGGCAGTCGTTGTGTTTTCAAACGAATAAGACATAGCAGAATCACAGTGGCAAGCAAGGCGATGAATGATGCCGAAAGGTAGCGTAGCCAAGTCAAACCGTATGCGTTGATGTACAGCCCCAGTCGAAGTGCCGCTGAAGCCAGAATAACGGCGGTTAACGCCAGCAATGCGACCAATGTGATATTGATCGTGCGTGTGCGTGGCGCGAGAGCGATCGCCAAGCCGAACAGAGTTACATTAATGGCCGTAACTGCCAGCAGTTGAAAGAATCCGCTGCGTGCGTATTCGCTATAGGTCAATCCGTCTGGCAGCGCGATTGAACCGTCAGTGAGCAATCCCGCGAACAGGAACCGGACTTGCACGGTGCAGAACAGTGCGTACACCATCAGGGTCACGGCCAGTACCACGAACGCTGTTACTGAACTGAGGGAGAAGCGTTGCTCCGGTGGTGTGGAAGCGGGCTCGGTGTCGAGACTGATCAGCAAAGAGAACAGCAACGGCCACGGCAATACGATGAACATGATGTGAAGAGTGAGCGCCATCGGATTGAAATCACGAAAAACGTTCAACACCTCATATTGGACTATTTGATCGGCACCAACAAGCAACGGTATGATCGTCAAAAGCAATGGAATGGAAATCAGCAGCGCGATGCCGATTTCGCGCACTTTTGAGCGTTGTTTCGACGCGACTGCGAATCTTGCGAATATGACGGAAAACGGTTCCGCAAAATCGCGAATGTGAATAAACGGCTGCTGCGACCAGCCGGTAAACCAATTCCAGACAACTTGAAGTGGACGGCGAACATCGTAACGCCCGTTGACCAGCTGACAGTGCAGCATAAGCAATGCCGGTTGAACGAATTGCGTGGTGAGCGCGTATTCGTCGTTTCTCGAATAGCACAAGGTCGAGTGAGCGAGCATATTCCACACGCCAATGGCGACGATGCTTCCCAAAACAAGCCAAACAAGAACTTGTTTTCGTGCGGTTTTCCAGTGCAGCGCGGTTACGGTAAGCGCACAGATGATCCAGAAAACCGGCAGCTCATATCCGATAAGCCATGTCGGAGGCATGCTGCAGATCAGCCGGTCGAATGCGAAAGTGATGAGAAATGCAGCGCTAATGGTGATGACCGCGCGTTTGTCGAGGGGATGTTTCGCTATTTCTTCCCGCGTGATTTTAGGTTTTGCCAAAGGCTGTTCCTCCTGATGTGCGGATGGTTCTTGTGTTGGTTGGTTTTCTTGTGCGCCTGGTGTTTCTTGGGTCTCTCGCATTTCTCGCAATGGCGATGATTGTTGAGCTTGTTGAGCGTGTGATGGGGAAGTGCTGGCTGGTTCCGTCATAACAAATTCCTTCCTTGAGTGTGTTGGACGTCATCGTACATATCGAAAAACGATAGAAAAATATCGACTAACATACTTTCACAAGATTTGCATATCGAATATCGATAGATTATTATCGATATTCAGGTTTATTGGATTGAAGGAGACGAATATCATGTCGAATTCCGCGGCGAAACGTTCCATGGTGATTGACGTATTGCGTGTGTTGATTGTGATAATTGCAATATGCTGCCTCGGACTGCAGGTCAGTGCGATTGCGGCATCCACTGTCGTTGCTTCCAGGTATGCCGGCGCTGACTCGTTGCATTGGCTGTATGCGGTTGCCGCAGTGCTGATTGTTGCCTGCTTCGAGTTCGCGTTGATACCGTTGTGGAGATTGCTGACCTTGGTTGAAAGACGTGATGTCTTTTCCGGCAAAGCCATGCGTTGGGTGAATCACATTCTCATATATGCGGGGATTGAAGGCATGCTGGTGCTCGCTGTGATGATTGGCCAAATCTGGTTGTCACCTTCGCGCTTTCTGATGGCCGCGATAGGGGTCGACGAGCAAATATTTCCATATGTCGTGCTGTCGGTCGGTGCGGCAACGCTTCTGCTGATCGCGGCGTTCGAACTGTTGATGGTGGTGATGCGCTCGCTGCTGATGCAGGCCATCGAACAGCGTGACGAACTGGCGGTGGTGATTTGATATGGCAATTCGTGTGAATCTTGACGTGATGCTCGCCAAAAGAAAAATGAGCGTCAGTGAACTGGCGGAGGCTATAGGCATAACGCCGGTCAATGTTTCGGTGTTGAAGAACGGACGGGCCAAGGCGATACGGTTTTCCACGCTTGATGCCATATGCGAGACATTGCATTGTCAGCCGGGAGAAGTGCTCGAATGGGTTGACGGCGAAGACGAGTGACGTCTTACGGTAATGCGATAATCGAACGTATGTGCGAATGTTTGAACTTGTTTTCGGAGCCGACCAAAGCATGGTTCAAACATGCGTTCAACCGGCCCACCGAAGCTCAGCAGCAGGCGTGGCCGGCCATCCATTCCGGCGAGAACGTGCTCGTTGTGGCGCCCACTGGGTCGGGTAAAACCCTCTGTGCGTTCCTTTCGGCTCTTGACCGGCTTATGGCGGGCGGAGCGTGTTCCGCAGGAGTGGACCTTCATGGCGAAACCGCGGCAACCGAGAGCCATGCGGAACGAAGAACTGTGAAGAAAGGTTCCCACAAGAAAACGAAGCGTAACGTCAAAGTGCTGTATATTTCGCCATTGAAGGCGCTCGGCGTCGATGTGACGAAGAATCTTGAATTGCCATTGCGGGGAATTGCTCAACAGTGCGAGGCGATGGGACTGCCCGTCCCCGATGTTGAAGTGGCTATGCGCAGCGGTGATTCTACGCCTGAACAACGTCGAAAAATCGTCAGCCATCCGCCGGATATTCTCGTCACCACGCCGGAATCATTATTCCTGCTGCTTACTTCCAAAGCGAGCAGCATATTGACGGATGTGGAGACGGTGATCGTCGATGAGGTGCATGCGGTCGCGGGTTCGAAGCGAGGCGCGCATCTCGCATTAAGTCTTGAACGCCTTGACGATATGATCGGACATCCAGTGCAGCGCATAGGGTTATCGGCAACCGTTAATCCCGTTGAGGAAGTAGCGCGGTTTCTTGGAGGTTCGCAACCGGTAACGGTGGTGAACCCCAGCGCTGTTCCGGCTATGGATTTGAAAGCCGTGGAACCATTGCGCAATATGCTTGACACCAGCGCTACAGGTGGTTCGGTATGGCCGGCTCTTGAACGGTCCATTCTCAATGAGGTGTTGCGGCACCGAACCACATTGGTGTTCGTCAACTCGCGTGGATTGGCAGAGAAGCTTACTGCACGGCTCAACGACATGTATGCGGAGTCGAAACAGGGCGCGGAGGCGACCGATTTGAGTGAGCACCGTGATTTGGGCTCACCGGAAGGCCACGAGCAATTTGCCAGGCATTACGATTCGGTGGTGGGGTCCACCACCATGCTGGTTGAATCGCATGACGATGTTGATGTGATTGCCATGGCACATCACGGGTCTGTGTCAAAAGATCGGCGCAAACGGATCGAAGAGCAGTTGAAACGCGGCCAGTTGCGTTGTGTGGTGGCCACCTCCAGCTTGGAACTCGGCATCGATATGGGCTCTGTGGATCTAGTGATTCAGGTGGCCGCCCCATTGTCGATCGCATCGGGATTGCAGCGAGTGGGCCGTGCCGACCACAATGTCGGGGGAGTCTCTCATGCGTTGTTCTTCCCCATAACCCGACAGCAGATTATTGGCATAACAGCCAGCATGGAATGTATGCGGGAAGGGGCTATAGAACCATTGCGAATGCCCCGCAATCCTCTGGATGTGCTCGCACAGCAGACTGTTGCGGCCTCGGCCATGGAAGATCTTTCTACGAATGATTGGTACGACCGCGTACGTCGTTCCGCGCCTTTCCGAGATCTCGATCGGTCCATGTTCGATGCGGTTATCGGCATGATGACAGGCGCATACAACAGTGAGGACTTTTCCGCATTCCGCCCGCCGCTGCAATATAACGAAGAAGCGGGGCTGATTTCCGCACGTCCAGGAGCGCAACGTTTGGCAGTGACCAGCGGCGGTACCATACCTGACCGTGGCATGTACACGGTGGTGCTTCCGGAGGAAGGCTCCGGTCCGGGCCCTCGGCGGGTAGGTGAGCTGGATGAGGAAATGGTATACGAATCCCGTGTGGGAGATGTCATCACTTTGGGGACTTCCACCTGGCAGATTCAGGAGATCACACGAGATAGGGTAGTGGTGGTTCCTGCTCCCGGGCGCACCGCGCGCTTGCCATTTTGGCATGGGGATCAGGATGGGCGTGATTATGGTTTCGGATTGGCGCAAGGGCGTTTGACGCGTGAGCTCAGCCAAGGATTGCATAGGCGTGAACCAGCAAAGAATGGTGATCAGAATACGGCTCAGACTGTATTGGAAGCACAGTTCAACCGTGAGACCGCGCAACGTTTGGAGCGAGATGGTCTCGACCATAATGCCATAAGCAATCTTGCCAAACTGCTTGACGAGCAATGTGAAGCGACCGGTACGATTCCTTCGGATCGTGATCTCGTGGTGGAGCGTTGCCGGGATGAAGGCGGAGATTGGCGCATCATCATCCATTCACCATATGGTAGGCGCGTGCATGAGCCTTGGGCGTTAGCCATCACCACTCGAATCAAACAGCGGTTTGGTTTCGACGGTCAAGTGTACGCGGTCGACGATGGCATTGTTTTACGATTGCCGGACGGTTATGGCGATTTGCCTACACGTGAGCTGTTGCTATTCGACGTGGACGAATTGCAACGCACTGTTGAGACGCAAGTTGGCGAAAGCGTGCTTTACATGGCTCGATTCCGCGAATGTGCGGCCAGATCACTGTTTCTGCCGCGCACACGTCCCGGTAAGCGTGTGCCTCTCTGGCAGCAGCGGTTGAAGGCCGCGCAACTGTTGAATGCGGCTCGTACTTGCAAGAACTTCCCCCTCTTGTTGGAAACTGCGCGCGAATGCCTGCAGGACGTATATGATTTGCCGGCATTACGCACGATTATGACAGGCCTGCATGCGGGAACAATACTTTTATCGGAGGCAACTACTGAAACACCTTCTCCGTTTGCGCAGAACATGCTGTTCGGCTTCGTTGGATCGGTGATGTACCAGTATGACGTGCCCCAAGCCGAACGAAGCACGCAGTTGCTGTCCATGGATCTGGAAGTGCTCGAACGGCTTCTAGGAAGCACGGATATGGCATCGTTGTTGGACGCCGAAGCTATTACACAAGTGGAGGGCGAGCTTGCTGGGCGAACATTCTGGAATGATCTCGCCGAAGAAGATATCAGCGGGCGCGTAACAAGATACGCCAAAACGCATGGACCATTCACCGCTGACAAGATGATTGCCGAACTGGGCATTGACGCGGCTCAGGCGGTGCATGCGCTTGATGAACTGGATGCCCGAGGAGAACTCATCAAGGGAAGATTCACTGATTCAGGTGAGACTTCCGAAAAGAACGATATTCAGCAATGGCTCCACAAGGATGTTTTCCGGCGTATTCGAGCATTGTCTCTTGCCAAGGCCAGAAAGGCCGTCAAACCGGTCGATCCGAGCGTCTATCAGGCGTTTCTGCTTAATCGTCAGGGCGTTGGCCCTGTTGGAGGTGAACGCTACGAAGGCGTTGATGGTCTGATGCGTGTCATCGAGCAGTTGGAAGGCGTGTTCCTGAACGCTTCGGTATGGGAGTCCATGGTATTCCCGGCACGTGTGCGTGACTATCAGCCTAGTATGCTCGACGAACTCATCTCATCGTCGGATGTGGTGTGGGTCGGTTCGAAAGCAAGTGGATCCAACGCCAAAGAAGCTGGTGAGATCGCCTTCTATCCAGCAGGTTCCTTGCTGCTCAACCAGCCTGAATCGGCGGTGGATAAGCTGAACGATAATGAAACGTTGACCATGCCGGATGCCGTGTTAACGGCGTTAAGCGGTGGCGGAGCATTTCCTATTCAACTGCTTTCAGCCGTGACAAAAACCATCTGGCTTGAGCATGCCGAAGCGCAGGTGAACCCCGAAACGGGCGAAATCATCTTTCCGGCATGGGGCGAGCGGCAGTTCGAAGAAGCCTTATGGTCACTGGTATGGCAGGGGAAAATGACGAACAGTTCGTTCGCACCAGTACGAGCGCTTCTGCACGGAGGCAAAACCGTTCGCGCACCCCGTCGTGCCGCGCGTAGACGCGTCACCATGCGTCCTCCAACACCATTGGCGCTGAGTGGATTATGGTCCGCAGTATCTTGTGGCGACGGGCGAACCGTTATGCCAAACAAACCACTAGACGGTGTTATCGAGCCGGGCATGCTCGAAAACAGCGATACCGGCATTGGCATGGCGCATACGGCAAGTGTAGAGGAGCGTGAGCTGGCGCTCATCGACTCATTACTGGACCGATACGGCGTGATTGCCGCTCCTTTGGTTGACAAGGAACGGATTGCCGGAGGATTTTCAGCGCTCTATCCGGTACTCAAACGAATGGAAGAACATGGCACACTGGTCCGAGGCATGTTCGTGAAAGGTTTTGGCGCGGCACAATTCGCGGAACGAGACACCGTCGACGCGCTGCGCAGCGACACGCAATGGCACAGTCAATCCTGCGTTGCGCTCGACGTGATCGATCCCGCCAATCTCACTGGTTCCGCAATCGCCTGGCCAGAACAGGATTACCTCAAACCAGCACGCAGATCCGGTTCCATCATTGTGCTCAAACAAGGCGAACCGGTACTGTTCTCCGTACCAAAAAGCCATAAAATTGTCAGCTTCACCGCAGACGAAACAATATTAAGACCGTCATGCGCCGAACTTGCCTACGTATTGCAGCGCCAACCCAGCGGCAGCATCAGCTTCAGCGAAATGAACGGAACATCATTGAAAGCACGCAATGAATACCGGCAAATCCTTTACGCCGCAGGTTTCGTCGATAGTCCGCAAGGCATGAAACTTTACTGTTGAAAAAGATCATCATCGCTAATGCATAGTGACAGCGCGGACGAAAACGCAGGAACAACAATGCCCGCGTCCTACGAACGGAATCCTAAACGATTCCAAACTTCGTAAAACGCGGGCACGTCACATTGCAATGGGTCAGCCGACGATGGCGATTGGCGCGGAAAGTTCCGTACCAGAACCGTCACGACGCATATCCGGCTTCGGCAATTCCACACCGGCACCGCCCTCCGTGGAAGCATGTACCGGATATGTGCCCACGAAGGCGAGGATCAACGTATCCTGCCCCTTAAGGAAACGCTGCGAACGCACGCCACCGGTACCGCGACCCTTTGTCGGGTACATCTCCAACGGGGTTACCTTCGCTGAACCATTCTCCGTGCCCGGCAGTGCTTCGGAATCGCCGGCAACCGTCAACACCACGGCTCCAGACGCGGAGAACAGGCCATTGTCTCCCTCCTCGTAATTCCAAGCCACCTTGTTGGCGGGAATCACCGCAAACGCGGCAACCGAGCAGCCTTCAGCCAAGCGGATACCTGCCATGCCGCCCGCGGTACGGCCCTGAGGGCGTACGTTCTTCGCATCAAACGTCAGCAAAGACGAGTCGGTAGAAACAAACACCAGTCGATCCTCATCGCGCGCTTCAGCGGCAGCCAGCACTTCATCGTCATCCTTCAAATCGATGATGCTCCATGAATCCATCGTGGTGGGCGACTCACGATTCCAACGCTTGATCACGCCATTACGCGTGCCCAATGCAAGAGGAGCAGGTTCTGCGGCATGATCACCGGAATCATCGGCAGTTGGCATGGCAATCGCAGCAATCACGCGTTCGCCGCGAATCGGATCGGTATTTTCCGTCATACCGATCAACTCTTCGGCATGGACGCCGCCAGTCACATGGAGCGGACCATCCGCAGACACAACCGGCAACTCCACGACATGCGCCACAATCAGACGGCCGGCAGATGTGATCAAACCATATGAGGAACGTGTGGTTGTAGGGAAAATCGAAATAATCTGATCGTCCTTCACACGTTTGTCGGCAGAAGAACGATTCTCCCAACGTTCCAACGCATCTTCGGAGGTTCGCGCGATCAAACCCGTGGCCGACAGCATCACCGCACATGGTTCGTCGTCAATCTGCAATGCCACAGCGGCCGCATTGTCTTCACCGGCCTTCGTCGCTGCCTTAGCGGCTGCGGCAACATCAGCTGCTGCGGAAGAGACCGTTGCGGCGGCACGGGCTGCGGCCATAGCCGAAGCGGACACGCCATCATCACCATGCGCCACAACAGGCACAAGCTTACCATCGGCATCCTCATCCAGCAATACGGTTCGACGAGGCGTGCCATACGTGGCGACGGCCTCATCCATTTCGGAGATCACCACATTGTCGAGCGCTTCGGCGGAAGCGAGAATACGATCCAACTCTTCGATACGTTGCTTCAAATCGTCACGTTCCGACTCAAGCTCGATGCGGCTCATTTTCGTCAGACGACGCAGACGCAAGTCAAGAATGTACTGTGCCTGAATCTCATCCAAATCGAATACGGCAATCAGCTTCGTCTTCGCGGCATCAGCATCGTCAGACGAACGAATCACCTGAATCACTTCGTCAATGTCGACCATCGCAAGCAGAAGGCCTTCGACCAAATGCAGACGCTCCAACGCCTTCTTCTTACGGAATTCGCTACGACGGCGAATCACCACACGACGATGGTCCACCCACACCTGAAGCATTTCCTTCAAACCCATGGTGTGCGGGCGGCCGTTGACCAACGCCACATTGTTGATAGTGAAATTGTCTTGCAACGGCGTGTGCTTGAGCAGTTGCGCAAGCACGGCGTTCGGATCGAAACCGGTTTTGATTTCAATGACAAGACGAGTGCCGTTATGACGATCCGTCAAGTCGATCGCCCCGGAAATACCTTCCAGCTTGCGATTCTTCACACCCTCGGAAATACGTTCCAGCACTCGTTCGGGCCCCACCATGAACGGCAGTTCCGTCACGACGATGGCTTTCTTACGGGCCGTCACATTTTCGATATGCGTCACTGAACGCGTGGTCAACGCGCCACGTCCGGTCTCATACGCCTCACGAATGCCGTTACGCCCAACGATCACGCCGCCACTTGGCCAGTCCGGACCTGGAACATAGCGCATAAGCTCTTCCAACGTGGCATCAGGATGATGCATCAGATGCTTGGCCGCGGCAACCACCTCGCCCAGATTATGCGTCGCCATATTCGTGGCCATGCCGACGGCAATACCGGAACCGCCATTGACCAGCAGATTCGGAATCGCAGCGGGCAAAACAGTCGGCTCCTGCAGCTTGTTATCGTAATTCGGCGTGAAATCAACGGTATTCTCACCGATATTGGCATTCATACCAAGCGCTGCCTGGGCCATACGCGCCTCAGTGTAACGGGAGGCCGCAGGACCGTCGTCAAGGGAACCGAAGTTACCATGGCCATCCACCAACGGCAATCGCATCGCAAACGGCTGCGCAAGACGAACCATCGCCTCATAGATGGCGGAGTCGCCATGCGGGTGCAACTTGCCCATAACCTCGCCGACCACACGGGCCGATTTCATATACGGACGATCAGGATTGAGATTCATCTGGCCCATCTGATAGATGATGCGGCGTTGCACCGGCTTCAGACCATCTCTGGCATCGGGCAACGCGCGGGCATAGATCACCGAATACGCGTATTCGAGGAACGACTTGCTCATCTCCTCATTCAACGGTGTTTCGACGATGTTCTCTTTGACCGTACGCGGGTCAAAGGCTGGTTTTGCCGGTTTGCGGTGCGACACCATGCGGTGAATCTCCTCACGGAAAAGTAATGGTAATCAACCTAGCAATGCTACCAGCCGGTACCGCCGCGGTGCTTGAATGGGAATTATGAGTGTTGAAGTGCCAAGCGTCGAAGAGCTGCTCACCATGACCGAACCGGCATGCTACGGCGATGACGTGTCATCTGAAGGAACCCGTGGGGGAGCGTTGCACCTGTCATCGGTACTTCCTGCTGTTTCCAACGCCATCGGATACCCCATGCCAACGGCAGTCCATCCTGATCCGAAGCGTTTGCAGGGAGCGCTCGGCATTCCCGATGCGACTTCCGTGGTTGTGGCGCTCGTGGACGGTCTCGGCTACTGGAATCTCAACATGAGGCTGGGACATGCCCCCTACTTGCGTGCGCTGATGAACGACACCGCCAATCAACGTCCCATCGCAACATGCATGCCAAGCACCACCGTCGCAGCCATGTCTACCTTCGGTACGGGAACATGCCCCGGTATGACCGGTATGACCGGTTACACGCAGCTCAATCCGAAAACCGATGAAATATGCCAGCTGATTTCCTTCAAAAACGCAATTCCTCCGCTTGAATTGCAGCAACAACCGACCATTTTCGAACGGCTGAGCGCGCAGGATGTTCGAGTGACCAGTTCTGGACTGCCGAAATTCGCCTTTTCCGCGTTGACGCAGGCGGCGTTACGGGGCAGCGACTACATTTCCAACGATGATCCGCGAAAACGGATTGCAGCCGCGGCGCAAGCGGCAAAAACGCCCGGACTGACGTACCTGTATCTGCGTGATACCGATAAGGTCGGGCACAATTACGGTTGGGATTCCGACAAATGGATTGGCACGTACGAGCGTGTTGACGCTCAGCTCGGCCTTCTCCGCCGCAGCGTGCCCAAAGGCACATTGATTGTGATTGTGGCGGACCACGGTATGATCACCACTGATCCCGAATCTGTGATTGACATTGCACAGGATCAGCGGCTCATGCAGGGCGTCGCCCATGTCGGCGGTGAGCCGCGTTGCGTCATGCTCTACGCGGAACAAGGCGAGAATCCAGAAGACATCGCCACACGATGGCGCAGCGTGCTGGAGGACCGTGCGCAGGTGCGCACGCGCTCGCAGGCAATGGATGAAGGCGTGTATGGGCCGGTGGAAGCTCGCGTCGAACCGATGATCGGCGATGTGATCGTATCGGCCGCCAAAGTCGTCACTATTGTGGACTCACGTACGCAAGCAGAAAAGGCGATGCACCTGCCAAGCGTGCACGGGTCGCTCACCATGCTCGAATCCGACATTCCCTGCTTGATCGACGTGGCCTAACTTCAGTCGCCAAACAGGATTTCGTCCCAGCTTGGCACGGCGGAACGTCCGGCACGCCGCTTCGATTTGGTGGTGTTCTGGCTATGCGGGTCAAGTGTCTGGTTCTCGTTCGCCATGTTCGAAGCAGGCTCCGGCGTGGATGGAACGGTATTGCGTGTGTCGGTGTTTGTTGCGCTGGCTGTATTGGCTCCTGCAGCAGGGTTCTCCGGTCGGCTCGGCAGAGGCAAGTCGGATGCGATGGCTGGCGCGTTCGGCGTGTCAGGCGTGTCGGATTCATTAGACACGCCGCCGATTGGCGCGATCGGAACGGAAGGCGCTGCCGCGGGACGGGCCGCAGGCATGGACGGCTCGGGCGTGTTCCATGCGGACACCGTTTGCTCGATACGCGCCGACCGTGCGGAATTTCCGGGAAGATTCAGTGACACGAGAAAATTTTCATCGGCGTGTTTCTCGGCGTGTCCTTCTTTCGACGTGTCCTGTTCTCCAATGAGTTTTCGTGCTGCGGAATTCAGGCAGCTTACGGCATTGTCGTGCATGTTCCACGACCATTCCGCGCAGACATTGTGACCGGAGGAGACGAACTGAGCGCTGATTTTCCAAGGCTCCAAGCCAAGTCTGGTGGCCTTCCAAGTCACATCTTCCAAGCGCACCCGCGCTGCCGCAAAAGTGCGTTCGATCAGTTCGGAAAGCGTGCGTACGCGGCTTTCCTTCGGCGCTGGAACGGCGAGAAACTGCTCGATCGCATATTGCTTTTCCGTTTCGACCGAAGCCGAGAAACGCCGAACAAGCGCTTCGCTTAACGAATATCTTTCCGCGACACGCGCGGGATCGGCGCCAGCGCGAATCAACGATTGAATTTGCGAAATCGGCAGGGTGGGTGGGATGCGTGTCTTCTGTTCCTCCTGTACTTCGGAACGAATCTGCTTGGCCTCCAAAATGGCTCTTTCAAGCGCTTCGTCGATCTTTACAGCGAACTTTCCGGCACCTGAAACAAAGACGAGTTCACCGGTGTCGCTGACATGATCGAACCGTGCTTCCTCGAGTGAATTCCCAGGCACAACACACCACTTTCCTTCAAGAATTTCTGTTTATTCCATTGTGCCCCACGTGTCGGATTTTACGAGTATTTCGATTCGTGTATCCTATGCGGGGTAAAAGTCATGTATCCTATGGCGCATAAGCACCATAGATGACGAAAGGAATCTCGATGGCACAGGATTATGATTCCCCGCGCAACAAAGACGAGGACGAGGAGTCGCTCCAGGCTTTGGGCAAGAGCTCCCAGAACACTTCCAACGATATGGACGATGACGAGAACGCCATCGCCGAAGATTACGAGCTGCCCGGTGCGGACCTCAGCAATGAGGACGCCTCGGTGACCGTCATTCCTATGCAGGGTGACGAGTTCATCTGCTCCGAATGCTTCCTGGTGAAGCACCGTAGCCAGCTTGCCTACACCACTGACGACGGTCAGCCGGTGTGTCAGGAGTGCGCTGCCTGATGGCGTTCGACGAAGCATATAACGAACCGGAAAACGTCGAGGTTCTGGTAAAGTCGCTGGATCCTGACCATCCGGCGGAATTGTATTATGCCCATGCCGGTGACGCTGGCGCTGATCTGCGCACTACGGAGGAAGTCACGCTGAAGCCGTTCCAGCGGGCACTGGTGCCTACAGGAGTGGCGATCGCCCTTCCAGCGGGTTACGTGGCTCTGGTGCATCCACGGTCCGGTCTTGCCGTCAAGCAGGGTGTGACTGTGCTCAATGCGCCGGGAACCATCGACGCGGGGTACCGTGGTGAGATCAAGGTGCCGCTGATCAATCTTGATCCGGAACACACCGTGACGTTCCATCCGGGAGACCGTATCGCGCAGCTGGTTATTCAGCGTTACGTCGAAGCGAAGTTCATCGAGGCGGAAACGCTGCCTGGGTCGGATCGCGCTGAGCGTGGGTTTGGTTCCACAGGCGTGGCTTCCTGAGCTGAACGCACTGGCTTAGTCGCAGAGGAATCGGCAAACGCTGACGTCTCAATGGTTTCGGGGGTATTTGGCCGTGCAACACGCGGTCGGATGCCTCGGATGCACGGTGAGGCGCGGGTAGTATAGGGAGCATTGCGAGCGAGGAGGTGGACGATGGGTGACGTTGAGCGTGAGGTTCATTCTGCCCGAATGTTGGGCTGCGAGATCAGCACGAATCCGCTTGATCCGCTTGAGCCGATCCTGAAGATGTGCGAATACCATCATCCCGATGAGGACATAAGCATTCTTGAGCGCGCTTATGAGCGTGCGGTCAAGCAGCATTCTTCGCAACGGCGCAAATCGGGCGAGCCGTACATCATCCACCCGTTGGCCGTGGCGCAGATTCTTGCCGATCTCGGCATGGGACCGTTGGTTGTGGCCGCCGGCCTGTTGCACGACACGGTTGAGGACACCGACTATACGCTCGATGAGTGCCGCGCCGAGTTCGGCGATACCGTGACCGGTTTGGTCGATGGCGTCACCAAGCTTTCCAAGATGGAATACGGCGATTCCGCGCAAGCCGAAACCATTCGCAAGATGGTGGTCGCGATGAGCCGCGACGTGCGTGTGCTGGTCGTCAAACTCGCCGACCGTGTGCACAACGCGCGTACCTGGCGTTACGTCAAAACTCCGAGCGCGCAGAAGAAAGCGCATGAAACGCTTGACGTGTACGCGCCACTTGCCAATCGTCTCGGCATGAACGCGATCAAAACCGAATTGGAAGAGCTCAGCTTCAAAGTGCTCTATCCGAAGATCTACAACGAGATCGTGGTGCTGGTGGCCCGTCGCGCAGGCCAGCGAGACGTGTATTTGAAGCAGATTCTCGCGGAGATCAACGAAGATCTTGACGAACAGAACATTACGGCGTACGTAACGGGACGTCCGAAGGACTATTTCTCGATTTATCAGAAGATGATCGTACGTGGTCATGATTTTGCGAATATCTACGATTTGGTGGGTGTGCGCATCATCGTCGACACGATTCAGGATTGCTATGCCGCGTTGGGTGCGGTGCATGCGCGTTGGAACCCCGTTCCGGGCCGTTTCAAGGATTACATCGCCATGCCAAAGCTCAACATGTACCAGAGCCTGCATACCACGGTGGTGGGTCCTGGCGGCAAGCCTGTCGAGATTCAAATTCGTACGTGGGACATGCATCGCCGTGCGGAATTCGGTATCGCCGCGCATTGGAAGTACAAGGAGAACGGTCAAGCTGGCCGTGCGCTGAGCTCGCCCGATAAGTCCGATCGTAAACGTGGCGAGAACCAGGAGCTGAGCGAGGCTGACAATTTCAAGTGGATTCAGCAGCTCGCCGACTGGACGAGTGAGACCCCGGATTCCAATGAATTCCTTGGCTCCCTGAAGGAAGATCTGGGTGCTGCCGAAGTCTACGTGTTCACTCCAAAAGGTAAGATCGTATCGTTGCCTGCCGAGGCGACACCGATCGATTTCGCTTACGCGGTGCATACCGAAGTCGGCCACCGTACCATGGGCGCCCGCGTGAACGGACGTCTGGTACCGCTCGACACCAAGCTTGAAAACGGCGACACCGTCGAGGTGCTTACGTCGAAGTCCGAATCGGCTGGTCCGTCTCGTGACTGGTTGAGCTTTACCAAGAGCCCGAAGGCACGCAACAAAATTCGCCAATGGTTCAGCAAGGAGCGTCGTACCGAGGCCATCGAAGAAGGTCGTGACGAGCTGACACGAGCCATGCGCAAGCGCAATCTTCCGATTGCGACTCTGCTGACTCCCGAGGCGTTGGTCGGTGTTGCTGATGAGCTGAATCTCGCCAATGCCGAAGCCGTGTTCGTGGCGATTGGCGAAGGGCAGATTTCCACGCAGAATGTCATCTCGCATCTGGTCCGTGATGCGGGCAGCGACGAGGTGAATGAGGAGGTGGAGCAGGAGGCTCTGCCGCTCAAGCAGGTGGAACGCACCAAGAAGACCACCAGCTCGCTGGGCATTTCCGTCAAGGGCGTGGGAGACATTTGGGTCAAGCTCGCCCGATGTTGCATGCCGGTGCCGGGAGACAACATCATCGGCTTCATCACCCGCAATCAGGGCGTGTCCGTGCATCGTGTGGACTGCCAGAACATGCTGGACTTGCAGAAGCGTCAGCCGGAACGTGTGGTTGACGTGCAGTGGACGAGTACCAAGGGCGTGTTCATGGTCAAGATTCAGGTGGAGGCGCTCGATCGCCCGCATCTGCTGAGCGACGTGACGCGCGTGCTTTCCGACCATGGAGTGAACATTATTTCCGGCTCCATTTCCACGGGAACCGATCGTGTGGCCACTAGCCAATTCAGCTTCGAAATGGCCGACCCCCAGCATTTGAATACTTTGCTTGCCGCAGTGCGCAAGATTGAAGGTGTATTCGATGTGTACCGTATCACCGGTGCCAAGGACTCCGCCGAACCTCGCTTACGCAAAATCTGACACGATCAGTGCGGTCGTGAGACTCATCTGAACTGCTGTAGATTCTCTCGGAGATAATGAAAAGCCCCTCACGCGAGGGGCTTTTCATTGTTTTGCCGTAAGTCTTGTTGATGCGAAACTTACTTCAGCACTTCGATGGAAGTGATGCCGACCGGCTCGAGCGGAGCATCGGAACGGTCAGTTGCCACGGAGTCGAGCTTGTCGACGACGGCCTTGGACTCGTCATCCGCGACTTCGCCGAAAATGGTGTGATGGCCGTTGAGCCATTCGGTTGGCACGGTGGTGATGAAGAACTGGGAGCCGTTGGTGCCGTGGATCTTGCCGTCCATGCCGCGGCGCAGGCCGGCGTTTGCCATGGCCAGCAGGTATGGGCGATCGAAGGTCAGTCCTGGAACGATTTCATCATCGAAGTTGTAGCCCGGGCCGCCAGTGCCGGTGCCCAGCGGGCAGCCGCCCTGGATCATGAAATCCTTGATGATGCGGTGGAAGGTCAGACCATCGTAGAACGGCTTGTGGCTCGGCTGACCGGTGAACGGGTCGGCCCATTCCTTTTCGCCGGTGGCGAGGCCCAGGAAGTTGGCCACGGTTTCCGGGGTCTTGTCATCGAACAGGTTGATCTTGATGTCGCCTTCAGTGGTGCGCATGATAACTGTAGTCATGATTCCTAGTGTCTCATGGGCTTGAGACCAGGCGGTAGCCCATTGACGCGTTCGGGGATAAGTTCGACGGTCACATGAAGTATTACTGCGAAGGCGGATTGGGGAATCCACTAGGGTTTGGATGGGATCGAATGGGTCTCGCAGGAGCTTGGACTATGCGTCACGAGCGGTTCGGGAATTATATGCCCCTCTACCTTCATGCAGACAATCAGCGAAAACCTTCAATGACATTCTCAACAGCGCAAAACAGACATAGTCATAATCTGAGCAATCAACAACAACAGCGAAACACGTGACCTTACACTGCACATGTAGTCCCCAACACGCCAGACGCTTACGATTATGACCACATCAACTTCGCAGAATACTCACGAAACAGATACCGCAAACAACGCATCATACACCACCATCAGCACCATTCTCACACTGGCCATACCAACGTTCGGGCAACTTATCGCCGAACCAGCATTCGTGCTCATCGACACCGCCATCGTCGGACATATTGGCGGGCAGGCGCTCGCCGGTCTGTCGGTCGGGTCAACCATTGTGCTCACTGTAGTGGGGCTATGTGTGTTCCTTGCGTATAGCACCACATCGCAGGTGGGGCGTCTTTTGGGCGCTGGCAAACGAAGAGAAGGCTTGGAAGCAGGCGTTGATGGTCTGTGGCTGGCTGGAATCATTGGCGTGGTGGTATCTGTGGCGCTGTTCGTTATTGCACGCCCGTTGTGCATGGCCATGGGAGCCCAAGGGAGTGTGCTGCATAACGCGGTTGACTACGTGCGTGCCGTGGTGTTCGGTATTCCCGGCATGTTGCTGGTGTATGCGGCCAACGGTATTTTCCGCGGACTGCAGAAGGTTCGCATCACGTTGGTAGCTGCTACGCTGGGTGCGATACTCAATACGTTGCTGGATCTGCTGTTTATTCTCGGATTCGGTTGGGGTGTGTTTGGGTCTGGAGTGGCCACGCTGATTTCGCAATGGTTTATGGCGGTAGTGCTTATTGTTCCTGCTGTGTTGTGGACTCGTGCGGAAGGTACCCGTTTACGGCCGCGTTTGTCAGGAGTGTTGAACAGTGCTGGCGATGGTGCGGTGTTGTTCTTGCGCACGCTTGCGTTGCGTGCATGCCTGGTGGCGAATGTGGTGCTGGCTACGCATATGGGCGTGGAAGTGTTGGCTGCGTATCAGGTGGTGAATTCCAGTTGGAATTTCGTGTTGAACATGCTTGATGCCATTGGTATTGCCGGTCAGACGTTGGTTGCCGCGCAGATTGGTGCCCGTCAAGAGGATGGAGCCATGCGTTTGACGAGAATCGCTGGCAGGGCAGGATTATGCGGAGGAACGGTAATCGGTATTGGTTTGATGATTGCCGGATGGTGTGCGTCCCCGCTGTTTTCTCAGTCGATTGAGATCCAGCATTTGCTCACTGTCGGTATGGTGGTTGTTGGCGTGACATTGCCGTTGGCTGGTTGGATGTGGGCTGTTGATGGCATTCTGATTGGGGCAGGGGATTACCGTTATCTTGCATTGACGTGTACGGCGACAGCTGCAATATATGTACCCTGTCTTGCTGCGATTGGTTGGATATGCGATGCGATGCAGGCGTCTTCCGCGCTGCGTATGGCATTGCTGTGGCTTGCGGTGAATCTGTTATTTGTAGGATTGCGTGCCATTTTCAATGGGTCCCGTATCGGAACTTCCACATGGTTGCATATCGCACATTGAAATCAGCTTGTGATGGCAGTTTGACATGACGTGAGATGGGTGATTCCTGCAAAATAAAAAATCCCGCATGATTCCGGCGAACCGGATCATACGGGATTGTTATATGCGGACGAACTTAGGAATGAGTCCTAAGAACAGGCTCTGGCAATTCAGGAACGCTTGCGCTTGAACACGAACAATGCCCCTGCTGCGACAACCAGAACAGCGACCACCACAACAACGCCGATTACGTTGGAACCGGTGTTGGCAGTGTTTGCCTTCTTGTGTGCGGCAGGCTTCGTATTCTGCTTGTCATCATCCTTCTTCGGTGCGTTCGGAGTGCTGTCCTTGATGGCCACAGTGAAACGCACGCGTGCACCCTGGTTGTAGAACACCACCACAGAACCGGTGCTGCCGGTTTCGCGACCATTGAGGAATGCGCTGCTCAACACGATGGAACCGTCATCGGCCACGGTGTAATCCGTGCCGGCGGTCAGTGACTGGTAGTCGTACTGCACGTCTTCCACGGTATTGCCATTGGGGTTGATGCCAACGGTCAGACCGTTGGCGTTGGCGCTCTTCTTATCGCTATCATACTTGTCGTAGTCGAATGCATCGCCATTCGTCAGCTCAGCATTCTTGATTTCACCATCATTCAGCAGCCACACCTGAGTGCCATGGTACGGGTTTGCGGTGCCAATTGCCAGACCGGAATCGGTGACGGCGAACACGCGTAGACCGTGGTTGTTGTTATCTCCGAAACCGTTACGGCTGATGGTCTGGAAGTTCGTGCCATCGGAGGAGACGATCAGGTCAAAGCCACGAGTCTCATCGTTGGAGTAATGCAGGTAGCTGAGCACGCCCACGAAGTCGATGAAGTTCTCCAGATTCTCTTCGGTAAGCCACTTGTCGAGCTCGTTGGTAATGAATTCCGGCAGATACTGCTTGTTCTTGTTGTACAGGTCGAGCAGCCGCTGCAGGGATGCGAGGAACTGGTAACGATCGTCGAGCGTGTAGGTTTCAGCGGCCTGCGGAGCGACACCGTCAGGGGAGACCACGTCGGTCTGCTTGGAGTTGAGATCAGCGCCCATGTCCTCCAGCAGCTGCTGCATGGTAGCCACGTCAGCGGCCACTTCGTCGGTCTTGCCGGCTTCTTCAACTGCCTGTGCAGCTTGATCGCTCTCAGATGCTTCGCCTTCGTTCAACGGCATGATGTCATCATCGCTCGGCTTGGTGGTTTCCTGAGATTCGGACTCGGAAGGCTTGGAGGCTTCCTGAGAGTCCGTGTCTGTAGTGCCGGAAGTGCCGTTCTGGTCATTCTTCTTCAGAGAGTCGAAGAAGATCTTGATGTATTCGATCTGCTTCTTCCACTCTTCCGGAGTACGCTTCAGAATGTCGCCGTTGGCGAACTGGGTTGCCGGGTATGCAAGATCACTGATGTCGAAGGTGCCGACGTACAGCTTGCCGTTGTAGGACTGCATACGCCACACATACTGGTTCAGGTGACGGCTCTGCTCGTCGCTGTCGCCCAAGCCGGACAGCATGGTATTGCCATCGATGGTGCCTTTGGAATCGCCGAAGTACTTGTTGTTGGCTTCGCCGGCGAGCATTTCGAAGTTTTCGTTGCCGTCTTCGTCAACGTCCATACGCCACAGGTTGACCGGGCTCTCCAGATCCTTGTACAGGTCGGAGAAATCCATCTGCATGGCCTTCTCCAAAGCGTTCATCGGATCGTTGTAGCCGCCGATGTACAGGTGGCCCTTGTATACCACCATGTTGGCTGCGCCGGAACGACTCGCTCCGAAACCCCACTCGTACTTGGCGCCGTCTGCCGGATCGCCGACCAGCGGCTTGAAGGTCCACTTGCCGGTTTCCTTATCTTGCGTGCCGCGCACGAGTGCGAAGGATTGCTTGTTGTTCTTCGCGGTTCCAGTCACCATAGTGACATAGAGATTGCCCTTGAAGCCGACCATATCCCACACACATCCACCGAACACTCCATCAGTTACAGCGCATGCCGGATAGTTGTACAGGCCCTCGGTCTGGGTAGCGATAGTGGCGAAAGAATCCTGGCCTGCTGACGGGTTGGAAGAAGCCACAATAGTGGCACCGTTATCGGTGATCATGCTGGCGATAAGCTGATTGTTGACCACGGTCAAACCACGGATACCAGCAGTGTAGCCCTTCTTCAGACCAGTGGTCATGGCAGCGGAACGATACACGATTTCAGTGGCATCACCACTGCTCGGATCAACTTCCAGCAGGTACGGCTGACCCTTTGCGGCGGCAGCAAAGTACAGCTTGTCATGGAATTCAACGGCTGCACGATAGCCGTTGACCGCATGCTCTCCGCCAATCGCATTGACGATGATCTTCACTTCACCGGTCTTGACGTTGATCTTGAGCAGCAAGCTGTGGTTCTCGCCATTGTCGAGGAACAGCTCGCCGTTGAACGCAACATCCAAAGCGGCCTTGATGCTGGCATACTTGGCGCCCATGGTGTTAGCCATGTATTTCAGCGTGGAACCCATTGCGGAATAGCAGGTGCCCACATACATCCAGTCGCCGTAGCCGGCCGAAGCCCATGAATAGTTCTGACCACGCTCGGGCAAACCCTGCGTGAGATCATCAATGGATTCACCGTTCAAAACGTTTACGATACCGTCATCTTCGCCCAGCCCTGCATTGGGGTGCGAAATCTTGGTGGCCGTATAGCCGGCACCAAGTACGGCGGTATTCGAGGATTCATTAGCATTGGCGCTGCCTACTACCGGCAGCAACATGGCGCAAGTCGCAAGCGTTGCGATTGCAGCATTAATCATTTTATGGTGGTTGACCATATTTTCCCTAATCTCGTATACTCCGAAAAGATATTCCTCGTGTGGCATATCTAACAGAAAAAAATACCAAAAAGGGGTGACCTAAGGTACTATACGAAAAACATCGGGAACAAATCTCACCAAGTAGTGTTGCGCTAACTAGTATTTGCGTGACTTTGCGGATGTGCGCATGCGAAATCAGGCTTTAGAAGCGCGTGCGACAAGCCGCTTCTGCACGTAAAGTCCAATGGACATTGTGCAATGGCGGAATCAGATCGTTAACCGTCAACATGCATAACGAAATCAGCGGCGTAGCCAATGAAACAATGTGAAAATGTTTGACAAGTGCGAAAAAACAGGAATACGAAACCCGCAAATCCCAGAATATCGGACGCAAAAATATCGTATCCAAACGTGTCGAGAGTACTGGGGTGGCCAGTCAATGCAACGACTACATCGGGAATCCCATCGCGCACGATATTCAACAGAAGAAAAGCGATGAGCGTGGTGCAGCCTCGTTTTACAATCTTGCGAGGGTTGGCGTCGGAGAAGACCAGATTCGACCCGAGACTGATCATGAACACGGATGGTCCAAGAATGCACAGATACAGAAACACTTGCCCCACTAGCTGATTTCACCTTGGAAGAAATTACCGTCAAGCACTTCGTAGAGATGCGCCGAGGGAAGACCGAGAGGGGCGGAACGCGCAAGATCGAAGCTGCCGTAGTTATTTTGCCTGCTCTCTCATGATTACGTTATGCTCACTCCAGTGCCCGAACACTCCCTCCATACCCGAAAAGGAGGAACATGCGATCCGCCAAATGGGCTTCCGTCGACAACGAATGCCAGAGAAAGCCCGTATCGCCTACCTTAATCAGCAAGCAGAATCGGCGTGGTTCTACCTTAAAGCCACTGGCGTCATGCTTCGAGTGTGGTGTTTGCGGGCTGTGTTTTCTCTGTGCATATGAAACGTGCCACCAGGCGGTCGGATGACGCTTGCGGAGGGATGTCTTGTGCACAAAAATGTGTCGTACGAGCGCTTAAGCTTGGTTATCCCGCTTACGTATGGTAGATTCCGTGCTTTATCCTGAGACATCTCGCTTATATATGGCAGGTCAGGTTGTCATGACAGCTGTTCTCATACCCCCTAAGTACGCTTTTCCGAGGTGTATCTGCCATACATAAGCGAGATAGGGATAAAAGGGGGTATCGATGTCCGAGAGAACGCGTCTTCATTATCCAACGGTGTATGTGGTTCATACGGAAGATAAGAACAGGTATAAAAGCGTTCCTGACTATACGGTATACGTGGGGGAGACGAAGGTCGCCGCGGCGCGCGACCACGTCGAGAACGGTCTGACCAAGGCGGAGGTCATGGCCATGCACGGGATCGCGAGCGTCACACCCCTGGAACGCTGGTGCCGCGAGTACCGGGCCGGAGGTCCGGAGGCGCTCGGGCCGAGGCCCAAGGGCAGGCCCAGAGGCTCGAAATCCAAACCGAAGCCCGAACCGACGCTCGAGCAGGAGCTCGCCGAACAGGTCGCCTATCTGAAGGCGAAGGTCGCGTACCTGGAAAAACTCCGGGCCCTGCGGGCGCAGAAGTCACGAGACGCGAGAGAAGCGCCGTCGTCCGACTGCTCGCAGGGCGGGGACACCGGCTCGACCACCTCCTGAGGATAGCGGGACTGGCCAGATCCACGTACTTCTATCAGCTGTCGCATCCGGAGCGTGTGACGCGGGCCGATCTCGAGCCATTGGTCGGCGAGATCTGGGGACGCACGCCGAACGGATGCGGCCACCGACAGATACACATGTGCCTGGTCCACGAGTTCGGACGGAAGGTGTCGGCCAAGAGCGTGCCCGGGGTCATGCGGCGCATGGGACTGAGATGCGCCATCCGCTCCAGGAACCCGTGGAGGAGGTACGACTCGTACAGGGGCGAGACGGGCGATCACGTGCATAACCTGCCCGAACGCGACTTCGACGCGGCCCGTCCGTTCTCCAAGCTCGGCACCGACGTCACCGAGTTCAAGGTCGCCGGCTCCAAGGCGTACCTCGCTCCCGTGTACGACATGGCCAGCAAGGAGATCGTCGCCTGGGACGTGAGCCGCAGTCCGGACCTCGGGCAGCAGAGGCGCCTGCTCGCCATGCTCGCGGAGCGCCTGCCCGCCGGCGCGGAGCCGATCCTGCACTCGGACATGGGATGGCAGTACCAGCACCAATGGTGGAGGGACGAGCTCGAACGCCTCGGCATCCGCCAGTCCATGAGCCGCAAGGGCAACTGCCTGGACAACGCCACCACCGAGCAGGTGTTCGGCCACTTGAAGGACGAGTTCTACCGAGGCCGGGAGTTCGACTCGTACGAACAGTTCAAACTCGAACTGGACGCCTACATCATCCATTGGAACACCAGACGGCGTCAGATGCGACTCGAGGGACACACCCCGGAGGAGTTCCGGAGCATGTCCCTCGCGGTCTAGGGCTGTATCCTAATTAACAACGTCCAACAAACGGGGCGCAATTCAGTCTCGTGGAGGCGTGCGTCGTCTCTTTTTGGAGGCGTTTGGGTTTTTCTGGTGGTGGCCTTGATAGATCGGCGTGTGCCTTTGGAATAATGATATGGAGGTTTCATCTCACTCGACGTCCGGCTGGGTTGCATTCGCGGGGGATCGGCGCTATTCTGTAACAGCGAAATAAGCTGGACTTCGTTCGGTTCGCTGAGGCCATCCCGTGGATGCGGGGTGGCCTCAGTGCTTTCATCGCCGGATTGGGGGAGGTCGAATTCATGTCGTTGCGCAAGCCCTACAGGAGTGTGGACGAACAGCTGCGCATTTTGCGCTCCCGTGGCATGGCTGTCGATGCCGGTGCTGGTCATGTGCTCAGGCGCGAGGGCTATTATCCGATCGTCAATGGCTACAAGGATTTGTTCCTCGACTGAAAGGCATGCCTGACCGCTGGTGATGACCGGTACGGGACGGGCGCGCGTTTCGATGATCTGTACGCCCTGTTCCTGTTCGACCGTGAGTTGCGTGAACTGTTGTTTTCCGCCATCACACGGGCGGAGGCCGCGCTCAAGGCAGTATGCGCGCATGAGTTCACCAGGCTGCACCCCGACGAGGTCAACCCGTATCTCAATCCCGACTATTATGATTCCAGGCGCCGTCCGAGCGCCGTGGCGTTGATCGACAAGGTCTTCAAGCGGATACTTGAGTTGGACGGCAACCCGCGTAACAGGGGCGACTATGGCGGCAAGGCGTATATCCGCCATTGCATGGAAGACCACAACGGCCAGGTCCCGTTGTGGGTGCTGGCCAACGATCTTTCTTTCGGCCAGACGGTATGGTTCTTCCAAGTCCAGTCCCCGGCCGTCCGATTGGCGGTCGCCGAAAGTTTCACCGGTTTGTATGCGGACACGCACGACGGGCCGCGGCGCATCACCATCAAGCGGTTGGACAGCATCTTCAACAGACTGGTGTTCTACCGCAACCTGTGCGCGCATGACGAGCGCTGCTATTGTGCCCTGTACGATGGGCGCGCTAACGAGAACGTGTACCAGGCCATCGGTGATCTTGGCTATTTGCTTGACAAGGACGATTACTTGGAATTGTTCGGTCGCTTCTCCGCATTGGTCGCACGGGCGACCTCCGCCATGCCATCGCGGAGACAAGCGATCCTGTCTGCTATGGGCGTGCGCGAACGGGAACTGGCCGACAGGGCGGAAATCATACTGCGCAGCTGACCGTTCCTGCCATTGGGACGGTGGCGTCGCAGGCGGCTTTGGACTATGAGCCAGCTGATCTGGGCTGTCTGCAATAGGCCTGTGGGATTCGGGATGGATTTGGGATGTCATTGGCGGCTGGGACGGTTGTATGGGCCGCGTATCGTTCTGTCTATTGTCCGCCATGGAGACGTGCTGCCGGGCGAATGCTTCTGGGCACCACCCAGGCGGAACATCATGAAACCACAGGGGGTATTGCACTTTTCCGTGCCGGTCGGCGAAGACGCTGAGCGCCGGCAGGGTGGTGGAACGTTCCCGGATTATTTTCGGGTGTCTGGAGGTGCCTCGTGGAAAACGAGGGTGATAGTCAGGTTTCCCAAAAAATGAAAACCTTGGAACAAAGCCAAAAACGACCACACGCGATTATCGTCAGAGGTGCGCATGATAGCTATAGTCATGATTTTCATGCTTATGCCCCTGTGAGGCCTGCTCGGTCGTGAGGACTATTCTCGGAGAGACGTGATGTCCGGGGTGGTTATTTCCAGTTAAACGTGTAGCTCTGGTCCGATTGTTCCTCGCCGTGGGTGGTGACGGTCGGGATGTTGCCGTGCCAGGTTACGGTGAAGTTGTCCGAGTCCAATGATTTGCCGTCGTTGTGCAGGTCCGTCTTGATTTCTGTGACGTTCTCGGCTCCGATGACGTTGGAATCGGTGTCCCAGGAGACTTTGATCGTGATGGTGCTTGGGCCGAAGAACATGGGCGAGCCTAGTTCGCCGATGGCCACTTCGCAGGTGCCGTCAGAGGATGTCGTGTTCACGATGCTGTGGGGCATGTCTATTTGCGTCCATATGAGGGTACAGCCGCCGGCCCAGACCAGTGCGAGTACAAGGACGATATGCTCGATAATGCGCGCCGCTTTATGCTGTTTTGGTAATGTTCCTGTCATCAATGCCCCTGCAATCGTGCCGCGCCTCTTTTGTCTTTGAAGTAGTTTATCGATGTTCTGGATGGTTCGAGGTTATACGGTGTTTTGAGATTACCATACCTGACATGGCAGTGGGATTGTTCCTTCTTGTCTAGGCGCCACTAAACAAGATATCGCCAAACGGCTCGGACCGAGCGAGACCACTGTGCGCCCCTGCATATCCGAGTTTTTCACGGCGCTCGGGTACACGAACCGTGGCGAGCTGACCATCACCGCCATTAAAGCCGGATACTGATTGGTTTCTGACTTGAATTTCGGTGCATGGTAGAGTGCCCTTGCCGTGAATCCCATCATCTCCCATCGAGTCGGGGAAATGCGGAGCAAAAACAGGTTATATCATAGATTGAGTTGCTGAACTCAACAAGTAAGCGCACCACGTAGCAGTGTTTTCGCATACAAGAATCGGATCCGAACACAATTATTCAGACCCGATTCTTGCATATAGGAGCATGAAAGCGTCGGTTTAGCGCTCGTGATGGTCGATGTGGTCGGACGCCACGTCGCCGATGGTCTGCACGATCTGTACGAGGATGACGCACAGAATCACGGCCACGGTCATCACGTCGTACTGGTAACGCTGGTAGCCGTAGCGGATGGCGATATCGCCCAAACCGCCTGCGCCGACGGTGCCGGCCATGGCGGAGAAGCCGAACAGGGTGATGAACGTCAGTGCTGCGCCGCGCACCAGCGACGGCAGGCTTTCGAACAGCAGCACTTTGAACACGATCTGCAGATTGCTGGCACCGAAGCTTTGCGCGGCCTCCACCAGACTTCCGTCCACTTCGGCGAGCGACTGCTCCACCACGCGTGCCACGAACGGCGCCGCGGTGATGACCAGCGGCACGATGGCTCCCGGCACGCCGAGCGAAGTGCCGACAATCAGTCGGGTCAACGGGATGATGGCCACCAGAAGAATGATGAATGGTACGGAACGCACGATGTTCACGATCCAGCCGAGCACGGTGTTGAGTGTCGCATTCGGGCAGATGCCCTTCTTTGCTGAGGTGATGAGCAGTACGCCCACAGGTAGGCCGATCACATACGCGAGTAGCGTCGCTACCGCGGTCATGATGATCGTGTCACGTACTCCCTCGACCAGCAGTTCGCCATAATCGGCGATGAATTGCGAGATAATCTGTCCCATTTCACTTCACCTCTTCCTTGGTCGGCGAGTCCGTCTGCTCATCGGACGAAGCGGAATCATGCTTATGGCGATGGTTCTCCACTTTCGCATCGGTGATCAGTGTTTTCAGAATGTCGCTTTGCGGATTGGAGAACAATTCCTCCGTATCGCCCATCTCCACGATGCGTCCGCCATCAATCATGGCCACACGGTCGCAGATGTTGCGTGCCACGGACAACGAATGCGTGATGATGACCAGCGTCACGTTGAGCTCGCGGTTGATGCGGCGCAGCAGGTCAAGGATCTGCGCAGTCGTGGTGGAGTCGAGTGCGCTGGTGGCCTCGTCGCACAGCATGATGGACGGATTGTTGGCCAACGCGCGTGCGATGGCCACGCGCTGCTGCTGGCCGCCGGACAGCTGGCTCGGATAGCGGTCGGCCAGATCGGCCAATCCAACCAGGTCAAGCAGATAGCGGGCACGCTCCTCGCGCTTGTTTTTCGGCGTATGGTTGAGCTCCAGTGGGAACGTGACGTTGCGCAGCACTGTGCGCTGCTGGAACAGGCTGAAATTCTGGAAGATCATGCCGATTCCGGCACGCACGTCCGCCAGCTCCTTGCCTTTCGCGTCGGTGATGTCCTCACCATCGACGCGCACTTTGCCGGAAGTGGGACGTTCCAGCAGATTGATGCAGCGCACCAACGTGGACTTGCCCGCGCCGGAGGAGCCGAGGATGCCGAAGACTTCACCCGAATCGATGGTCAGGTTGATGTCGTGCAGCACCTCATGCGCTTCGGCGCCACTGCCATAGCTTTTGTGCAGATGGTCGATCTGAATCGTCATAATGTCCTGTTCCTATTGATGTTCCATAACAAGAATGCCGCAGGGTAGTATACCTGCGGCATTGAATTCTTGCAGCCGAAGCGGGTCTTAGAAGACCGGCACCACAGCGCCCTTGTAGTTCTTGTTGATGTAGTCGCGCACCTCGTCGGACTTCAAAGCCTTCTTGAGCTCCTTGGTCTTGGCGGTGTTCTCGTTGCCTTCCTTCACCACGAGGATGTTCTGGTAGGTTTTCGCGGCCAGGCCGTCGGCCTTTTCGGTGACCAGTGTGTCCTTGGTCGGGTCGAAGCCGGCTTGAATGGCGTAGTTTCCGTTCAGTGCCGCGATGTCGACATCCTTGATGACGGTCGGAACCACGGCGGCCTCAAGCTCCTTGAACTTCAGGTTCTTTGGATTGGAGGTGACGTCCTTCGGAGTGGCGTTGATGTCCTTCGGATTCTTCAGCTTGATCAGACCGGCATCCTGCAGCAGCAGAAGCGCACGGGCCTCGTTGGTGGCGTCGTTCGGCACGGCCACGGTGGCGCCATCCTGCAGATTCTGCAAATCCTTGGTCTTGCCAGGGTATAGGCCGAATGGCTCGAAGTGGATACCCTCCACGGACACCAGATGCGTGCCCTTCTCCTTGTTGAAGTTGTCGAGGTACGGCTTGTGCTGGAAGTAGTTGGCGTCCACTTCACCATCCTCGGTGGCGGTGTTCGGCTGAACGTAATCGGTGAACTCCTTGACTTCGAGCTTATAACCATCTTTCTCGACGAGCGACTTGACGGCCTTGTTTAGGATTTCCGCGTGCGGGGTCGGGGAGGCCGCCACGGTGATGGTCTTGTCATCCTCCTTGGAGGCGGAGCCGTTGGAGCCAGAGTCGCCGCAGCCGGCCAGACCGAAGGTCGCGAGCGTGGTGACGGCGAGCAGCGCGCCGAGAAGCTTCTTGTTACGCATGGTTGAGTTCCTCTCTCAATTCGTTATACGGGCCGCCCGTTTGCCACGCGGCGGACCCAACGATTGACCAATATAGAGGAACCATCGACGGCAACACGGCGTTCACTTATTGAAAATACTTATAAAGGGCATGAAAAACGCAGAAATTCGCGAAAACCGTCTTATAAAATCGCAAGAAAACTCTTAAAAACCTTTTCTACAGAATTTCAAAATGATGCAATGCATTCGAGATTCCGGCATCGTCGACACTGTCGGTGACGTAATCGGCTACGGTCTTCGGTTCGTCAGTGGCGTTGCCCATAGCCACGCCTATGCCGGCGAAACGTAGCATATCCACGTCGTTGCCGCCATCGCCGAACGCGATCGCATTGTCCCTCGACCAACCAAAATGCTCAAGCACGACCTGCATGCCGACCGCCTTGCCGCCATCCGCAGGAATCAGGTCGGTGAAGTCGGGATGCCACCTCACACCGCGCACGTTGCCGCACATGCCGGCGATTTCCGCTTCCGTTGCCTTATCCACATATGGGCTGATCTGGAATGTGCGATGGTTTCCTATACGTTGCTGCGGATTGCATATGTCGATTTTCGGCGCGGTTTTGCCAAGGCTGTTCCACGTACGTTCCAAAGCGGCGTTGATGCGATTGAAATACCCGTAGTTGCTTTCCGCGTAATTGGCGACGACATCGGTATGCGATTGCAGCCAGTCGGTGATGATCTCCACATCGTGCAGGTCGATTGGATGACGGTAATCGAGGCCGTCGCGTGTTGTGCAGAACTGGCCGTTAAGGCCAACAATGCCATCAAATTCGACGGGAATGGTGTCAAGCACCACACCCATATAGGAGGGTGCGCGCCCCGAACAGATGAACACCTTCACGTCTTTTTTCTGCAACGCATGCAATGCGTCGATGGTGGATCGCGGCACCACATGCGTGACGAAACTCGTCAAAGTGCCGTCGATATCGAAAAACGCAGCCTTGATGTCCGATGACATGCCGATCTCCCCGTGAATCCGTTCAAAACATCATCCAGCTTACGGGGAAAAACTGCGGAAAACGCCATTGTCGGCACGAAAAACGAACACGAAAATAGGAAAAACGTCCGGTTGCGCCTACAATCGTCAACCATGAGCGAACATATTGAGATCACGCCGGAGATCATCGAGATCCGTCATTATCTGCACGCACATCCCGAGCGCAGTTTCAAGGAATACGAGACAAGTGCCTATATCGAGAAACTGCTACGCGCGCACGACATCGAAGTGCTCAACAACCCGCTTGAAACCGGCGTGGTCGGCCTGATCCGCGGCGAGCAACCAGGCCCACGCATCGCATTGCGCGCCGATATCGACGGTCTGCCCATCCAAGAGGATACTGGCCTGCCGTTCTCGTCCGTCAACGACGGTGTGATGCACGGTTGCGGCCACGACCTGCACATGTCTTACATGCTCGGAGCCGCATTCTGGCTCGCAAAACGCCGCAAGCGCATCAAAGGCTCCATCAAACTGCTGTTCCAGCCTGCCGAGGAGCTCGGTCTCGGCGCGAAAGCCATGGTCGATGCGGGGTTGCTCGCCGACGTATCCGCCGCCATCGGCGCCCACAACAATCCGAATTACGCGCCCGGACAGATCGCCGTAGGCCCCGACCCGATGATGGCCGGCTGCGTGAAATTCCACGTCACTCTGCATGCCGCCGGCTCACATGCCGGATATCCACACAAGGGCACTGGTCCTATCGAGGCGCTCGCCACAATGATTCTCGCCTTGCAGACCATCGTCAGCCGCAATGTCTCACCATTCCATCCGCTCGTGCTGTCCATCACCGAACTGCACGGCGGCCACGTGTGGAATGTCGTGCCGGACAAGGCCAGCTTCCAAGGAACCGTACGCTACTTCCATAAGTCCGACGGCGAACTGGTCGAGAAACGCTTCAAGCAGCAGGTCCAATCCATCGCCGCGGGCTACGGCATTACCACAGACATCGACTGGGATGACTTTCAGAATCCGCTCGTCTCCGACATGGAACTATCCAAAATCGTCGCTGACAACGTGCGCGACTACGCGCAGCTCGAGCCAATCCATCCTTCGATGGCGGGGGAGGATTTCTGCGATTTCATGCCCGTCACCATGCCGGTGTTCGCCTTCATCGGTTCCAATGGCGAGAAAGGCTGCCCCGATTGGCATAGCCCGCATTTCGTCGGTCTAGATGAATCACTGCAGGCCGGCGTGGAATTCTACGCCAACGCGGCGCTGACGGTGCTCAACGAACTTTCGTGACACGCGTGCGGTCCGCTTTCAATTCGCGATCGTAAGAAAATAAAACGTTCAACAAATCAACGGTAGGTTAGGCAGCTATGACAGACATTCGCTTCGCACTCGCTCAAATCGATACTTGTGTGGGAGATCTTGACTCCAACGCAGACAAGGTCATGCGTTATGCGCACCTTGCAGCCAACAACAATGCGCAAGTCGTGGTTTTTCCTGAAATGACGCTTACTGGCTATCCGATTGAAGACCTCGCCCTGCGGGCCACCTTCCGCAAAGCCGCGTGGAACAAAGCCAACTGGCTTGCCACCGAACTGGCTGCCGATGGGCTTGGCGACCTGTTTGTGGTGGTTGGCACGGTCGGCACTGATCGTGAAACGTCTAAGCCGCGTAATCGACTTGTTGTATTGCATGATGGCGTGGTTTGGGCCGGCTATGACAAGCACTTCCTGCCCAATTATGGCGTGTTCGACGAATTCCGCATTTTCAGTCCCGGCAACAAATCCATGGTGCTCGACGTGAACGGTGCACGCATCGGCGTGGCCATTTGCGAAGACATCTGGCAGGATGGCGGTCCCGTGGCAGAACTTGCCGAGCAGCATATTGATTTGCTGCTTACCATGAACGGTTCTCCGTATGAGGAGGGTAAGACTGATACTCGACTCGATCTTGCGGTACGCCGTGCGGCTGAAGTGAACGCGCCGATGGTCTACCTCAATCAGGTGGGTGGTCAGGATGATCTGGTGTTTGATGGCGGCAGTTTTGTGGTTGACGCTGACGGTACACTGCTGGAACGTTCTCCGATGTTCATGGAGGATTTGAGCTTCTTTGATTTGGATACTGCCTCCGAACATCAGCAGGTTGGTGTTATCGCAGCCAAGCCCGATCCGGACGAAGAGGTGTACACCGCCTGCGTGCTTGGCTTGAAGGATTATATGGCCAAGAACCATTTCAAGGGCGTGTGCCTTGGCCTTTCCGGCGGCATCGACTCCGCATTGGTGGCGGCCATGGCCGCGGACGCCGTGGGAGGAGCTAACGTGTATGGCATTTCCATGCCGAGCATGTACTCGTCTGACGGTTCGAAGGATGATGCCGCCGATCTGGCGAAGAATATTGGAGCGCACTACGACATTCAGCCCATCGAACCGCTGTTCGTCTCCTTCCAGAAGCAGCTCGATCTTGAAGGTGTGGCCGCTGAGAACCTGCAGGCGCGTATTCGCGGTGTGATTGTCATGGCATATTCGAATTCCAAGGGGCTTCTGGCTGTCGCCACGGGCAACAAGTCGGAGCTTGCCTGCGGCTATTCCACGATTTACGGCGATGCGGTCGGCGGATACGCTCCGATCAAGGATCTGCTCAAGACCCGTGTGTGGGAGATCTCCCGCTGGCGCAACAAGGCTGCCGCCGAAGGCATGGGCATTGGCGGACTGCATATCGTGGGCAACGAGCAGGGGTCTGCGGGAACGCCGTTGCCGGACGGCGTGATGATTCCCGTCAATTCGATTGAAAAGGCTCCATCCGCCGAACTTCGCCCGGGGCAGAAAGACTCCGATTCGCTGCCGGAATATGAGCTGCTCGATCAGGTGTTGGCAATGTACATTGAACATGCGCATGGTCGCGAGGATCTTCTGGCCGACGGCTTCGATGAGACCACCGTCGACACGGTCATGCGACTGGTCGATCGCGCCGAGTGGAAGCGACGTCAGTACCCGCTTGGTCCGAAAGTGACGGCATTGGCGTTCGGTCGTGACCGCCGCTTGCCGATCACCAACGCGTTCCGCGAATAAAACAGCGACGAACTATTGTTTCGTTACACGCTTCGTAAGGAGTGATATGGAAAAGCAATGGTATTTCAATACGGTTACCGAACAGCCTGAACTGGGTATGATCTCACCGGCGAGCCATCGTATGGGACCATACAAAACCAGGGAAGACGCGCTCGATGCATGGAAGATCGTGCAGGAACGCAACATCAAATGGGAAGAACAGGATCGCGAATGGAAACGCTGGTCTTCCGATGAAAAGTAGTTGATTCGATATAAGAAATCGCGGTGTCCGGATTACGGCACCGCGATTTTTCATACTTCGCAAGTGTGACATATGTCACTTTTATTTCCTCGTAAACTCAGGTTCTATACAGGTTTATGCAGCTAGAATCGATAACTAGCGACGACGTAACGATGCGTCGCCAAACCAACACCCAGAAGGAGTGGAAATGGCAGCAGTTGATGCGACGGCAGTCTCCCCGGAAGAGCTTCAGGCTAAGGCTTGGGAAGGCTTCGCTGAGGGCAACTGGCAGAAGGACATTGATGTCCGTGACTTTATTCAGAAGAACTATACGCCTTATGAGGGCGACGAGTCCTTCCTGGCTGACGCCACCGAGAAGACCAAGCACCTGTGGCAGTACCTCGATGACAACTATCTGGCAGTAGAGCGCAAGCAGCGCGTCTACGACGTCGACACCCACACACCGGCTGGCATCGACGCATTCGGCGCCGGTTACATCGACTCTCCGGAAGTCGACAATGTGGTTGTCGGTCTGCAGACCGACGTTCCTTGCAAGCGCGCCATGATGCCGAACGGCGGTTGGCGTATGGTCGAGCAGGCCATCAAGGAAGCCGGCAAGGAGCCGGATCCGGAAATCAAGAAGATTTTCACCAAGTACCGCAAGACCCACAATGACGGCGTCTTCGGCGTGTACACCAAGCAGATCAAGGTTGCCCGCCACAACAAGATCCTCACCGGCCTGCCGGATGCCTACGGCCGTGGCCGCATCATCGGCGATTACCGTCGTGTGGCACTGTATGGTGTGAACACCCTGATCAAGTTCAAGCAGCGTGACAAGGACTCCGTGCCGTACCGCAACGACTTCACCGAGCCGGAGATCGAGCACTGGATCCGCTTCCGCGAGGAGCATGACGAGCAGATCAAGGCCCTGAAGCAGCTGATCAACCTCGGCAACGAATATGGTCTTGACCTGTCCCGTCCGGCACAGACCGCTCAGGAAGCAGTGCAGTGGACCTACATGGGCTACCTCGCTTCCGTCAAGAGCCAGGATGGCGCCGCAATGTCGTTCGGCCGCGTCTCCACCTTCTTCGACGTGTACTTCGAGCGTGACCTGAAGTCCGGTAAGATCACCGAGACCGACGCACAGGAGATCATCGACAACTTGGTCATGAAGTTGCGTATCGTGCGCTTCCTGCGTACCAAGGATTACGACGCGATCTTCTCCGGCGATCCGTACTGGGCGACTTGGTCCGACGCAGGCTTCGGCGATGATGGCCGTACGCTGGTCACCAAGACCTCCTTCCGTCTGCTCGACACCCTGACCCTCGAGCACCTTGGACCTGGCCCGGAGCCGAACATCACCATCTTCTGGGATCCGAAGCTGCCGGAAGCCTACAAGCGCTTCTGCGCCAAGATCTCCATCGACACCTCGGCAATCCAGTACGAGTCCGACAAGGAAATCCGCTCCCACTGGGGCGATGACGCCGCCATCGCATGCTGCGTCTCCCCGATGCGCGTGGGCAAGCAGATGCAGTTCTTCGCAGCTCGTGTGAACTCCGCCAAGGCTCTGCTGTACGCCATCAACGGCGGCCGCGACGAAATGACCGGCATGCAGGTCATCGACAAGGGCGTTATCGAGCCGATTCAGCCGGAATCCGACGGCTCATTGGATTACGAGAAGGTCAAGGCCAACTACGAGAAGGCTCTCGAATGGCTGTCCGAGACCTACGTGATGGCTCTGAACATCATCCATTACATGCACGATAAGTATGCATACGAGTCCATCGAGATGGCTCTGCACGACAAGGAAGTGTACCGTACCCTCGGTTGTGGTATGTCCGGCCTGTCCATCGCAGCCGACTCCCTGTCCGCATGCAAGTACGCCAAGGTCTACCCGATCTACAACAAGGACGCCAAGACCACTCCGGGCCATGAGGACGAGTACGTCGAAGGCGCCGATGACGATCTGATCGTCGGCTACCGTACCGAGGGTGAGTTCCCGCTGTACGGCAACGATGATGATCGCGCCGACGAGATCGCCAAGTGGGTTGTCTCTACCGTCATGGGCCAGGTCAAGCGCCTGCCGGTGTACCGCGGAGCGGTCCCGACCCAGTCCATCCTGACCATCACCTCCAACGTGGAATACGGCAAGGCCACCGGCGCCTTCCCGTCCGGCCACAAGAAGGGCACCCCGTATGCTCCGGGCGCAAACCCGGAGAACGGCATGGACTCCCATGGCATGCTGCCTTCCATGTTCTCCGTCGGCAAGATCGACTACAACGACGCTCTTGACGGCATCTCGCTGACCAACACCATCACCCCTGATGGCTTGGGCCGCGACGAGGATGAGCGCATCGGCAACCTCGTGGGCATTCTGGACGCCGGCAACGGCCACGGTCTGTACCACGCCAACATCAACGTGCTGCGCAAGGAACAGCTCGAGGATGCCGTCGAGCATCCGGAAAAGTACCCGCACCTGACCGTGCGCGTCTCCGGCTACGCGGTGAACTTCGTCAAGCTCACCAAGGAGCAGCAGCTCGACGTGATCTCCCGTACGTTCCACCAGGGCGCCGTCGTCGACTGAGACTGAACGGTACCGTGTGAAGCGGTAGAGTGCAAGGGGCGGAGCGTGAAAGCTTCGCCCCTTGGTTTTCCCTGTACAATGTGGGGAAACCATTGGAGAGATACAACGAAAGGACACCGATGTCTGAGAACGTACATTTTCGCTCCACAACAAGGCATATGCTCAGAGAATCGCAAAACTACGTCAACCAAACGCTTATGGGAGGGTTGTCAGGCTTCGAATCGCCGATCGGACTGGACCGGCGTGACCGCATCAACGCGCTGAAAAGCGGTGATATCGGCTTCGTGCATTCCTGGGACATCAACACGTCCGTCGACGGTCCGGGAACACGCATGACCGTCTTCATGAGCGGTTGCCCATTGCGTTGCCAGTATTGCCAGAATCCGGATACGTGGAAAATGCGTGACGGCAAGCCCGTCTATTACGAGGCCATGGTCAAAAAGATCGAACGCTATGTGGATCTTTTCAAGGCGACGCATGGCGGTATCACCTTCTCGGGCGGCGAATCCATGATGCAACCGGCGTTTGTTTCCCGCGTGTTCCGTGCGGCCAAGGAGATGGGCGTGCACACCTGCCTCGATACTTCCGGATTCCTTGGCGCAAGCTATACCGACGACATGCTGAACGACATCGACCTGTGTCTGCTTGATGTCAAGTCCGGCGATGAGGAAACCTACAAGAAGGTGACTGGCGGCATTCTGCAACCGACCATCGATTTCGGACAGCGTCTGGCCAAGGCCGGCAAGAAGATCTGGGTGCGTTTCGTGCTTGTGCCCGGACTCACCTCATCCGAGGAAAACGTTGAGAATGTGGCGAAGATCTGCGAGTCGTTCGGCGACGCAGTGGAACATATCGATGTGCTTGGATTCCACCAGCTTGGCCGTCCAAAATGGCATATGCTCAACATTCCCTACCCGTTGGAAGACCAGAAGGGGCCGTCCGAGGCAATGAAACAGCGTGTGGTGGAACAATTCCAATCGCACGGCTTCACCGTCTACTAAACGGGAAGCCACGCATATTCCAGCCAACGATTCCGGCAAATCAATCGTTTGAAAGTGCCTCAGCGATTGGAAAAAGGAATATTCGTGCAATTGTTGAACCAGCATTCGCCACGCGAAAAAATCTTCACATTCGACGCGTGGCGAAATGCTGTGAAATACCGCAAAACCGGCGACTCTGCCGTAGCCTTGAATCATGGTGGACATCTATGCTTTTCCTCAAGGCACGCCCAACGAAGCGCGTGCCACAGGTAGGGGATCGTGCGCCTACGCCGACCCTCCTGAACAAATGTTGACCCGACCCTCCGGTGTGCCAGACAAGGTATGGGACGCCGTGCTTTCCGTAGAACGCATGCCTCGATTACCAAGCGTGTCGTATCGTGAGATTCCAGTGCCGTGCGCCATGGCGAGTTTCGGCATTGGAGTTGAGATGCAATGCGACGAGGCGCGTTCCACAGGCTGGATCATGATGTTGTATTCGCACAAATACCGAAATGACTGGCATTCTCATTGGCGTTGCGTCGCTTTCGCCGCGTTGCCGTTGTCTGGAGGCGAAGGCGATTGTCTGATACCGTCCATGTATTGGGATGCGATGATGGACCGTGTTGGTTCGTGCGATGTCGAACATGTTTCGGGAACCGTCACAGTCACGAAAAGCACGACGTTTGGCACTCAGTCCGACGCTCCCGAAACCGGGTGTGAGATTCGTGTGTCTTGGACGCCACTAGACTATGCCGATGGAGGCCTTGACGCGGGCGCCCAAGTGGGCGCGTGGGCTAGGTTCCTCCGGTCCATGACGCAATCCGAGGAGGATTATCCCGTTGACTGACGAGCCAAGGTTGCAGGCCGAGCCGCGTGAGGGCGTGCCCGATGTGATCGACACCCTACCGGCATTCCGCGAGTACTGCAGCGCATTGGCGTCTTCGCATGGGTCTTTGGCTGCGGATGCGGAACGTGCGTCTGGCTTCCGATACGGTCATGACGATTGGTTGGTGCAATTCAAAAGAGACGGTGCCGGCATAGGATTGCTTGATCCGCAGGCATTGGCTGCGGAAGGTGCTGATTGGAACGATTTCAATCGTGCGGTGGGTGATGCGGTATGGATTCTGCATGATTCGTTGCAGGATCTGCCGGGATTCGTTGATTTGGGATTGCAGCCGAAACGTTTGTTTGATACGGAAATCGCTGCACGGCTGCTGGGGCTCAAACGTTTCGGATTAGCTGCCGTTACCGAGCATTATCTGGGACTGACGCTTGCGAAAGAGCATTCCGCGGCCGACTGGTCGTACAGGCCGCTGCCCCGAGACTGGCGTAATTATGCGGCGCTGGACGTTGAATTGCTGATCGAGCTTGAAACGACCATGCGCGCCGAACTGCAAAAGCAAGGCAAGATCGAATGGGCTGAGGAGGAATTCGATTACGCGCTGCGCGAAGGAACTGCGCCACGCAAGGAGCATCCCATCCCATGGCTGCGCATCTCGCATATCACCGAAATCATGAAGGACCGCCAGGCCCTGGCCGTGGCGAAAGCATTATGGACCAAACGAGATGAACTGGCACGCGAATACGATATTTCGCCGACACTGCTGCTCGCCGACAGCACCATCATCGAAGTGGCGGAACGCAAGCCGCATAACGCCGCGCAATTCAGGGCGGTCCGTTCCATCAACGAGCGTGTACGCATCCAAGCCGGTGCCGAACAGGAGAAAATGTTCGAACGTTACGCGCCGATCCAACGTAAAATCAAGCCAAGCATGTGGAAGAGAATAATCCAACAGGCGCTTGATCTGCCGGAAAGCGAATGGCCGGTCATCGAAAGCGGCAATCCCCAAAACCAGGAGGCGCAGAGCATATCCGCTCCACGAGCGACGCGAGTCTGGAGGGAACGTTATCCGGAACGTCTCGCAACGCTTGACAAGGCACGCAAGATGGTGGCGCAGATAGCGGAAGACACGCGTACCCCCGCGGACGTCATCATCAAACCGCAGTATCTGCGCAACCTGTGTTGGACCGACGAACCGCAAAAACGTGACGTTGCGCAATTCCTCACCGAGCAGGGCGCGAGGGCGTGGCAGGTCGCGCTGGTTGCAGAGTCCGTGAGTCGCGCTATCATGTAGAGGTTGCCTAACGGCAGAAATGTGAAGAACCGTATTTTTCAGGAGCGCAAGCGTGAAAATCAGCGTCAGGAATCTTGAGCCGACCAAGGTGAAGCTCACCGTCACCGTTGATCCGGAAGAGTTCAACCCGTATCTCGACAATGCTCGCAAGGAAATCGCCAAGCAGGTCAACGTGCCTGGCTTCCGCAAGGGCCACGTGCCCGGCAAGATCATCGACCAGCGCATCGGCTTCGGTGCCGTTGCTGGCGAAGCCGTGAACAACGGTGTGCCGGAGCTGTACTCCAAGGCTCTCGAAGAAAAGGGCATCCGTCCGATGGCCCAGCCGGAAATTGACGTTCAGGAAGTTCCGGAATCCGCCAAGGACGAGACCAAGCTGAAGTTTGTGGCCACCGTTGAGCGTCGCCCGGACATCGAACTGCCGGAAATCGACGGCATGGAGATCGAGGTCGCCAAGGCCGAAATCACCGACGAAGACATCAATAACCGTCTGGAAGCCCTGCGCCAGCGTTTCGGCACCCTCGTGGGTGTGGATCGCCCGGCCGCCAAGGGTGACTATGCCAACATCGACCTGACCGCCGAAATCGACGGCGAAGTGGTCGACTCCCAGGAAGGCGTGAGCTACGAGCTCGGCTCCGAAACCATGCTTGACGGTCTGGATGAGGCTCTCGAAGGCCTGTCCGCCGGCGAAGAGACCACCTTCGAAGGTACCTTGGAAGCAGGCGAGCACGAAGGCGAGAAGGCTCAGGTCAAGGTCAAGGTCAACTCCGTCAAGGCTGAAGAGCTGCCGGAACTCGACGACGACTTCGCTTCTGAAGCCTCTGAGTTCGACACCCTCGACGAGCTGAAGGAAGACCTCAAGAAGGCCGCTTCCCAGGATGCCGAAGGTCGTCAGGCCACCGCAGCTCGTGACGCTTTCATCGCCAAGCTCGAAGAGGGCCTGGAGATTCCGGTGCCGAAGGGCGTCAAGGCTGAAATGGTTGAGCAGCAGCTCAAGGGCGTGACCGCTGATCCGGCCAATGCCACCAAGGAGCAGAAGGCCGAAGCTGAAGAAACCGTCGAAAAGGAACTGCGCGACCAGATGGTGCTCGACGTGCTCGCCGAGAAGCTGGACGTCAAGGTCTCCCAGTCCGACGTGTTCAACTTCCTCGCTTCCATCGCCCAGCAGTACGGCATGGATCCGAACGCCTTCATCCAGGCCATCATGCGCAACGGCCAGCTCGGCTCCGCAGTGCAGGAAGTCGGCCGTTCCAAGGGCCTGCTCGCCGGCATGCGCGCCGTGACCTTCAAGTCCGAGGGCGAAACCCTGGACCTGAGCGCCTTCCTCGGTGAAGCCGCTGAAGACGAAGAAGCCGAGAGCGTCGAAGCTGCTTCCGCAGCTGCAGCTGTGGCTGACGAGCTTGCTTCCGAAGAGTGAGCTTCGATCGATAGCTTCTGACTCGTAAGAGTCCCAAATAAGTTGAGGGGTTGGTTCCAAGAGCCAACCCCTCAACTTATTCCCGATATGCTTACAGCTTGAGAAACTTGAAATCTACAGCAGGAATTTAATCTCAGCAAAAAACTCGCGAACCATGTTGTTGACAAGCATGTTCGGGGGAGAGCCGGCCGCAATGCCTTGGGCGTTGTCCAAACCATATTTGTCGGCAATCTGCAGTGCGCGGAACATGTGGAAATTGTTGGTGATCACCCCTACGGAAGCATCATCGTCGTTGATCAGCTTCTTGCTGTTGACGATGTTTTCCTCAGTGGTCTTCGAATCCGGCTCTTCAAGAATGCGCTGCTCGTCAATGCCATGCTCTTTAAGATAGTCAGCCATGCCTTGGGCTTCGGGGAACGGTTCATTCGGTCCTTTTCCACCGGAGACTATGCAGATGGTATTCGGATTCTCATCCAAATATTCGATGGCCTTGTCGAGACGGTAGCGAAGTACAAGGCTCGGGCCGGACTTACGCACCTGAGCGCCGAGCACCACCACATAATCGAGATCCGGTTTGCCTTGCGCATGCATTTTACTGACGATGCAACTTTCCACCGTGCCGAACGCGACCAGACCAATACACGCAACCGCAATCAATATGCCTCTGACCAGTCTTGGCAATATCGTCCACCACCGGAAGAGCAGACCGAATCCGAGTATCGCGAACAAAACTGCGAACGCTAGCCAAACAATCCAGAAACTCGTGCCGGAATGCGTATTGCGCACGGCGAAAGCGTAACATGCGCATGCCACGGCAAGTACTAAGCATAGAGTGCCTGTAATTCGTCTAATCAACATTGCCATGATGAACCTCTCATTCATTGCGCGTCGCACGCAATCCTGTCTCATCCTAAGCGTGTGACCCCAGACCCCCAAGCGTCACACGCCAATGCCAACAAATCCTGCGCATTCCTGCTATCGCAATACTATGTGCATTATGCCATCCATGAACGGAGCTTTGGCATGGCTGCGGCTAGGATGGGGGAGCATGACTTCAGAAACAATTATGCTTCGGACGATGCGTCGCACGGATTTTCCTGCGCTTGAAGAGCTTGTTCGACAAGCTTGGTATGCGGATGATGAGTCGGATGATAACGGGAATGTTCCGAACGATGAGCGCGGGTTGCGTGAGTACAAGTTGCGCAAGGCGATTCGTCTGCGCAATATGCACCGACTTGCGGCAATCGACATGCATGATTTTCTTTCCCGCACCACCGAGGCTACGGTCGCTGAACGTGATGGTCGGGTGCTTGGCGTGGTATTGGGCTCGTTGAGATCCCGTGTTACCACAGCGCAGAGGATACGTCATGCTATTACGCGAAATTGCTTGGCGTTGCCCTTGTTGACAAGCAAGGATGGCCGTCGAGGACTTGCCGATCAGATTGCGATTTTGCAGGCCGATGAAATGTTGAAGCGAGATGCCGGCAAAAGCTATCAGGCTGAGGTAACGCTGTTCGTGGTTTCCCCGGAAGCGAGGGGCATGGGCGTCGGTCGTAAGCTGTTCAACCACATGCTTGACGTGTTTCGTGATGCTGGAATGAACGAGTATTTCCTCTTCACTGACACCACCTGCGATTACGGTTTTTATGATTACCGTGGTTTGACGCGTAAAGCGGAATGTACCATACGTAGGGATTCCTTTACTCAAGGTGGTTTGGAAGACGGTTCGCTTTCCTTCTTCCTGTACGAGGGGCGCTGCTGAACGTTTCTGCCCATCACTGTGAAAGGTGAGTGATTGGATCACCGTGTTCATCGGCTATCCGATCTGGTGGGGCGGAGCTGCATTGTCGGTCAATCACTTTGTGACCGACCATGACTTCATCGGCAAGAAGTCATTCTATTCGCCGCTTCTTCGTCATCACCGCTAGGCAGCAGCGGTTCCGACTTGGCGACCATGGTCGGCACCGGTGATTGGCGGGAAGGGCAACGGCTCTCGTCCAACGCCTCGGCCAGTGAAGTCCCCTCTTGAGTGGAGGGCCTCGACTTCTAACTCAGCTATATATGGCAGATTCGCGAGGCTGTCCGATGCTATCTGCCTTATATATGGCAGTCAGGAACGAGCAAAAGCGGGTTAGAGGGTATGTTTCGTACCCTCTAACCCGCTTTTTATCTATAAGACCTGCCATAGATGCATGGGGACGCGGAGCGAAATCTGCCATACGTAAGGCAGATACTGCCCCGCGGAGTCAAGCGAAGCTAGTTTCGAGTGGTTTCCTTGAGTGTGGGAGCCAAAGTGCCGGCCAAGGCCTTCTCTCCTGGGCGGGAAAGCGGACCGACTAGCTCATGCGCGGTATACGGCTCTTCGATGTAGGCGATGTCATCTTCCGTAAGCTGCACTCCTAGGGCGGCAATGGCATCATCCACGCGTTCCGGCTTCGAACAGCCCACGATCGGTGCGGTCACGCCTTTGGCCCAATGCCATGCAAGCGCGACCTGAGCCATGGGCACTCCGTGGCGCTCGGACACCTCATGCACGCGCTCGACGATGGGCATGTCTTGCGCCTTCGCTTGGTCATACTTGTTGTGCATGGTGCCATCGGTGGTGCCGCGGGCGGAATTCGAATCCCAAGCCGGGCGTGCCAGATGCCCGGAAGCCATGGGAGAGTAGGGCGTCAAAGCAACGTCGTACTGCTGGCATACGGGGATGAGCTCGCGTTCGTCTTCGCGGTAGAGCAGATTGTAGTGGCACTGCATGCTGGTGAATCGGGTCCACCCATTGGCGTCGGCCACGGCCTGCAGGTTGTGGAACTGGTACGCATACATTTCACTGGCGCCCAATGCGCGTACTTTGCCTGCTTTGACTAGCGCGTCCAACGCTTCCATGGTTTCCTCGGCCGGGGTGGTGTAGTCGAAACGGTGGATGATGTAGAGGTCAAGATAGTCGGTTCCCAAACGCTTGAGCGTGCCGTCGATCTCTCGGTTGATGGCTTCTTTGGAAAGATGCCCATCGTTGAAGTACACTTTGCTGGCGAGCACCACCTGATCTCGCGCCACATTGAGATTGCGCAACGCCTGACCAATGTATTCTTCGGAAGTGCCGAAGGCATAGCAGTTCGCGGTGTCGATGAAGTTGATGCCTCGGTCGATGGCGTGGCCGATGACTTGTTCCGTTCCCTGCTGGTCGATGGTCCACTGATGGAAATCCGGCGAGGCCTTACCGAAGCTCATGCCTCCAAGGCAGACCTTGGAAACGTTGATTCCCGACCGGCCCAATGGCGCGTATTGCATGTCTGTCATGGTTGTGCAGCTCCCTTACCTGAAATAGATGGAATGAACGACGTCAATATGTTCCACGGTACCGTTGCGTCGGTTATTAATCCAATACGTGTCGCAGCTTTCTCTATATGCATTTGTTGCATGGAAAAGCATGTTCGACACTTATTGGACATTGGTTTTTCAGAGAGGTTCAATGAACACGTATTGATACGAAAGGACCATTATGGAAAACCCAAGCGCATTTCCGATGGGAGAGCCGAACGACGGCTTCGCCCAGTATTTCGTAGGTCAAAGTTATCTTGCACCGGTGCTTGACGCTCCCGAAATCTCCATCCACAACGTCACCTTCGAGCCGGGATGCCGCAACAACTGGCACATCCACCACGGTGGAGCCCAAGTGCTCATCGCCGTGGGCGGCCGAGGCTACTACCAGATCGAAGGCCAGGAGCCCAGGGAACTCAAGGCAGGCGAAGCCATGTGCATTCCCGCCGACACCAAGCACTGGCATGGTGCGGCTCCGGGCGAATCCTTCTCCCATCTGGCATTCATGGTTTCAGCAGGAGATCCGAACACGATGAGCAACGAATGGCTCGAGCCGGTCGACGCGCAAGCGTACGAATCCCTCGCCTGAGCAAAGCAAAAGTGTAGATGATTTAGCCGGGTCGATTCAGACCCGGCTAAATCTTTTTCCGCCACCCGCGCCGAAAGGCTTATCTCGCGTCTGCCCCAAGGTGGAACGCATGGGAATCGAGAACAACCGCAAACTTATCGTCAACTGCCTGCCGTTGACGCCATCCGAACAAGCGCAGTTTATGCGTGCAGCCAAAGGCGTGCTGCAAGAATTCGTAGGCGATCCGGCGCAGCGTGGCAACATGGCATGGACGGCCATCATCCCCGAAGAGCTCAAAGCTCAAGTCACCGCCATCATCGGCAATGTTGATCCGGGAACATGCCGACAGTGTCCCAAACTCGAATGGTTGCAAACCTGGAGCGCCGGCGTCGACAAATACCAGCGACCCGGCATTCTACAGTCCGGATTCATGCTCAGGGTGGAATTCACCTTGATTGGTTGGAGTTCCGGGAGGCAAGCCAGGCGAGGATCTGCTGTTCGCTGACGGGCTTGAAATCCCATGCGTCGAGTCCCACGTTCACACTTCGCGGATCGGTGCCGTCGGGAACGTCCTGATGCGTATGGCCGTAGAGCAGCCAGCCTTCGGTGGTAGGCGCCATATCGGCGAACTCGTTCCAGTTGCTCGGCCAATCGTCGTGTTCTTCGGCCAATGCCGAGAGTCTGGGGAAGTGGCTCATGGCGATGCTTTGCTGCGTGGTCGCCACCGTTATTTTGCCGGATTCATCGAGAACGGGAAGTTCCATGTCGATTTCGCAGTAGTCGTCGATGGTCTCGAACACGTCTTCGTATAGCATGTCATTGAATCGGAGACGGAAGTTGCGGTCGTGGTTGCCGATGATCAGATGCAGATGTTGGCAGTTGATTCGGCGCAGGCATTCGAGTGTGTGCTCGACGGTGCAACGGTAGGAGAGGTCGCCGAGAATCCACAGTTCGTCGTCGTGCCCGACGATCTCGTTGATATTGTCGATGATGGTGTTCTCATGACGTGCGATGTCGCAGATCGCTTTGAACGATGTCTGATTGTCGTGCACATATTGTTTGATCCACGCGTGTGCGGCGGTGCGGGTCTGCGTCTGCCAGATGTCGAGGTACTCAGCACGTAGCTTGCCATTGTTCAGGAACCCGCGCAGCGCGGTGACTAGTGGATGACCGAAATGCGTGTCCGAAGTGAAATAACGCATGCGATTCCTTACTATATGCGGTTGCTGGATGCCTTTATCAATGATAGAGCGCAACATCGCACGAATAGCCCTCCCCAAAATGCTTGTTGGCTTGTTTGTGGCACGTGTTGATGATGATCAGATGGAAGAGTCCCACGAAACGACGAAAGAAGCTCGGTGCTCACGGCGTGACTCTCCGGCTTATTTCTTGCCCCACCCGAACTTGGTCAGTTTGATCTCCGGGAGCTGTTTCAATCCGTCTGCTATTCCTTTGCCAAACTGCTGCACTCCGTCGGCGATTCCGGCACCTACGTCCTGAGCGCATTTCGTGATGGCGTCGCCCGCATCCTGCGCGATGTGCGCGGCCTGGTTTCCGGCGTCCTGCATTCCCTTGGCAACGGCGACGCCGGTGCCTTGAGCGCCCTTCGCTATCGCACTGCCGGCGTCTTGGACGGCGTGTGCGGTCTGCTGCCTGGCATTCTGCAAGGCCTTGCCGGTGTCGTCTACGGCCTTGCCCGCGGCTTCGATCCAGGTGGGACCGTCTTCGACATGCAGATGAATGTGCTCAAGCTGCAATGTGCTGGCGAATGCATTGAGATCGCTGGTGATGCTTTCGATGTTGGCAATGGCATGAGGTGAACTGTATGGGTTCAGCAGCACCTTCCCACCTACGATTCCAGCCTTCGTTTCCAGTTGCCTGCCCAATGCGTTGAGTGACTGCTCGATTTCCGCAAGACGCTTGTTCCTAGCAAGCACGATGCCCTTCTTGTGTGCTTCGAGCTGTTCCGGCTCCTCCTGGCATACGCGTGCGAGCTCGATGCAGGAGACCTGATCCTGCATCCTGACCGCGGATGCGAGCATGCCCAACCACTGGTGGATCTCCTGTCGAATCTGCTGGGTCAGCGGGCGAACCTGCTTGGGATCCTGCTCGCGTTCCACCTTCTCGGTGAGGTCCTTGATTTTGGCGATTGCATACGCTTGGATGGTGGCGATGTCTTGTGGGCAGCCTGACATCTTGGACCATGTGGTCTCGCTGATCGAACCGACTTGCTGGTAGATGAGCATGGTCTCGTCAATCATATGAGAGATTCTGGCGAGCTTGCTGACGGTCTGGTCTTTCTGATCGCGCAGCAGGTCGTCGAGCTTCGCATCGATTTCCTTCAGGTAATCGGTGATTTCGGAGACGGCCTGTTCCAGAGCCATCTGTGCCATGACGCCGCTGATGCCGGTGAGCATGGCGGGGTTGAGTTGCCCTGGCTGGGTGAATTGCAGATGTTTGATGATGTGCCCGTTCGGTTGTCGTACAACGCCGGCTTGGAACGGTCCTTTCTTGCAGTTCTTGCCGTATTTGGCAACCAGTTCGGCTGATTCTTTGGTGAGCTTCACCCAACGCCCGCTTTCGGCCATGGCGTTGCCGACCGTTTGTGCGCCTTTGCTGGCCGAGGAGACGGTCTGTATGGCTTTGGCTGTGAACGCTTTGGAACCGAAGCCTTCGTCCTTGAGCCAGAGATCTATGGTCCCGGCGTCGCCGAGGAAGACGATGCCTTGTTCGTCTTGGATGATGGTGACGCTTTGCGTGTCGTCTGGATTGTTGTTCCCGGTGCTGGCATCGGCATCACTGTCTCCGCCTTCGAATGGGATGAGTTCGTTGGAATCGTCGTCGATCATGGTTATTTCCTTCAAATCCACTTGGTAGCAGTATACGACTGGCAGACGCGTCGGTGCGCTTGGGAGTGGCGGGGAACAGGTATGAAAGCAGTGGGGAAGTGGTCAGTCTTCGATCTGGGCATCGCCCGAGTCAAGGGACTGGAAGATCTCGTTGAACAGAGCTTCGGTCTGCGTCTGGAGCTTTTCCAGGCGGTTCTTATGCTCGCTGCCGGTTGTGGATCTGTTCATGGTGTCCATAAGACGAAGGCTTTGCAGGGTGCTCTTCCATCGTTCGACTGGTGCGTTTACGGGAAATTGGTCGGCGTATTGCTCCAGTGTCTCCTCGATGGTGTCAAGCTTCTTGGCGACTCTTGCGGATGGGCTAAGCGCGGCCGGCAGATGCATGCTCGCGGCGGCCTGCTTAAGCTTGCTGCCTACCTGTTGTTCGCTGACAAGCTGCGCCACCTTCTGCATGTTTTCCGGATTGGCCGCAATGTCGACCGCCGTTTTGACGGCATAGGTCGCCGCCGATGCGACGATCCCCTTCAAAAACCCACCTTTGCGCGTCATCGGTTACCCCTTTCAACACGGAACTCTTCTAGGAACAGTGTAGTTCAGAAAAGGCGGGTATTGGTTGATTTATACATGCCTATGCGGCTTGGCAAAAGGAAGAGGCCCTGGAATTGAGCATTGCTAAGAGGCTTGGAAGCTGTTGCTACTACTCGCAGCAGCAATGAGATAGAAAAGAGGCCCACCGCATTTCAGGACGTAAACGTAGCCTTGGATGGGCACTGATATAAAGGACTGTACATTCTTTGGCGATTGAACATGCTGCATGAGCGACAAAGTATGTAATTGAGATGTAGATGCATGAGAGTGCTGAGAGTGCGTGAAGGCGCGCGGACGCATTCTGACGAATTGCTGACCTGGAAGCAGATCCTATCTATTGAAAGCCCGTCGCGCTCGCGAAGAAAACATGGCTCATGGTGAATGCGGATTATCCGCATGTTATCCACCGAACAGTCAAAGGAGCGAATACCATGGGCGTTAAGCCTAGGTGCGTCTATCGGAGTAGGGAGAATATGACTGAGAGCTCTAGCGGCTGATTGGTCGATGCGCTGGTGCGTAATCTGAACGGTGAGTTCGACGAGACCGGCATGGAACTCCGCCTGGAATTCAGAAAAGCCGAGTTCTCGGAAGATGGCGAAGTCGCGATTCACGCGATTGAAATAGACGATTGAAAAAACTGATGGGCTGGAAGATATTAAAAAGAGGAGCCGACGCATCGGCTCCTCCTAGGTGTCGCCCGAAGGCTTCCACCGCAATTAACCAACCAGCCTAGCATGAAAACAAATGCCATACGCTGATAGAACGGTTTTTCAATCGTTCCCATCTGAAAACTTCCTCGTCTTCTGGATCTTCCTCACAGCCTGTGAACTTACGAGTTTGCTGAAAATTGGTTGAGGAAGCGAGGCTCTGTATTCCTTCAAAAATGCAAGAAAATCATCTAGAAATTTGGTTCTGTCTGCCCTGTGGCCTTTCGCTGTTTGGTGTGGGTGAAGTCGGTCAGGTAGTGACGGTTCGTAGATCGAATTTGCCGCAGGCAAATCATCGCGTTGAAGCAGTTCATGTTCCTGAAGCCCCTTGCGTGGATTTTTACGTTCTGGATGATGCTGTTCAGGCCCTCGAGGATTACGTTGGCGCACCGATGACCGAAGTAGGCGAGAACGTCGTCCCAGTGACGGCGTGGCTGTCGGGCCAAGGCCTTCATGGGATCCAGACGGGAGCGCATCATCCGCGAGCGCAATGCTTTGGCCCCCGTTTCGGTCCCGATCCGGTCGGCGCTGTCGGCGCAGATGTCCTGCAGGGCTCACACATCCGGCAGGCCCTAGCGGTCCTGGGCCGACGCCTCCGCAGGCTGCGCTTGATCTCCAATTGGGGTTCGGGTGGGTTTGTTTGTTGCGCAGACACAGGTATTTCGTGTTGTGCCCGCCCTCGGCCCTGCGACCCCTGTCGACGGCCTCGTTGGCGTGCTTGACGATGTGTGGAACTTGTCGATGACCTTCGCGGCGTTGGGCAAGTGTTCGCAGATGCCTCTGGCGAATTCCAGGCTTATGTTGCACGTCACCAGACCCACCCGGTTTGGGTCGCCGTTGCGGTCAATGAAATCCTGCACGAACCGTTCGACGGTATGCGCGTCCTTGCCCGGCACCACGCGGACCATGTTGCGCTCCGCCTGGTCGGCGACCACAGTGATGCAGTTGCGGCCTTTGCGGCGGTCCCGTCGATGCCTATCGCCTGCACGCCCGTGTAGTCCCCGTACGGGCGTGCCTCGTCCACGTAATGTCTGACGAGCCGCCACAGGCGGGTGTCGTGCTCGCCGACCTGCGCCACAACGTCCGGACCGGCTGGCTTTTCGCCAGTTCGACGACCATCGCCTCGAACAGGAGCATGAACCTGCTTCCTAGACGTGCTCACGGCACCGTCACCGCTCTGATGTCATGCCTCGGGCATGTGACACGCGCGGCACGTCCGCGTGGATGAACGCTTTGTGCTGGAAGAAGTTCAGATGCCGCCAACACCTGCCCCGCGCGCCATGCACCGGGCACGACGCCTCGCTGTATCCCGTCTCGGGGCAATGGAAACGTGAGTCGGGCGCGAAGCCGATCGTGATGCGCAGCTTGCGCTTGACGTCCGCCCCGTCGCGGAACTCCACGCCTGGCACCCTCCACAGGTCGGGCAACTGTAAGGCGGCGGTTAACAGCGAAGTGGTATCCATACCGCCAAACTCCCCGAATGTCCTCACTGCTAACCAGCCTTCACCCACCAAACAGCGAAAGGCCTTTTGTTTATCGGCTTCTTGGCCGATGATGATGGAAGAAGAAGGTCTATGATAACGAACATGGAAGATAGAACGTAGGGAGAAACGATGCAGCCACCTCAGAAGAAGACGTTGCTACAGAGATGGAAGGAGTCGATAGGTGAATGGCCGTTGCTCGGCAAAATCGTCGCATGGGTCGTTCTCGCTATCCTCGCGTTCGCAGCCGTCATGTGCTGTCTGTGGCATCTGACATCGGAGCCAGGGAAATACGTGGCGAGCATCGCTGCAACTTCTCTGACGATCGTCGGCGGCGTGGGCGCGGTGGCCTATTTGGTGATCAAGTACCAGGAACGGCAGCAAGCCGGACGGGATGAGGAGCGCGCGAAACGAGAGGAGCGCCGAGAGGAGGATCGCCTCGTCAACACGAAGATGCAGGACGCTGTCGACCAATTGGGCTCCGACAGGGCCTCCACACGCATCGCAGGCGTCTACGCGCTAACGGACGTCGCGGACACCTATGGTGGCGGGTACCGTCAGCGCGTGGTGGACATCCTGTGCGGCTACCTGCGTTCCGACCGCGAGACGTATCCCCTCGGAGCAGACGGCAAGTCGGCGACGGACCAGCCCAGGTCTGGCGACGCCGACAAGGCCGTGGAATCCACCATCATTGCTGTCATGCGCAACCATCTTCTCAAAGGACGAAAAGACGACAACAGAGAAATCCGCGTGCAGCAAATCGTACGTGATGACCAGCTGTGGTGCGACTGCGCGTTCGACCTCCATGGAGTTGCTTTTCACGAGGGCGTGAACTTCATGGAAAGTACCTTCGAATGCTACACGAACCTTTGCGGATCTGTTTTCAAAGGCTACGTGAACTTCTGCAAAGCTAACTTCAATATCGTTGACTTTCGCGAGGCTACGTTCAAAGGCTATGCGAATTTCAGTGGAGCCGCCTTCAAAAGCCATGCGAACTTCGATAGAGCCGTCTTCGATGACTTTGCGAATTTCTGCGGGGCCGCCTTCAAAAGTTTCGCCCACTTCTTCGGAGCCGTATTCCGATGTAGAGCAAAATTTCTTGACATTCGAGGAATGGCTTTTACACTTAAAAAATGCAAGTTCAACGGGAAATTCCGTGGTACCGATGTCTATGAGTGGGGTCCAATCGAGATTCCGGAAGACAATGACGGGCTGCCCGCGGGCGCGGTGTGGGTGTATTTCCCGGAGAAGGACGACAAGGATGACGGCGTGACGCCAACAGATCGATAGGTCTCGGCGTTCCGTGTCGTTTTTTCTTTGCGGAACGATGGAAACGTCTTGCTCTTGCGTGCCTTTCGTTCGTCCTCATTTCGAGTGGTGCCGGTTGGAAGGTCGTGCTTTTTCTCATGTGTGTCAACGGTGCAGTCGCTCTTGCCTTACGAACTTTGCTGAAACTTGATATGTCTCCTTTGGCTTCAATTCATTCCGTTATTCTGATTATTGAGTTTGCGCATCATCTATATTGCCTATTATCCGAGCAGCGGAGATTGCATATCATAAGAGGTTCCGCGAGATGTACCGAAACGGTTCCACACTAGGGTTGATACGCAGATACTTCCACACCTAGGAATATTCTGAAACATTCTTGTGTCTTAACGTTGATGTCTTAGCAGAGGGAGAATCGCATGGCGGGCTCGTACGGTGCGGAAGCGACGCAGGGGAAGCGGTACCGGCTTTCCTTCACTGTCGGTGGACTTCTTGCCTCGCAGGGCCGGGCGCTTGCGGAAATGTATCTGAATCATCTGAATCATGCAGGCGGCGGCGACGCTGAGTGTTCTTCCCAAACTGAGGTGGGCAAGTCCATTGCCGCGATTCGCCAACAGGCCGTCGAGGAAAACGTTCTTGCGATTCGCACGGATTCCGCGAACAGGCGCGTTGTGGCGGAAACTACTAGGCGGCTCAGTGCGCTCACGGTTGGGGAGCTTGCATATTTGGCAGGCCCGGATTCCTCCACATCCGACCGCGAGGCACTTATGTGGATCGCGATGTGCCGTTATTACGCAATCGTCGGGGAATTCGCCGGCGAAGTACTTAAAAAGCATTATCTTACCGGCAATACGCATCTGGACTTTGAAGATTATGATCGGTTCATTGCGGACAAAGCCACATGGCATCCTGAACTGGAAACCGTAAGCGAGGGAACGGCGAAGAAACTTCGGTCCAATCTGTTCAAGGCCATGAGGGAGGCACATCTGTTCGATAAAAATTCCGACACGGTGCTGTCTTTCCTTCCCAGTCCCTCTTTGGCGGATATTCTTAGAAAGAGGGCGGATTCGTTCGGGTATCTTCCGATGCGCGAATCGTCGTTATGAGCAGAACGGAGGGTAGCATGGCTGATTCCATCGCCGGTATTGGATTTGTGGATGAGCGTCGTGACATTGATGCTGATTTCGCTCATTTATATGAGATCATGGAGTCCCGTTCATTCCGGACCAACAGTGGGCTGGCGGGAGAACAGCCGTATTACATCTATGACTACCCGCCCATGCAGGAGCTTGAAGTCGCCGAGCATATCAAGCAGTTGGCGAATCGTCTGCAGACGATGACGCCGAAAGATGATGGCGATTACGCTCCGCAAGTGCTTACGTTGGATTTGTACGACATTGCTTTGGGGATTCTTGAGAAGCGTGGCATTTTGGATCGCATATTCAAGAGGGAGGAAAAACGCCACAAAAAGGTTTCATCGGATGTTCACACGGATAACTTCTTGAGATTGCTCGACAATATACTGGGTGCCGATGCGAATCATCTGCCCGATACCATTCGTGATCATTACGAGCAGGCCAAGAGCGAAGGCGGGGCCGATATCGTGTTTATTACGGGAATCGGCAAGGTTTACCCGTATATTCGTGCGCATACACTGCTCAACGCGTTGCAAGGGCGTATCGATGATCGCCCGCTGGTACTGTTTTATCCGGGTACGTTCACAAGAAGCGCTACTTCAGGATCGGTCATGTCGCTGTTCAACTGTTTGCCGGGAGACAATTACTATCGTGCGCAAAATCTGCGTGAGATGAGCGTGCAGCTGGAAGCATAGCGGTTTAAAGGAATGTCCTGTCAGCTGCAACATGACACGAGGCAGGATTTGCAAGTATTCGTTCAAAGAAGAAGGGAACGCAGATGAACGGGGAAAGCGCTATCAGTTTCAAGGAGCTGTTCAGCAAGGACATTGACCGCAACATCAATGGTGTGATCAAGGCCAATGATGAGAAAAATCTTAACGATGAGGTCAACGAGTATGTGCTGACGGAGGAGATTTGTCGCAATCTGGCCAAATTCCTTGACGCATACAACGACCCGTCGAACCACGAACAGAATGGCGCATGGATTTCCGGTTTCTTCGGTTCCGGTAAATCGCACCTGTTGAAGATGCTGTCGCATATTCTGGGCGAGGTCCCGGCTGAACTCGTTGACAAGGGCAATAAGCCGACCATGAGTCGCGAACAGATTGTTCATGCCTTCATGGGCAAGGCCGAAGCACAGGATGACCAGATGCTTGCAGGTCAGCTTGAAAAGGCTTTGACGATACCAGCCACGTCGATTCTATTCAACATCGATCAGAAGGCGGATAAATCCAATGCCTCCGACATGCTGCTGTACGCTTTTGTTCGCGTATTCGATGAGGCGCGTGGTTTCTACGGCAAGAATCCATACGTTGCGAAATTCGAACGCGATTTGGCGAGCAATGGTTATTTCAAGGATTTCAAACAAGAATTCGAGCAGGTGGCTGGCAAACCATGGAGCGAAGGCCGTGGTGAGGCCGTGCTATGGGATGATGAGATCTGCGAAGCCTAGCCGCGGTGACAGGCAAACCGGAGCAAGACAGCATCATCCAACGGTACGAGGATACGTACACGATGACGGTCGGCGACTTCGCAGACGACGTGAACGTGTGGCTGTCCCGTCAGGAACCGAACCACCGCATCCTGTTCCTCGTGGATGAGGTAGGCCAGTTCATCGGTGAGAACAGAGAACTCATGCTGTCACTGCAATCCATCGCCGAGGATCTTGCCGTCAAGACCAACGGGCGTGCATGGGTGGTGGTCACTTCCCAAGAAGACATGGATACCATTGTTGGCGATCGGACCAAGCAACAAAGCTATGATTTCTCGAAGATCCAGGGCAGGTTCTCCATCAAGCTGAAGCTCAACAGCGCCGACGTGGTGGAGGTCATTCAGAAGCGCCTGCTTACCAAGAAACCGGAATATGAGTCGGTGATGAACGAGCTGTGGGATGAGCAGAACGCGAACCTGCGCACCATGTTCGAATTCACTCGTGAGACTTCGAAATTCAGTAATAACAAGGCATACAGCAAAGACGATTTCATCGCATCGTATCCGTTTGTGAACTATGAGTTCGAGCTCTTTCAGAACGTGCTGCGGGAAATGAGCCGGTACAACATGTTTTCCGGACGCCACGCATCTGTGGGTGAACGGTCCATGCTGTCCACCATCAGCAGCACGCTGCGGTCCAGCCAGAATGAGATGGTCGGGGCTCTGATGCCGTTCGACAAACTATATGACGGTATTGCCGACGCCATCCAATCAACCTCGAACTTCCGCATCAACCAAGCCGAAAAGAGACTCGGCTCCGATATAAAGGAACTGGGCGTGCGCCTGCTGAAGGTGCTGCTGCTGGTCAAGCATGTCGACGGATTCCCCACCACACCGCATAACCTGCGCATTCTGCTGACCGACCAGTTCGACATGGACGTGATGGAACTGGAACGGAACATCAAGTATGTTCTGGGAGAGTTGGAAAAAGACACGTATGTGCAGCGTGTGGGAGATACCTACAATTACCTGACCAACGAAGAGCAGGATATTGAGCAGGAGATCAAAAGCACGGACATCGACTCCAGCAAGGAAATCGACGAGCTGAAGAAGATCCTGGTCAGTGACGTGCTCGGCAAGATGACCGTGGCATACGGCGAACAGCGTGCCCAGTTCCGCTATGGTTTGCGCATAGATGGGGTGCAACAGTCCGCGCAACAGCCCATCTGGTTGAACGTGGTCACTTCGACCAATGCGCAGGATCGTGACGATGCCATTCGCATGGGCATGGGTATGCGCGACACCATCACTTTGCTGTTGGATATGTCCGACAGAACACTGTTCGATGATCTGCGCATGTACGTGAAAACCTACACATACCTCATGCGCACCGACAAGAACAGCCAGTCAGAAGTGCGCCAGCAGATCATCTCCCGCAAGAGCGTCGCCAATGAAAGGCTTTACACGGAGCTGCGTACCCGCATCGTCAAAGCCGCGGCCAATGGCGAGTTCGACTATAACGGCGGAAAAGTGGAAGTGAAATCCACCGAGGTGCAGGCGCGTATGGCGGAAGGGCTTGGAACGCTCATCGGCCGGTACTACACGAACTTTTCCCTACTTGGTGGGCAACGATATGAGGAAACGGATCTCGCTCGCATCATCATGAACGCTTCGCAGCACCAGCCTGGCATGCTTGACGGCATGAACGCAGTGCAGGACAAGCTCGACGTTCCCGCCGATGATGTGTTCGCCGCGGTCAGTCGTGACAAAGGCAAAGGCATGGTCGCCACCGTCAAGAGCCTTCTTGATGCCTACGGCAGCGTTCCCTATGGTTGGCCGTACGCCGCCACGCTCGCATGCATCGGCCACTTGTATGGTTCCGACAGAATCACACTGACATTGGATGGCAAGCCGGTGCAGCGCAGCGAGGCCGCCCGTTTGCTTAGGGAAACGAAGAAGCAGGATTCCATCCGAGTGGATCTGCCACGCGTATTCGACACGAGAAAAGTTTCACAGCTGCGTGACTTCGCCAGGGATTTCCTTGGGCTCACCGCCACGGACCTGCCATCGAACGCGATTGATCTGACGGAGGCCGTTACCACGCGGCTCAAGCGGGAAGCGGAGAGTCTGACCCAGCTGCGCGTGCGCAATGCCCGATTCGGCTTTGTGCAGCAGCTCGACAAGGCCATTGAGAAAATCAACTATGCCTCCGGAATGGGTGAGGACTGGCTGCTTGGCGATTTCACCGCACAAGAAACCGAAAACGGTTCCGAAGAACTGCTCGAGTTTAAAGAAGACGTAATCGACCCGATTGTCGCTTTCCTCAACGGCTCCCAATCCAGGATTCTTGCAGACGGATTGGAATGGCTGAAAAACAACAAGCCGAACATCGACTATGTATCTGGTACTACGGCAGCAAGCCTGTACCAATCCGCGGAACAGCTGGCAAACGACCCGAACATCTTCCGCAAAACCAATAAATTCAAGACTGCCATTGACGATCTGCGTAAGGCAACAGACGCAACCATCCAAACCGAACGCGCCAACGCGCTTAACGACGTGGAAGATATTCGCGCCAGAATCCACGATTCCACCGAATATCAGCACGCAACACAAGCCGCGCAAACCAAGGTCGAGACAGAACTGGACCAAGTGGCGGGACGCATGCAGCGCATACCGTTCATCTACAACATGCGCGAAAGCGTACACGAACTGAGCGAACGCACTTACCCGCAACTCATCAACACGCTAGCAGCCTCCGCGCCGAGGCCGAAGACCGCGCTCGCAGATGAGGCGCAGACTCCATCTACTACACCGACGGATACGAACATTCCTGAATCATGGCAAGAGGAAACCCCGCGCGTGGCCGTGTCGTTCGCCACCATCAGCAGGCCGCATACCAAGGACGCCTTGGAAACCAAGGATGATGTGGATGACTTCCTTGATGCTTACCGCCGTGAGCTTATCGCCGCCATTGAGAATGGAAAGAAGATCCTGCTATGAACACGTCGAAACTGCAAGCCTTCGCAACGGATGCGCGCCGCCAGCTCATGAATGCGGTACAGGCACGGCTTGACGCCGCACTGGTGCCGAATTCCGACGCCCAGGTTGACGACCCGCGTGTGTTCGCTTTTCTGCAGCGTGAAATCGAACAGGCCGGTGGAAGTGAGCAGGGTCGCAAGCACGTGGTGGAGCGTTATGCGTACCGGTGGTTCAATCGCATCATCGCGTTCCGTTACATGGATGTGCACGGGTTCACCGGCACGCCGGTGGTCTCTCCAGCTGTTCTGACCAGCACGAATGGTCTGCCGGAAGTGCTTGCATCCGCGAAACGAGGCGAGTATGACAACAGGGTGTTCTCGTTGCGGGGGAATGATAAGGCCAAAGAGCGCATCGAAGGATTGCTGAGTGGTTCCGTCATGGCAGATGATCCGCAGGGCCTGGCTTATGGTCTGCTGCTGCAATCCGAATGCCGGTTCTGGAATCGTAACCTGCCGTTCATGTTTGAAAACGTCGGCAAGGAAGCCGGCAGAGTGGATGAACTGCTCATGCCAGCCGATCTGCTCGCCGAGGGGTCCGTGTTGAGGAATGCGGTGGAGGTCATGACCCCGGAGGATTGCGGTGTTGATGATCCGTCCGGCAACGTGGAGATCATCGGCTGGCTGTACCAGTACTACATTTCGGAACGCAAGAACGAGGTGATGGACGGGTTCAAGAAGAACCACAAAGCCGGAGCCAATGAGATTCCCGCCGCCACCCAGCTGTTCACGCCGGATTGGATCGTGCGCTACCTTGTGCAGAACACCGTGGGCAGGCTCTGGATGCAGTCACATCCAGACAGCCAGTTGTACAAGAACTGGAACTACTATATTCAGCCTTCGGAGGATGACTCCGCCGGGAACGAGGATATTCTCAACATCCAAGCGCCTGAAGATTTGACCGTATGCGATCCCGCATGCGGTTCCGGCCACATGCTCACCTATGCGTTCGACCTGCTGTATGAGATCTACGAGGAGGAGGGGTATGCGCCGAGCGATATTCCCGGCCTGATTCTCAAGCACAACCTGTACGGCATGGAAATCGATGAACGAGCCGCAAGCCTTGCCGCCTTCGCTCTGACCATGAAGGCTCGCTCCCGTTCCCGTAGATTCTTCAAGAGGCAGGTGGAGCCGAATATTCAGCGCATTGTGCCGATTGCGTTCAAGGAAGACGAAGTCGCCGAGCTGAATGACCTATACCAGGTGAATCTGGACTCCACGGTATGGAACACCTATGCGAAGGCGGACGTGTACGGTTCGCTGATTCAGCCGCCGCAGGAGCTTGTTGAATTAGCGGCGTCAGCACCGGAAAGCGCGGATGACATCAATACGTTGTTCGACCCACTTCTGCGTGAACATGCAGAGGACGTATTCACTCAAACAAGGTATCTCGCTCGCAAATACGCGGCAGTGGTGGCAAACCCGCCATACATGGGCGCAAAGAATATGAGCGGCGAGCTCAAACAGTTCGTGCAGGACCAGTATGAGAATGGCAAGGCTGATCTCTTTGCGGCATTCATTTATAGACTGTTTGAGTTGGTGCCTAAGCATGGGCAGCTTGGCTTCATGACTCCTTACGTGTGGATGTTCATATCTTCCTATGAGCAGATGCGTCAACGGATTATCCGACAGGAACACATCAGTTCATTGATTCAGCTGGAGTACTCTGGCTTCGAAGGCGCTACCGTTCCAATCTGCACCTTTACTTTGGAAAAGGGATACAGCAGTAAGAAGAGCGCATTTGTTAGACTTAGCGATTTCGTAGGTGCGAAACAGCAAGGACCTCGTGCGTTGGAGATTACCGACGCACATAATAATGAGCAATCCGCGCATTCGGATATGCGCAGGTATTTCTTCGAGGTGAGCCAGCGCGAATTCGCGCAAATCCCCGGCTCGCCAATTGTCTATTGGCTTAGTGAACCCATGCTGGAGGCTTTCACTAAGGGAGATAAGCTTGAAAAAGTTGCAAAACCAAGGCAGGGTCTTGCGACCGCTGATAACAATCGCTTCATTCGTGAGTGGTGGGAAGTATCGCAATCCAAATCGAAGCTCACGTCTGATAACGCAAAGGACAGAAAAACTTCGGTTTGCGATAAATGGTTTCCTTACAACAAAGGTGGTGAATACCGCAAATGGTATGGAAACCAAGATTATGTGATTAATTGGGAAAATAATGGTCAAGAATTGTATGATTTCAGGCCAAAATCAGTTATCAGGAATCCACAGTTCTATTTTCAGTCCTCAGTATCGTGGTCCAATGTGTCTTCTGGAACTCCTTCATTTCGGTATTACCCAGAAGGTTTCGTCTTCAGCCATGTTGGTGATTGTCTTTTTCCTAAAAATGAACTGGATAGGGATAAGCTTATTGCAATTTGCAATGCTTCAGTAACGGGTCAGCTTTTAGCAGCAATGGCTCCGACTCTGCATTTTGAGGTTGGACAAGTTGCGAAGTTGCCAATTGCCAATCTTCTTCCGGGAAATTGGAATTTAAGAATTGATGAGTTAATTCGGAATGCTAAAGATGATTGGAACACTCAAGAAGCTTCGTGGAATTTCAGTAAGCCGATATTGTTTGATGAGGAACAGGCAGACTCTTCATCTGGCATCCTAGAAGAGCTTGTTAAGAATGTTCGCTCATATTGGGCAATGATTGCTTCGGAACAGCGGCAGCTTGAGATTGACAACAACATAGTTGTTGCGGACGCATATGGCGTGCGTGATGACGTGCCATGCGATGTGCCGCTGGAACGCGTGTCATTGAAGCGTAACGCCGCGTTCGCATATCCGAAGGATACTCCGGAAGTGCGCAACGAGAAATTCGCGCAAGATGTCGTCAAGGAACTCATTTCCTATGCGGTGGGCTGCATGTTCGGCAGATATTCGCTCGACAAGCCGGGATTGATTCTCGCATCTCAGGGTGAAACTCTTGATGACTACTATGCGCAGATTCCAGACCCGTCATTCGAACCGGATGCAGACAATGTCATTCCAGTTACGGAGACGGACTGCTTCGAAGATGATATCGTGGCACGGTTCCGCAGGTTCCTCACCGTGGCGTTCGGCAAGGAGAATCTGGCCGCGAACATCGCCTACATCGAACAGGTGCTGGGCAAGAGCATTCGCAAGTATTTCGTGAATGATTTCTACAACGACCATGTGAAGATGTATTCGAATCGGCCGATTTACTGGGAGTACTCCAGTCAGACCAACAACAAGGGAGCATTCAAGGCGCTGGTGTATCTGCATCGGTATACGCCGAAAACCACGAGTACGGTGCTCAATTATCTACGTGACTACATCAACAAAATCGCCGACATCGCCGATAGCCTGGAGCGTTCCGACCGCACCGCGGACAAGAAGCAGGCCGCCAAACTACGCAAGGCCGTTCTTGAGTGCAAGGATTACGAGGACCAGACCCTGTACCCATTGGCTACCCGCAATCTGGAAATGGATCTGGACGACGGCGTGCTGGTGAACTACCTACGCATGGGCAAAGCCCTTCGCGCCATTCCCTCCATCGAGCGAAAGCGCAAAGAAGTCTCCACCTGGACCTGGCCCGTTCACTCGTTGAAGGATTAAGTATGAGCAGTTCTAAACCTCAGAATGATGAGATTGATTATTTCCAAAGGCGAGTTCCTGGACGAACGTATATTTCCAATATGTTTGCATATAATCGTCCGAATTCAAAGGATATTGGTTTCCCGGCAAGAAATATCAATCAGGTTTTTGATTGTGATGATATTGATCCAAAAATTGATGTCTCTGAGGTGGAATGGGAGAGTCGAAGTATGGATTTGAGTCTAAAAAGGCAAATCAAAATAAGTGTTGCCAAGGAAGCCGGCCATTATAAAGAACTTGTGATTCAACGGGTTAATCCTAAAAAGCCGGGAGAACTCTTTAATTTATTGCGGTTAACGGATGGGCAGGTTGATGATTTTTTAAATTTGATTCGTTGCGTGGGCATGTGGGATCCTGCGGATGAGAATTTACCTAAACGTTTAGATGCAACGCTTCTTCAGAGAATGCTTGATGACAATGGGGAAACATTGGGACAAGTTTATTCTCGGCAGCCGGATAAAGTGCGTGAATTAATCGAAAACGATCCAGACGGCGAAGATGTTGCAGCTGTTACGTCAAGAAGAAAAGCCGTAACAGTTTTTGAAGAAATGATGCAGGATGATTCTCTTACTGAGAGTGCTTGGCAGGATTTTTTTGAAAACAATCCTTGGATTTTGGGAGCAGGTCTTGGCGTGCCGCTTTTTACAGCGTGGAATTCAGACAAATTAGAAACAGTTGTAAGAGGTAACTCTTTCACGGGCAAAGGTAAACGTGTAGATGCTTTATATCAGACAAGTGGAATTGTCAAATCGCTTGTGTTTGCTGAAATTAAAAAACCGACTACTAAGCTACTCACTAATGATGAATATCGACCGGGGTGCTGGGCTGCATCGAAAGATTTAAGTGGCGGAATCTTTCAAGTTCATGCAACCGTTCAAGCTGCTGAGGATGAAGTCTCTGAGCATGTTGTGACATCGCAGGACGAAGAAGGCTGTGATATTCCGTCTTCAGAGGTCTTTTTATTCCGTCCTAGAGCATATCTTGTTATTGGATCGACAAAAGAATTTATTAATGAGAACAGTGGTGGAAAAAACACAAAGAAAATTAGATCTTTTGAGCTTTTTCGGTCCAGTATTGTCACTCCTGAAATTATCACATATGATGAACTATTCGCTAAAGCTCGTTGGCTTGCTTATGGGAATGATGATTCAACCCTGACTAATGCAGGAAACAATCAGTCCAACTGAAATGGTTTAGACATATGAAAGATAATCAATGTATGAGCGTTGAAGCACTGCTAAACGGTGAATCCAAGAATGTGGAGTACAAGCTCACACCTCCCTCCAGGAGCATCAACTACACCAAAACCGCAGTGGCGTTTGCCAATGGACAAGGCGGATGTTTGGTGTTCGGTGTCGAAGACCAGACGCTCCGTGTGGTTGGTATTGCCGAAGACAAAGTGTTCACGGTAATGGACTCTATTTCGGATGCCATTGTCAATAGTTGCGAGCCGTTAATCATCCCCGATATCACCATGCATGACGTGGCCGGTAAGACAGTCATTGTGGCTGAAATCGCTCCTGGTTTGCAACGTCCGTACCATATCAAGTCGCTCGGCCAGGAACAGGGAACATTCGTTCGTGTGGCCGGCACCACGCGTCAAGCAGACCAGCCCACTATTCGGGAACTGACCATCGAAGGCAGCAATCGGAGTTTCGACCAAGTGCAGTGCCTTGGACTATCCGTAACTGAAGAAGACATCGAAGCATTGTGCGCAAGTCTGACGAAAACCGCGAAGGATAATGCCGAAGACCCCGAAAAAGTCAAAACGGTTACGGAGAAACAGTTGCTGCAGTGGGGTGTGCTGGCAGAACAAGACGGGCAATTGGTGCCCACCAATGCCTATGCGATTCTGACCGGCAATACGGCCGTCCGATCCGTGGTGCAATGCGGCGTGTTCAAGGGAACCACCAAAGCTGTGTTCGTGGATCGACGTGAGTTCGCCGGTACTCCGCAGGAGCTTATCGAAGAGTCCTACCAGTATGTGTTGCGCAACATCCATATGGGCGCTCGGTTCAAAGGCGTGTACCGGCAGGACGTGTATGAGATTCCGCCGGATGCCATTCGAGAGCTGATCGTCAACGCGATAGTGCATCGCAGCTATATCGATCATTCAAGCATTCAGATCGCAATCTACGATGATCGATTGGAAATTACTTCGCCCGGGCGCTTGCCGCTGGGACAGACCATTGAACGCATGAAGCAGGGTTATTCGAAGATCCGCAACGAAGCATTGGCCTCTGCTTTTGAATACATGGGCTATATCGAACATTGGGGGAGCGGCATCCTGCGCGTTCTGCAGGAGGTACATGATGCCGGTTTGCCGGAACCGGAATTCCTTGGCGGCGATACGGATCTGCGCATCAATATCTATCGCAATGGCTCAGAGACAGGTTCTGATGACGGGATTGTGACGGGATTACGACGGGATTCGCTTTCTGATGACGGG
>OIZU01000139.1_pt1 | contig 75740 bp, 67 predicted proteins | sample 1588661 | NCBI WGS metagenome assembly OIZU01 (sample SAMN03283257) | human gut metagenome | biome: human-associated habitat; material: feces | host: Homo sapiens | place: USA | collected 2013 | reverse complement strand
TTATCTACCCCTGGTTCAACCAGGGGTTTTGTTAAGCCTAAAGGCAGCAAAAAAGGCAGCCGGGCTTTTTTATAAGCCCGGCTGCTTTTTAAGTTAAAAGCGTATGGATAAAAATAGAAAAATCCTGTAAAGTGAACATTTTTCACAAAATGTACTATTTTCCTCTCTTTTCTGTATGATGGGATTGGAGCTTTTTGGAAAATGACCATCATAAATGGCAGGAGGAGTTTTCATGAGGAAACATATTTTTTCTTGGATTGCCTTGGCCGCTTATCTAACAGTCATCTGTTCTGTGTTCGTCTGTGCGGGCAACCTTTCAATTGACGGTTACGTTCAGCCGGGGGAGTGGGCAGGAGCGTCGTTTTCCACACTGTTTGGCAGTGAGCAGGAGAGCGGCTGCGCCGTTTCCTATGCAGATGTGCGCACACAGGCGGATCTCCCGGCCCGGCGGGTTTATTTTGCCTTTCAGGTCATAGACGGCGCCTTTGCCGGAGGAAGCGGGCGTTCACGCGTCCATCTCCACCTTGGAAAAGCGGAGATTACACTGGATGCCGATGGAAACGCACAAACTTCTGCAAATTCCTATGAAGTGCAGGCGGCTGGCCAATATCAGCAGGGCGAATATAACGGTGATTATGTGTTGGAGGCAGCAATTATCTGCCCAGCGTCTCTATTTACTGAAGATATAGCGGCTTCCATATGGTTCACGGATGGGAAAGGCGGTAAGAGCCGGGCATGTGAACTGACGATACTGCTGGATATTCCTGCCCCGTCCGTTTCAGAATCTGTGTTACCGCAGCCGGATTCCACCTCTGAGCGGCCACAACCCAGCACGCAGGCGGATCATACGACAAGGCAGCCCTCCACGCAGAACGATACGCATGCCGGCGCCTCCCATCCCTCAAGGCCTGTGGGGACGACAACTGCAACCGCTCCGAGCACCCATGGGCACGCGAACCCCGGAGCACATCCGTCTGATCCATCGAATGCCGCGGCGATTGCAACGAATGCGGATTCCCACATTGATGCTGGAGGACAAGGCTCCCTGCGGGAGCCGTCCGGCGGCGCAGAGGAACCGTTTCTGACAGGTGGTTTGGAAAATGCGGCTCTTTCTTCACAGGAGCTGACGATCCCTGCCACTGGAGAAAATGGGGCCGGGCTGTGGTCAGCAAAGCGGATTGCAGCTTGCGTCATGGCTGGCATCTGTGTGGTTGCAGCGGCATTGCTATTTGTGATACGGGTGCGCAAAAAGGAGGAACCATCGGTAGAGTAACTTGCCGTTTTCTCCCGCCGGTATGACTTTTTTTCACCTCCTCTGCATATAGATAGAGGGAAAACAGCCGGAACCACGGCGCAGGCAGGTGAAATGGATGGACGAATTACAATCCTATCAGCGGGAGCGCTCCCGACCGTCCGAAGAAAAAAGGGAGAAAAAACGCAGCGGCCGGCGGGATTATCTCGTGCGGGTCATCGTCGTGCAGCTTGCAGTGTGCGCAGTGTTGCTGGCGGGCGCTTTCCTGATGGTAAAAACGAACCCTAACGCTCAAAAAGCACTGCGGGAAGCCTATGAGGGAATTCTTTCACAGGATTGGAGCGCACAGGAGGCTGCGGCGGCTTTCAAAGAGATTGGGGCCTTTATCTTTTCCCCGGCAGATTCCTGGCCGGATGCGGGCGGCCAAACGCAAGCGGCACAGGCAAATGCGGCAGCAGGGGCGAGCGAAACGATCGAGGCGGCTTCCACACAGGGGGAGAGGCCGTCCACAGAAAGCTCCAGCCAGCCATCCGAAATCGCTTCGCAGGAGGCGCCTGATGGGATGGGCGGCTCTGATGAGCCGCTTTTTGACGGAATCAGAGCCCCGGTCGAGGGCACCTCCTTTGCACCCTATATCGTGAGCGTGCCGGTGGTTCGGCCGGTTGAGGGCAGGGTGACCTCCCCATATGGGTATCGAATCCATCCCATTACCAAAAAGCTGGGCTTCCACCGCGGCATGGATATTGCCGCCGCCAAGGGCACGCGGATCGCGGCGGCGTTTTATGGCACAGTAAAAGAAGTTGGTTATTCCGAGGGAAACGGCGATTATATCACACTAATGCATGAGAACGGCCTGGAAACGGCCTATTGCCATTGCTCCGAGATCCTTGCGGAGGAGGGCGCCGTCGTCCGGGAGGGGGAAACGATCGCTCTGGTGGGGGATAGCGGCATGACTACCGGTCCACATTTACATATTGAGGTGCGCATCAATGGCGTTCTGCATAATCCCTCCTGGCTTTTAGGGGCGGATAACGCTTACGAGAAGGATGCAGTTTAAGTGCAGGGGGGTAACGGTTTCCATCGGCTTCCCTTTCGCCGCCGCCGTAACGCTGATGTTTCTCTATGATACAAGCGGTACGGCGGCCATTTCCGTCTGCGCGGCCCTGCTGCACGAAATGGGGCACTTACTCTGCCTGTTTTGGTATGGCGAAACGCCGCAGTTGCTGAAGCTGGGGCTGGCCGGTATGGAGATCGTACGGGCAAAGGGACAAAAGCTCTCTTTCCATCAGGAAATTGTGGTTTCGCTCGCCGGACCATTGATCAACCTGGCGCTGTTTGCGCTGCTGGCCGCGCTGAGCGGATGGAGCGAAGGGGAGCGGGAGCGCATGATGGAGGCGGCAATGGTGAATTTGATGCTTGCCCTTTTCAATCTGCTGCCCGTCTCTACGCTTGACGGCGGCCGGGCGCTGTATTTTTTTCTATGCCGTTTCTGCACAGCGCCTGCGGCGCAGCGGGTGGTTACCGTTTGTTCGATTGTGTGCCTGCTGCCATGCGCGTTTATCGGCTTTTTTCTGCTGCTGCAAAGCGGCTATAATTTTTCCCTGCTCTTGGTAACGGTTTACCTGTGCTTTCTGTTAGCGGCAAGGCCCGTGCAGGAATAAAGAAGGCTGCTGCAAAATGTTTTGCAGCAGCCTTTTTAAAAGTTTAAAATGGTTCGATCACTATGGGCAAGGATCTTTACCAGATGCCAAGCACATGCTGCATCAGCAGGCTCACACCCGCGATGCCAACCCAGCAGCAAAGCCCCATGAAGATCGGCTTCCCGCCGGTTTTCACCAGCTTGATGATGTTGGTGTTCAGGCCGATTGCCGCCATCGCCATCACAATAAAGAATTTGCTCATCTCCTTGAGCGGGCTTGTCACCGCGGCCGGAAGATGAAAAACCGTGGTCACTACGGAAGCCAGCAGGAAGAACAGCACGAAGAAGGGGAAAATCTTTTTCAAATTGACCTTTGCCCCTTCCGCGCTGTGCTTTTCCCGACGGGTGCGCACAAATGCGAGCACCAGTGTGATCGGAATAATCGCAAGCGTGCGCGTCAGCTTGACGATCGCCGCCGCGTCGAGCGTGTTGCTGCCGTGGATGCCGTCCCAGGCCTGCGCTGCGGCCGTTACAGAGGAGGTGTCGTTGATCGCCGTGCCGGCAAACAGGCCAAAGCCCTCGTTGGACAGGCCAAGCAGCCCGCCGAGCGTGGGGAAAATCAGCGCCGCAATTACATTAAACAGGAAGATAACCGAAATGGACTGCGCGATCTCCTCATCATCCGCGTCGATCACGGGCGCGGTCGCCGCAATGGCGGAGCCGCCGCAGATCGAAGAGCCAACGCCCACGAGCGTTGCGGTTTTGGTGGGCACCTTCATCACTTTGCACAGGAGGAAGGCGATCAGCAGCGAGGTGGAGATGGTGGCCAGGATGATCGGCAGAGACTGCTTGCCCTTTTGGAGGATATCGGTCAGGTTCATCCCGAAGCCGAGCAGCACAACAGCGGCCTGTAGGATTTTTTTGGAGGTAAAGGTGATGCCGGGCTGGATGGAATCCTTCTTTTTCAGCAGCAGGGTCAGCAGCATACCCGCGAGGATTGCAAACACCGGCCCGCCCACCACAGGCACCAGCTTGCCGAGGAACCATGCTGGTACGGCGATTGCAAGGCACAGCAGCAACCCTGCCCAATTTTTTTGCAGAAAGGTTTTCATGAAACGTCTACCCCTTTTAGCGGAACCGGCGTTCCGTCCGGTTTCACACGACAATTTGTTCCATCATACCACGCTTTTTAGATAAAATAAAATGATAAATATTTATTTATCCATTATTTTATGTTATGATAACGAGCAGAAATTGAAAAAAATGCAATTTTAATGTCCGATGAAAAGAGGGGGACGGCCGTATGCTCGACTTTAGAATAGATACCTTCCTGGCGGTCTGCCGTTCGATGAATTTTACCAGGGCGGCGGAGGAATTGCATATCACGCAGCCTGCCGTTTCTCAGCATATCCGGCATCTTGAGAAGCGCTATGGCGTGAAGCTTTTTGACTATCAGGGCAAACGGCTTTCTTTGACCGCGGCGGGCGAGGCCCTTTTCAGCGCAGCGGTCACCATGAAGCACGATGATCTTTTTCTCAGGGAACAGCTTCCCACGCTTGGCCGAGGGCGTAAAAGCCTGGTGTTTGGCGCCACGCTCACAGTGGGGGAATGCACCGCGCCGGAACGGCTGGCCGCATACCTGAACCGTTATCCGGAGACAGATGTGCATTTGCTCGTGGCCAATACCCACGAGCTGCTGCATCGGATTGATGCGGGAGAAATCGATTTTGCCATTGTGGAGGGCTTTTTTGAAAAACGGGAGTATGATTCCCTGCCCTTTTCCCGGGAACGCTATGTGGCTGTTTGCGGCGCGCAGTTGCGCTTTACGCGGCCGCCGCGCAGGGTGGAGGATCTTTTGGGGGAACGGCTGCTCCTGCGGGAGGAGGGCAGCGGGACGCGTGAAATTTTGGAGCGCTATCTGGAGGGGCGGAACCTGACTGTGCAGGATTTCCGGCAGACGGCGCAGGTGAGCAATCTCCATGCCATCAAAACGCTCGTGCAATATGGCTGCGGCGTCACCTTCCTCTATGAAGCCGCTGTGCGCGAGGAATTAGCGGGCGAAAAACTGCACGTGCTGCCCCTCGAGGATTTTCCACTGCACCATGATTTCACATTTTTATGGCGGCGCGGAAGCATGTTTGCAGGCCGCTACCGTGAGATTTTCGACTTTATGCAAAGCGTGGGAAACAACGCAGTTCCGGCAAAAATGAGCGCTGGCTCAACAGGCCATCCGCAAAACAGGCCGGAAGCGTTGACAAACACATCCGGCGGCGGTAAGGTGTAATCAGCCGCTGCACGCGGCGAAGGCCTTCACACCACCAACGAAAAGAGGAATCTCATATGAACGAGGAAAATGCACTGCGGGATAAGCGCGCCTTTGGCCATTTTATCGCGCAGAAGCGCAAGGCGGCGGGGCTGACGCAGCACGAGCTTGCGGCCCGCCTTTATCTGACGGATACGGCGGTGTCCAAATGGGAACGCGGCGTAACTTATCCAGATATCACGCTGATCTCTCCCATCTGCGAGGCGCTGCATATTACAGAGCATGAGTTGATCACAGCCAGTGAGGATGTGCATCAAAACGAGCTGGAGCAGCAGGCGCAAAAATATCAGCGCATCAAACAAGGCTATCGCGCCGTTATGATCGGGCTCTACGGCCTCTCCCTGCTGATCTGTTTTATCTGCAATCTGGCCGTGCAGCATACGCTCTCCTGGTTTTTTATTGTGCTGGCGTCGGAGGCGGTTGCCTTTTCCCTGACGGTGATGCCCGTGCTGGTTTCCAAAAATCGCGGACTGTGGACGCTGGGCTCTTTTTATCTTTCGCTCAACCTTTTATTGCTTGTCTGCCGGATTTATGCGGGCGGCAATTGGCTGGCGATCACCTTCTGCGCGGTCGCGCTCGGCTTTGCGGTGGCTTTTCTGCCGCTGGTGCTCCGGCAGATTCCTTTGCCGCAAACGCTATCCTCCCAGAAAACGCTTATTTGCTTCCTCGTGGATACGCTGCTGGTTTTTGCGCTGGTCACGGTCTCAGAGCTGGTGATGGGCTCTCCCGCCCGGTTGCTGCCTGTAGATTATCCAGTCGTGCTTTATGGCATTACACTGCCCTGGCTGTGCATGGTTGTCATCCGCTATCTGCGTGTCAATCCATTTTTCAAGGCCTCCATTTGTGCGGCTGGCACGGGCATCTATTTCTTTTTTACGAACAGTATCCTGCACACGCTCATTGACGGCGCGCCGTTTACTCTTCCGCCCGTCGATTTAAGCGCTTGGGGCGACCCATCATTCTGGGCAAATCCGGCCTATGGAAGCGTGCAGAATGCGAATATCTGTTTTGTCGTGACGGTAGTCTGCATAGGCGTCGGTCTGCTATTTGCCGCTGGCGGCATCGCTTGGGCATTGACACGGAAGAATACAAAAAGCGCAGTAAGATCCACTGCCAAATAGAATGGCGGGGCAGGAGAGGCTGCGGCTGTAGCCGATCTTCTGCCACGCAAAAAACAGGCCCGATGCGCAAATCATGCACATCGGGCTGATCTATTTATTTCTTTCGGCTGACCGGCATCCATAGCTCAACATATCCCTTTTGAGGCGTGCCGCCGTACATCTCCATCTCGGGGCCATCCGTTTTTTCAAATTCCGAAGCCGGGAGCCATTCCCGGTAAAAACGCTTATACAGTGTATCCATCGTTTTCTCCATATTCCAATCCGGTATTTCTGCGGGGAATACGGCCCATGTGGCGGCCGGCACCTCAATCACCGTGTAGCCCTCTGTCCGGCTGTCTGGCGTGACAAAGCTGCACTGCATATAGGGATATGTGATGTCGTCCACCTTTCGGTAGTTCATAATCCCATGGATCCGGCACATAGCTTGGGTGAACATGGTGTCGTAGATGGGAAGCTGCGCTTCGCCCGCGTCCGCAAATAATTTCTCGTAAGCCCCGTTTTGATGATTGGCGGTCCACATTTCACCGGCGCTTGCATAATGGCCTCCCTCGCCGATGGTTGAGATCAGGCCCTCGATGCCGAATAATTGAAACGGCTCCGTTTTTACAATGCGGTAATTCATTTCGCCAACTCCTTGTATGGTGATTTGAAAGGTAATGGGGGGAAACAGCCGCAGAGAAACGTTTGATTTTTTCGCTTCGCTTGGCGTGACGCCATGAAACGCCTGAAACGCACGCGCAAAGGAAACCGGCGAATCATAGCCGTATTTCAGCGCCAGGTCGATCACCTTGATATCGCTCTGCTGTAACTCAAGCGCGGCCAGGGTCAGCCGCCGCCTGCGCACATATTCGACAAGCGATAGATCAGCGATAAAGGAAAACATGCGCTGGAAATTGTATGCGGAACAGCCTGCGAGCTGGGCAAGCTTCTGATAATCCAGCTCCTCTGTGATATGCTGCTCAACGTATTCGATGGCAGCGTTCAGCCGTCTTGAAACATCCAAGTTTTCCTCCCCCTTCCTTTTAACAATAGCATACAGGGCCGGCAGAATGATTTCGCAACTTTTTCTGCACAGAATCCGTGTGGTTTCTATCATACCTGTTTTTCCATGGTTTGAAAAGTGTGTTTCGATCATGGCCAGCATAAAAAATGGAAGCCTCTATCGCATCCACTTCGAATGATTCCTGATCAATTTGCGCTTCCCTTGCCGCTTTGGTATAATAGCATCAAACAAATTTTGTTTGATGCATGGTATAACCGTGTCGAACAATTTGTTTGATGCATTGAAAAATAAATATGATTCAGGAGAATGAATGGATATGCTTTCCAAACAGGCTGAAAAATTGCTCCCTCTCGTTCAAAAGCCGGGGCGCTATACGGGAGGGGAACTCAATTCCGTGATGAAGGAGAAAGATGAAGTGGAGATCCGCTTTGCCTTCTGCTTCCCTGATACCTATGAGATCGGTATGTCCCACCTCGGCATCAAAATTCTATATAGCCTTATCAACGCGCGTGAGGACGCCTGGTGCGAGCGTGTTTTTGCGCCGTGGACGGATATGGAGGCCCTCATGCGGGAGCGCCATGTGCCGCTCTATGCGTTGGAGAGCGGCGACCCTCTGACAGAATTCGATTTCATTGGATTTACCATGCAATATGAGCTCAGCTACACCAACGTGCTCAATATGCTTGATCTGGCCGGGCTCCCCGTGCGCGCAGAGGAGCGAAAAGCGCTTACCCCCCTGGTGATCGCGGGCGGTCCGTGCGTATGCAATGCCGAGCCCTTCGCTGAGTTTGTAGATATCTGCCTGCCGGGGGAAGGGGAGGAGGTTATGAATGACCTACTGGACCTCTTCCGGGAATACAAGGCACGCGGTGCGGATAAGGAAACGTTTTTGAAGGCCGCAGCGCGGATCCCCGGCGTTTACGTCCCGTCGCTCTATACCGTCGATTATAATGGAGATGGCACAGTGAAATCCATCCTGCCGCATGGCGGCGCGCCGGAAAAGGTGACCAAACGGATTATTTCCGATTTGGACAGGGTGTTCTATCCGAAAAAATTTGTAGTGCCATTTATCGAGGTGGTGCATGACCGCGTCACCAGCGAAATTTTCCGCGGTTGCATCCGCGGCTGCCGCTTCTGCCAGGCCGGCTTCCTCTATCGCCCGATCCGGGAGAAAAAGCCGGATACCGTTAACCGGGATTGCAAAACGCTCTGTGAGTCGAGCGGTTATGATGAAATCTCCCTCTGCTCGCTGAGCACGAGCGACTATACGGGCCTGCAAAACCTCCTCAACGGCCTGTTTGAATGGACGATCAGCGATCAAATCAACGTCTCGCTGCCCTCCCTGCGGGTGGATAATTTTTCACCGGAGCTGATGGAGCAGATTCAGAAGGTGCGCCGCAGCGGGCTCACCTTTGCGCCGGAGGCGGGCACGCAGCGGCTGCGCGATGCGATCAATAAAAACGTAACGGAGGAGGAAGTGATGCGCACTGTGCGCAGCGCCTTCGCGAGCGGATGGACGGCGGTCAAGCTCTATTTCATGCTCGGCCTGCCGACGGAAACGCTCGACGATGTGGCGGGCATCGCCCAGCTTGCCCAGCGGGTGGTGGATGCCTACTATCAAAACCCCGATAAGCCCAAGGGCAAGGGCGTGCAGGTGAGCATCAGCGTCGCCTCCTTTGTGCCGAAGCCCTTCACGCCGTTCCAGTGGGAGCCGCAGGATACGATTGAGATGCTCCATGAGAAACAGCGCCACTTGAAGGAGAGTGTGACCTCCCGCAAGATCAAAGTCAGCTGCCACGATGTACAGACGAGCTTCCTGGAGGGCGTGTTTGCCCGCGGGGACAGGCGCCTCGGCAAAGTGCTCGAATGCGCGTGGCGCAAGGGCTGCAAGTTCGACAGCTGGGATGACCAGTTCCGCTTTGACCTCTGGGAGGAGGCGTTCCAGGAGTGTGGGATTGATCCGCTCTTTTACACCAGCCGCCGCCGTTCGTTTGATGAGGTGCTGCCCTGGGATCATATGGATTATGGCATCCGCAAAGAATTTTTGATCCGGGAGAATGAAAAAGCGCATCAGAGCGTTACCACGCCGAACTGCCGCGAACAGTGCGCGGGCTGCGGTACAAACCGTTTGAATGGGGGCAAATGCGATGCGCTGTGTTAGAATCTGGTTTGCGAAGGAAGGCAATGCGAAATACATCTCCCACCTCGATATTGTGCGCTGCATGTCGCGCGCCGCACGGCGCGCGGGGCTGCCGCTGTGGTATACGGAGGGCTTCAATCCGCACCCCTATCTAATGTTCGCCCTGCCGCTCTCCCTGGGCCTTTCGAGCCAATGCGAATCTATGGATATCCGCATCGAGGGGGAGATGGCGGATGTGGAAATTGAAACCCGCATGCGCGCGGTGATGCCGGAGGGGCTGCGGATTCTCTCCGTCCGGGAGCCGATGATGCAGCCGTCGGAGATCGCCTTTGCGGATTATCGGGCCCAGCTCTGCTTTGACGCCCCGGAACTGGCGGCGGGCTTTCTCCATGGTGCGGGCGCGGCCCTGGCGGGGGAGAGCCTCATTGTGCAGAAGCCTGGCAAATCCGGGCATAAAAAGGTGATGAAGGAGATTGACCTGCTGCCGCATATCGCAAGCTGTTCGATGGAACAGAAGGAGCATGCCGTGCTCTTGAAGCTGATCCTACCGGCAGGGAATCAAACGAATATCAGCCCGGCCCTGCTGCTGGATGCGCTGGAGGAAAAGGCAGGTGTGCAGGACGAAGGGCGGGAGATCACCCGCATGGCACTGCTGACGAAGGATTTGAAGATGTTTGAATAGGCGTTTCAGCCGCCCGTAAAAAAACGATATAGAAAAAAACGGCGTTTCCGGCGGCCTTTTAGCCGTTGGAAGCGCCGATCTGATTCGCGGGCCAAGGTTGATGAGGATTGTGAAACAGCTAGGAACTGCCGCTTGCGAAAATTTGGCCGGAGTGTCCTGATAGCTTTTTTATATTTTAAAAAGATAGGCATAGACTATTTTTGATCGATGTTTAGCGGAGGTGCACTTTGGAGGATTTTCTAGAATTTATAGAGAACATCAATAACGGGCAGCAACGCGCCCGCACACAAGAGGTTTTGGAATGGGTCAAAAGTCAATTTCCAAATTTAGAGGCCAGGATTGCATGGAATCAGCCTATGTTTACAGAGCACGGCACATTTATCATTGGCTTCAGCGTATCCAGCAAGCATCTGGCAGTTTCGCCTGAACGCGCCGGGATGGTTCGGTTTACGGATGAAATCACCAAGGCGGGCTATAGCCAAAGTAAAATGTTGTTTCGTATCAGATGGGAGGAGCCTGTAAACTATATTTTGCTGGATCAAATGATTCGCTTTAATTGCATAGATAAGGCGGAATGCAAAACCTTTTGGAGAAAATAATTGTGCCGATTTGGCGAAACGCTTATGCTGATTGATAGGCGACAAGGCTCTTTAATACAAAAATAAAGTCTTGAAACCATTCAAGTTTCAAGACTTTATTGGTCGGAGTGTAATTATAGGACTTCAGGAAAGTCAGTCATATCAATAATTTGTAGGCCGTCAGCAAGAGGTTTATCTCATTCGATTTCCTAACTTATTTATTAAAATCAGCATTTTAACAACACACATATTCAAATATTAAAAAGTTATGGTATACTCATTATGGTTAAATCTTAAAATGCGTTTTAAGGAGGACTGTATGATTTTCACACTTGACGGGAGAGGAAATGTGCTTCTTCCTCTTATTTTTGAGACTTTAGAGTTAAATGATGCGAAATGTACTGAAATTATTCAGGATATGTTATTAGGAGTCCAAGACAGATTATTGCTCAAAGGGATCGAGTATTCAAAATTAAAATCAGCACTTATTCCTGTGCATAAAGACAAAAGAGAAACGGCTTTTGTCTTTGATACTAGTATTATCGAAGATTCCTGGTATGGTAATATAATTTTTAAACATCTTCTGCCAGTACTTAATAAAGATAGTACATATAGTATTCTCGAAGGAGACATCATTGCTGATGGTATACCTCTATCCATTTGTAAGGAAATAATCTTTAAAGATTTGATTCAGGTTCACCCGTCAGTATTTCAACACCCATCCCAGTACTATGTTGTTTACATAAATAATTTATCTTTACAGCAACAAGATATGATCATAAAGGCGTTTCAATCTGTAAAATATTTTATTGGATATGTCGACATGACCTTTTCCAGTCATCTAAAAACTTTATTGGCATATTGTTTGACGTGTGTAGGAATAAAATATAAAAATATTATGATTCTTCCACATGAAGATGATAGGGAAGATACTGAAAATATCAACAACTGTGGCTATCCTTTTGAGAATTATGGTTTTACGATAAAAAGCATAAATGAAGTTTACTTCTCCCTGTTTTTGTCATACAAAATCGAAGCAGCATTCGCAGATCCAGAAGATTTAAAATATTCTCTGAACGCAATTTGCTTTCCCATGCCTGTGGAACCAGTATTTAAACTGCCTATTTTTGTTTCGGAGGCAAAAGTAAAATATCTTAGAGAGAATAAAAGGGGCATCATGGAAAAACTTGGACTTGAGGAGTGTTCTGTGGAAGAGCTATCAAAACTGATAAGGGATCGAATAAAAAAAGGATATTTTTATAATTTAGAATATTTAGAAACATATAATGTACCGAAATTTAATGTATCTCTGGAGTTAAAAACAGTAGAAAATAGAATGCGCAAGGTAGTTGTGTCATTGAAATATTCGTTAGATAATACGCAGTTAGAGTTTATTACCATGTATTGAACTGTTTAAGGCCGTCGACAAAAATCGACGGCCTTTTCTGATGGTCGGAGTGACGGGACTTGAACCCATGGCCTCTTGGTCCCGAACCAAGCGCGATACCAAACTTCGCCACACCCCGGTGTCGTAAGCGACGTTTTAGATTATATACGAAGCCTCAGAAAAAATCAAGGCTTTTTTGAAAAAAAACCGGGGAAACGGCGCATGTCTTTATTCCATATCAAAAACCACGGCCTCGATTGCCTGGGCAATTTCCGCTGTTGTCAGCCTGGCAACACCAAGCGAATCCAGCATTTGATCCGTTTGCGTTTCGGTGGCGTCCAAATAGCGAAAATTGAGGTTCTTCATCGCGTTTTCCAGTGCGGTGGCCTCTTCCGGTGTGTTTTCCGGCTGCTGGCGCTCCAGCTCGAGCAGCTGCATCGTAACGGCCAAAGCCTGTGCCTTGGTGAAAAGCGCATTGGACGCCTCCTGCTGGAATTCAATCACCTTGTTGAGTGTTCTCATACTTTAAAAATCCTCCTGTTTTGATATCTTACCATGCCATCTGCTTTTTCGGAAGGAAAGGCGGATGAGCCGGGTTACGCAAGAATGGCAGGTATATTTCAGTTGCTTCCGGCGTAGAGATGAACGTGGCGGTATGGAAGGTTTTACAAAGGCAAAATCGAAAAATAGACGCTGCTGTTTCTGCTATTCTTAAAGAACATAGTTTTGGATGCAAAAAACAGCTGCACAGGCTAATATGGCTTGGAGGGCGATTTCCGCAGGGAGCCCCCACATGAATTTCCGGTGCAGCGTTTTATGCCGGATGGCCCGCATGGTCAAATACATTGCGAGCGCGCCGCCAGCCAGGCCAACCAGCATCAGCGTCCGTTCAGGAATTCGCCGCCCATGCTGCCTGGCGCGGCGTTTATCATGAATGGTGAGAAAAACGGCCAGCAAAGAGAGGGCGGTCAAATAGGCGCAGAGCGCATAGAGGGCCGCTGTCATAGCGATTCGCCATCCTGCATGCCGGCCGCTCCGTGTTTCAGCAGATGGAACCGGCTGGCTGTGAGAAATGCGGCGTTGCCATTTTCAAAAGCCTTGGCGGCACTTTCTTCGAGCTCAAACACGCTGGCGCACTGCGGGCAAACGGCAAAATAACGGCCGTTAAAGGAGTGCACCGGAATTTCCATCACTTTAAACAGCTCAAAGCTGTTGAAAATGCGCATCTCCACTGCTTGCCCGCAGGCGGGACAGGCAATTGCCGGGCTGCATCCGGCGGGCTTTATCTTGCTGTGAAAACGGGCTGGTGAAAACATGAGGCTTTCCTCCGTCCAAATCATTTTGGGAAGCTTTCTCTTATCGTATTCGGATTTTGGGATTCTGTCAAGGAGAACGAAAAAATATGAAGGGAAAAGGGGAGAAAATCGAATGAAACGTTTGGCTGCCTCGCTGCTCGCCTGTTTGATGCTGTGCTGCATGCTTACCTCCTGTGGAATGCCGCCGGAGGAGGAGAGCAGCGCGCCTTTCGGAGAAGCCTCTTCCCTCAAAGATCGGGAACCGGGCGAGGATGAAACGCCGCAGCAGGAGATGCGCGCGGTGTGGATTACCTACTATGAGATCTCCATGAAGGCGCAGAAGGGTGGAGATGAATCGCTTTTTCATCAAAAGGTGGATGAGATGTTCCGCCGTGTACAAAACGCGGGGTTTAATACGGTTATCGTGCAGGTTCGCCCGTATTCGGACGCCTTTTATCCCTCAAAGATTTTCCCCTGGAGCGCCTATCTGACCGGTATGCAGGGACAAGACCCCGGCTACGATCCGCTTGCCATCCTGGTTGAGCGGGCGCATGCGCATGGGCTCGCCCTCCATGCATGGTTTAACCCCTACCGCGTTTCTTACAATCCGGATTTTTCCCTCCTCTCCAAAGAGAATCCGGCGCGAAAATGGAAGGAGGATGCGGATCAAACCAATGATAGCTGGCTGATCGTTTTGGAAAACGGGATTTATTATAACCCCGCCGTACCGGAGGTGCAGCGCATGATTATCGACGGCGTGCGGGAAATCGTCGAACAGTATGAGGTGGACGGCGTGCATATGGACGATTATTTTTACCCGTCTACCGAGGAAAAGATCGATCAGGCGCAGTACGATCGCTATGTGAAAGACGGCGGGCAGTATTCCCGCGCCGCGTGGCGGCGTGAGAATGTGAACACGTTTGTCAGCGGCCTGTATGCGGCAGTGAAGGCGATCCGCCCGGCGGTATCGGTCGGGATCAGCCCCGCGGGCGATATTGAAAAGAACCGGGAGGAGTTGTATGCAGACGCCGCCCGTTGGGGTGAGGAGGAGGGCTATGTCGATTACCTCATGCCACAGCTTTATTATGGCTTTGAAAACAGCGCGAGCCCCTTTGAAAAAACTGCCCGGCAGTGGGCGGATCTGATCCGGTGCGATAGCGTCAAGCTCTACGCAGGGCTGGCGATCTACAAAAGCGGAGAGGAAGACCAATATGCCGGCCCGGAATCCGCTCAAAAGCAGGGGCCACGGTATGAATGGATCAACCATAGCGATATCATTTCCCGCCAGGTGGCCTGTGGCCGGAAAATACAGCCGTATGCCGGATTTGCCCTGTATTCCTATCAATATTCGTTCGGGGATTCACGCTCTAAACAGTTGCAAAAAGAATGGAACGCATTGAGCGCTTTGCTGGAAAACAAAGAAAAATAAAAGAGCCTGCAAAAATGTTGTAAAAAAAGGAAAACGCAAGGTTTTGCCTTGACAAGCGAAGCAGGCTCGTCTTATGATAAAAGGGAATTTAACTGAATGACAGCACGTGCATGACATAGAAAATAAAAGGATCGGAGATCGGGGGCAGGGGTGTGAAAAAACTGCGGAAGGAACAATGGATTTCGTTCGGACTGGTCATCTGCGTGCTTGGCATCGTGGCAGGCTGCACGGCTTGGAGGCATTTTGCCGGGGCAGAAACCCCGCAGGGGAGCGGAAACCTCAACGTGTTGGAGGAGAGCGCGGGGGAAACGCAGCAGGTATCCTCACAGGTGAAAAAAAGCCTGCCGCGCGGCGCGGGCGCTTGGCTGACGGCGGGAGTGGATTTCTCCGTGAAAGCCTCCGCGGAAAAAGCGCGCAGCGGAATTGACAGCGCGTTGGACCGCGCGGCGGAATATGGGGTTGCGGTTGTATTTCTCGACGCAATACGCAACGGGGAGTCGGTGCAGGCAGGTTCTCTCGATACACTGCGCTACGCAATGGATAGCGCCTCAGAAAAGGGATTTCAGCCGGTCATGTGTGTTCCGGCTGCGGATGTGATCCGGATCGGTAAGGATGGAATTGCAGTGGCTCCGGAGGTTTTATCCGCGCTTTGCCAGCACTATCAGCCGGAGGTTCTGCTGCTGTCCGGTTGGAGGGAGCTTTCGTTTGAGCCTTGGGGAGCCTCCGCCGCTGAGAAGCAGGAAGCGCTGACCAATGCGGTGCAGCAGCTGCGCAGCGCAGCGGAAAAAGCGGCGCCGGGCATTGTGTTCGGCGTGGAATCGTCGTTGGTCTGGTCGAATGAGGCGAGCGGGACCAAAGCCTCCTATGAGAGCTTGAAAAATGGCTTCGCTGATATCAAGGGCTGGATGGAGGAGAAACTGGCGGATTTCGTCTATCTCTCCTCTGCGTCGCTCACAACAGATCAAAACGTTCCCCTGGCAACAGCGGCCGCATGGTGGAACGAGGTAGCGGTGGATACGGAAACGGCGCTCTATATGGAGCACAAGGTTTCCAGCGGCCTTGCAAGCGAGGCAAATGGAATTTTGCCGGACGAGCTTGCCGTTCAGATGGGGATCGTGGCGAAAAACGGAGCCTTCTTCGGCAGCGTGCTGGATTCGATTTCCGCGCTCGAACAAGCGGAGTATGGGGAAAATGCGTTTGTCAAAAATTATTTGACGGGCGGCATTGAAAAGGTCAAAAAAGAGGCAAAGCTCTCTGTATTCAATTATATCGACCTCAAATTCACAGCAAAAAAGGACAAGCTTACGTTCCTCGGTACGAGCCTTCCCGGCACGGAACTCACCTGCAACGGGCAGAAAGTGAAGCAATCCCCCTTTGGCTGCTTTACCTATCCCATCAGCCTGAAAAAAGGGGAGAATACCATTCTTTTCCGCCAAGGGGATCAGGAGCTGAAGTATACGATTCTCTTCGACGAAACGCTGATCCGTTCTGTGGCGCCGTCCACGGCCACCTATGCCAGCGGCGGCTCCAAGCTAGAGATCACAGCGATTGCGGTGCGGGGCGCCAGCGTATCTGCCAAAATTAACGGCGTCACCGTGCAGATGAAGCCGGGCGGCGGAGATGAGGAGGAGCCGAAGGAAGAGGATTCTAACTTTATTTCTTATATCGGTATCTATACACTGCCCAAAAGCCGGGCGGATGCACGCAATATCGGCAGCTTTACCGTATCTGTGACCTATGACGGGCGCACCGCCCAGATGAAGGGCGGCAGCGTAACCATCAATGCCAAACCCCCTGAAATTGATATCCCGATTGTAACGCCGGATACGCCCACCCCTCCTGATTCTACGACAGACCCTGGCTCTGACGATACGACCTCCCAGGGCGGGGCCGACACGAAGCCGAATACCAAGCCTGATGACACAACGGGCGGCGGCTCGGCGGATGATTATTTTGCCAAGCAGCTCACCCCTTACCAATCGAATGGCGTGCCGGGCTTTGCCCGCATGTGCGAGGTGACCTCTGACGATGCGGAAACGCTGCCGGGCAATACCTCCAACGACGCCTGCGGCCCAACCTATGTGCCGATCCTCAAGGGGACTTTCGACTATATTATTGAGGAGACGAGCTACAACGGCAACCTTTATTACAAGCTGAAATCCGGCCGCCGCGTTTACCGGGAGGATGTTAAGGAGATTAAAAAAGGCTATTTGATGCCGAGCAACTCCGTGAAGGTGAAATCCTCCTCCACAAAAGGCGATACCAATATCACCCTCTATACCAAGTGGAAAGTGCCGGTTGATGTGGCCTTTACACCGCAGAAATATGTCAACAGCTCCGATAACCGGCCCTATGCCGTTAACAGCTTCACGGCTCAGAGCGTGGATTTTATCTTCAATTATACTGCATCAGCCAGCGGCAGTGTGAATCTGTCGGGCAGCAATGTGTTCAGCAAGGCAGAATGGATTGTTGACAAGACAAATTTGAAAACGACCCTGCGCCTGCACCTCAAGCGCACCGGTTCCTTCTATGGCTACTCCATGAAATACAATGCGGATGGATCTTTGACCATCGCCCTGAAAAACAGCGGTGGCACTTCCCTGAGCGGCTACACGATCATGCTGGATGCAGGCCATGGCGGCTCTGATCCAGGCGCGGGCAGCTCTGCCGGGTGGGAAGCGCCCGCAACGCTTGCCATTGCCAAGAAGGTGCAGCAGAAGCTGCAATCGGCCGGCGCCACCGTTATCATGACCCGCTCGAGCGACAGCCATGTACCTTTGGAGGATCGGCGCAATGCGATCCGCTTTAAAAAGCCAGATCTGTTCATCAGTATCCACTGTGATGCAGCGGAAACGAGCAGCGCGATGGGCACGACAGGATATTACTATACGCCATATTCCTATGGCCTTGCGTCCTCCATCCATGACCGTTTGGTCAGCACCTGGCGAGATCAGATTTATAAGGGCACGAGCGTAACCGTATCGAAAATTGACCGCGGCACCCGGTTTTATCCCTTCCGCGTCACGCGCGTGCAGGAGTGCCCTGCGGTGCTCATTGAATATGGCTTTATCACCAACGCAAACGACCGCTCAGCGCTGACAAACAGCACAAAGCAGGATCTGCTCGCGCAGGCCACGGTCAATGGAATCAAGGATTTCCTCAAGGCGAGAGGATAAAAAGTGCATAAATAAACAGGGACGATGGTGAAAAACCACTGGCCCTGTTTGGTGCATGCAGGAAAACAGAAGCTTACTTTACGGCAAATCGGCGAACCGTTCTACTTTCATTTTTAAATGATATTTTTGGCGAAGCGCTGCAATCTGCGTCATCATTTCTGATTTGTGGTGCAGGTCGATTGCCTCCTGATCTTTCCATCGGTCAATCAGCAAAACCGATTCTGAATCGTCCATCGGGAAATAATATTCATATCGTTCATTTCCCATTTCGGCTCGAACTGCATCGACGATTCCAGCCGCTGTCATTTCCTCCGCAAATTTTCTGGCGCTTCCATTTTTTCCGAAATATAAAATGTTCACGGTAATGCTCATCTCATGCTGCTCCCATCCTCATTTTAATGTTTAAAATTGCGTTTGCTCCCTTAAAGGGAACTGCCCCGCATCAAGCTGTTTTTATTCTAATCGTTACCTTTGGGAATGTCAAAAGCCATAGAGTCTATTTATTGATTTTGAAAAGAGAGAAGGCTGTATCAATGACCATTCGAAAAGCTTCCCCAAAGGATCTCCCGTTCCTGCTTTCCCACGACAGGCACATTGCCGCGGATGAAATCCGATCGGTCGTGTCTCTCGGCAGGATGCTTGTGCTGGAGGAGGAACACATCATCGGCTGGCTGCGGTGGAATCTGTTCTGGGATAACACGCCGTTTATGAATATGCTGTATTTCCTGGAGGGGGAGCGGGGGAAGGGCTTCGGCAGGCAGCTCGTTTCTCATTGGGAAGCGCTCATGAAAGCTGCAGGATATGCGCTTGTGATGACTTCGACGCAGTCCGACGAAACTGCCCAGCATTTCTATCGGAGGCTCGGCTATGTGGATTCCGGCGCGCTGCTTTTGAAGGATGAGCCGCTTGAAATCATTCTGACGAAGACTTTGCGGTAAAAACATCAATGAAGTTCCATATAAGCGGACACACAGTTTAACGCACTTTGAATTTTAATCAAGTGTGGTAGAAAAAGATGCGTGGACTGCACAACCGATCGGATTGTATTTCGCCCAATATACCTATAGCATGTAAATATTTGTTTCTTTATCGAGGCGCGTTGTGGATTCATTGATTCCGCAGCGCGCCTTTTTTATGCAAATTCGCCCTCTTTGCCGCTTTATTGCACAAAACCGCCCGCGTTTCCCACCTCCTTTTCTCTATATTTGGAAGCGGGCGCAATATTGTATCAGCCGGAAAAAGGTGTTATAATTTTTAATAATTATTCATCAGGGGGTGGTAAGGATCGAACACCGCATTCATATCATTTGCGGGCACTACGGCTGTGGCAAAACCAATCTCGCGCTGAATCTGGCGCTTACTCTGCGCGAGCGGGGCGAGACGGTCACGGTAGCGGATCTCGACATTGTCAACCCCTACTTTCGCACGGCCGATTATCAAGAAGTGCTCGAAAAGAAGGGCATCCGAGTTATCTGCCCGCACAGTGCGGGCACAACCATCGATGCTCCGCAGATCAACGCGGAGATTTTTTCCATCTTCGATCGGCCGGAGGGCCATGTGGTGATTGACGTCGGCGGGGATGACGCGGGCGCGGCGGCCTTGGGCCGGTTCAAACGGCAGATCGAAGCGGCCGGTGGCTGCGAGATGCTCTATGTCGTCAACCAATATCGCAAGCTCGTCGAAACGCCGGAAGAGGCGGTTGCCCTCCTGCGTGAGGTGGAAGGCGCCTCCCGTTTAAAGGCCACAGGGGTGGTGAATAATTCCCATCTGTCGTCGCTTACCACGGCGGAGGATATTCTGGCCTCTTTGCCCTATGCGCAGGAGGCGGCGCGGGAGGCCGGCCTGCCGCTTGTGATGACCACGGCGCCGCGGGCCTTGTATGAAGCGCTGAAGGGGAAGGTGGAGAATCTTTTCCCGGTGGAGCTTCTGGTGCAGCCCCCGTGGGCTGAACCATTGATGTAAAACATATTTTTATGAGATAGAGTGTGATTGGAGGAAAAAGATCATGGCGAAAGTAACCATCGGCGCAAATGTCTGCAAAGGCTGCGAGCTGTGCGTCGCCGCTTGCCCGAAGCATATCATTGCGCTTTCGGCCGACAAGCTCAACGCAAAGGGATATCATCCCGCATGCGTGATCGATATCGAGCAGTGCATCGGATGCGCGGCATGCTATACGATGTGCCCGGATTGTGCAATTACAGTGGAAAGGTGAGTGAATTTCATTGGCGCAGAAAGTATTGATGAAGGGCAATGAAGCCCTCGCGGAAGCCGCCATCCAGGCAGGCTGCCGCCATTTCTTCGGTTACCCGATTACCCCGCAGACAGAGGTCGCGGCCTATATGGCCAAGCGGATGCCCAAAATCGGCGGCACTTATCTCCAGGCGGAGAGCGAGCTTGCGGCCATTAACATGGTGCAGGGCGCGGCTGCGGCCGGCGTGCGCGCAATGACCTCTTCGTCCTCTCCCGGAATTAGCTTGAAATCTGAGGCGATTTCTTATATGTGCGGCTCCGACCTGCCTGGGCTCATCATCAACGTCCAGCGCGGTGGCCCGGGCCTGGGCGGTATTCAGCCCTCCCAGTCGGATTACTGGCAGGCGACCAAGGCGCCTGGCCACGGCGATCTGCACGTGCTCGTGTTTGCGCCCAACTCCGTGCAGGAGATGGTGGATCTCGTTTCCCGCGCCTTTGATAAGGCGGATGAATACCGCATGCCCGCAATGATTCTGGCGGATGGTATGCTCGGCCAGATGATGGAGCCGGTGGAAATGGAGATTTCCGACGAGCAGAAGCCCTTGCCCAAGAAGCCTTGGGCTGTTTGCGGCCACAACAATGAGCGCAAGCATAATATTATCAACTCCCTTTACCTCCAGGCTAAGGATTTGGAGGAGCTGGTTGTTGCCCGTTTTGAGCGCTACAAGCTGATTGAGGAGAAGGAGCCAATGGTGGAGGAATACCTTGTGGACGATGCGGAATATATCGTCGTCGCCTACGGCGCTTCTGCCCGTATTGCCAAGGCGGCTGTCCGTCAGGCGCGCGAGGAGGGCGTCAAGGTTGGCTTGATCCGCCCCATCACGCTCTGGCCCTTCCCGAAAAAGGCACTTCAGAAGGCAGCGGCTCACACAAAGGCTTTTCTCTGTGTGGAGATGAGCATGGGCCAGATGGTGGATGATGTCCGCCTTGCGGTCAACTGCGCAGTCCCCGTTTCCTTCTTTGGCCGGACCGGCGGTATTATCCCGACGCCCGCTGAGGTTCTGGCAGAGATTCATAAGCTCACAGGAGGTAATCAGTAATGGCTGCTACATATAAAAGGCCCCATGCATTGCTGGATGTCCCGACGCATTATTGCCCGGGTTGCACGCACGGCATTATCCACCGCCTTGTGGCAGAATGTCTGGATGAACTGGGCGTAGAGGGAAAAACCGTCGGCGTTGCGCCGGTGGGCTGCGCCGTTATGGCGTATGATTATTTTGGATGCGACGTGATCGAAGCGCCGCACGGCCGTGCTCCGGCCGTAGCGACCGGCATCAAGCGCGCCCTGCCGGAAAACGTTGTGTTCACCTATCAGGGTGACGGCGACTTGGCCGCCATCGGCACGGCTGAAACGGTGCACTCCGCCACTCGTGGCGAGAATATCACCGTGATTTTCGTCAACAATGCGATCTATGGCATGACGGGCGGCCAGATGGCGCCGACCTCCCTGCCCGGTCAGGTCACACAGACCACACCCTATGGCCGTGACGTGAAAACGGCGGGTTATCCGGTGCATGTGTGTGAAATGCTTTCCACTTTGGACGGCGTTGCCTATGCGGAGCGCGTAAGCGTTGACTGCGTAAAGAATGTCAACCGCGCGAAGAAGGCGATCAAGAAGGCCTTTGAAACGCAGATTGCAGGTAAGGGATTTACAATCGTCGAGGTGATTTCTGCTTGCCCGACCAACTGGGGCTTGGCTCCCAACGAGGCGCTTGAGTGGCTGCGTGAAAACATGCTTCCGTATTATCCATTAGGCGTTTATAAGGATAAAACCACTGATGAGGAGGTGGCCGACAATGCGTGATATGAATGCAATCCTCGCCGGTTTTGGCGGGCAGGGCATCCTCTTCATGGGCAAGGTGATCGCCTACGCGGGCCTTTACGATGATAAACAGGTTTCCTGGCTGCCATCCTATGGCCCGGAGATGCGCGGCGGCACCGCGAACTGTAGCGTCTGTATCTCCGATGAGCAGATCTGCTCCCCGCTGGTTAATACACCCAACGCGCTGATCGTGATGAACCTGCCCTCCTTCGATAAGTTCATCGACAAGGTCGTGCCCGGCGGCACCGTGATCGTAGACAGCGCCTTGATCGAGAAGAAAACGGATCGCACGGATATCGACGTTCACTATGTGCCTGCCACTGCGATGGCGGAGGAAAACGGCCTCAAAGGCCTTGCCAATATCATCCTGATGGGCAAGCTCATGGCAACCACCAGCTTCTGCACGATCGAAACAATGGAGAAAACACTCCAGAAGATCGTCCCCGCGAAAAAACAACACCTGGTAGCTAAGAATATGGAAGCGGTCCGCCTCGGTGCAGAATACGTGGAATAAAATTCATTACAAGTATGAAGAAAAGACATGCAGGCTGAAAAACAGCCTGCATGCCTTTTTCATTTTTTGCTTTCAGCGGATTGAAGGATCTTCCAGGGGAAAAATAACGGTCAGCAGCATGTTAAACGCTTCCGGCGCATAGACGAAATGCGGCTTTTGGGCCGGCATCATCAGCGCAACGCCCGCCTTGCAGAGATGGATTTTGCCGTCTACCGTAAATTGGCTGCCACCCTCCAAAACCATACGTGGACGGGTGCAGTCCTATTTATCATTTCAGGCGGCGCATTGCGGCAGCCAGGCCTTTTCGATCCCGTTTAACCGCCAGCAGCTGGCGGATTACCTGAGCGTTGACCGCAGCGCCCTGTCGAATGAATTGGGGAAAATGCAGCGGGAGGGCCTCCTGATGGTAACCCATAATCGCTTTTTGCCTGAAGGCGGATCACAATGGGAATGAGTTGTAAAGCAGGGGCGGCATGTCTGTGTTCGCCCGTATTATCCTTTTTCAAATTTTATCCGCCAGTGTCTTTATTCTGGAGCAAAATGCTCTAGTCTTGTCTGCATCAAATCATATTATGTATTACAATCATTAGAAAAGAGCAAAGGCTTTTTGATTCTCTTTGTGAAGGTATTACATGGAAAAACAATTCACCATTTCTACACCATTATATCACTATTTTGGATTTTACCCTGAAAAAGTGCAAAAAATAATGGCCGAATTAATCTTCTAGATTTTCACGTTTAAATAATGGGGAGTGGAAGAATTCTTCTAGCGTAATGCCAAAGCCTTCGCAGATTTCATAAATAATGCGAAGTTTCATACTGGGGTATGAGCAGCTCATAATTGTACTAAGCGTAGATTGCGGAACCCCGCTCGCGATATACAACTGATATTGTGTCATGGAGCGATCTTTGCAAAGTTCCTTTATTCGTTTCGCAACAGCTTCATTCAAGTACATGAGAATCCCTACCTATCATTATATCATTTACATGATAATAGTATAGGGAAATAAAAAGGCGATACACTTCGGCTACTTGATATTTTTAAGACAGTATAATAAAATAGGCTTGTGTTCAATGGCCTTTGAAGACAAATCGGAAGAGGAGGCGGAAACCGGCATGATTTTGGATGAGAGTGACACAGCTGTCATTCTGAATAAAAAAGGAGCTGATGAAAATGATCAAACAAAAAATGCAGGAAGCCTTGGCACGTTGCAGGGCGGGGAAAGTACACACCCCTATCCCGGAGGAGACCGCTGTTAAAAAAGCAAGGGATAATTTTCGAAAGTCGCTCGTTGAACTTTTGATTCTCTCCCGCAGCTTCGGAGCCGGTGGAATACGCTGATTTTTGGCATGTCGTTTTTATTTTGTCGAACAATATTTTCATGTGTCTTTCTCATTGAATTCTGAAAAAGAAGTTGGTATACTATGGGAGAAAGAACATATATCAAATAAGCCGGAATCCCTGTGGCTGATCCGGCGTTCCTCATGGAATATAAAGGAGGGCAACTGCTTGCGTAAGGTGCTCAAATATCTCAGCCCCTACCGTACAGCGGCTATCCTGACGGTGTTTCTGGTTTTGCTGCACTCCCTTTCGCAGCTGATCCTGCCGTCAATGATGGCGGATATCATCAATGAAGGAATTACGCGCGGCGAGCTTAGCTACATATGGCGGGTCGGCGCCATCATGCTGGCTATTTCCGCCGTGGGCGTGCTGGTGAGCATCCTGGCAAGCGCATGCTCCAGCAAGGTCTCCACGGGTTTTGGGCGGGAACTGCGCAAGGCTGTGTTTTATAAGGTGGAAAGCCTGTCCCAAAGTGATATCGATAAAATTGGCACACCGTCGCTTATCACACGCTCTACCAACGATATCCGTCAGATTCAGGATATGGTGCTCATGGTGCTGCGCAACGTGATCAGCGCGCCGCTGATGATGATCGGCGGGGTTATCATGTCGTTTATCATGAATAAGCGGCTGAGCATGATTATCTTTCTTTTGCTGCCTATTATTGTGGCAATTGCGCTCGTCATCGTCAAAAAAGTGATGCCGATGTTCGATGTGATGCAGAAGAAAACAGACCGCCTCAACCAGGTAGTGCGGGAGAAGCTCAGCGGCATCCGCGTGATCCGCGCCTTCAACCGCTCGGATTATGAGGATGGCCGTTTTGGAGATGCAAACCGCGAGCTCACGGGCACGGCGCTGCGCATCAACCGGATGTTTGCCGCCCTGATTCCGATTGCGATGATGCTGCTCTATGGCACGATTATCACCCTCGTCTGGGTGGGCAGTAAGCAGGTGGATTCCTTTAACCCTGCCACGCAGGCGGCTCAGATCGCGGGCACGGTGGGCAATTTGCAGGCGTTTGTGCTCTATCTGCTGATGATTATTTTTGCCCTTGTGATGGCGGTTTCCCTCTTCATTATGGTGCCGCGCGCGGAGATTTCCGCGCGCAGGATCGCTGAGGTGCTCGATCTGGAGCCGATGATTTTGGAGCCGCAGGCCCCGAAGGCGCCGGCAAAAAGGGAGAGCGGACATCTCGTTTTTGAAAATGTTTCCTTTTCCTACCCGGGGGCGCAGGAGCCAGTGCTCAGCCATATCAGCTTTGAGGCGCGTGCGGGGGAGGTCACGGCGATCGTCGGCGGTACCGGCTGCGGCAAATCAACGCTGGTGAATTTAATCCCCCGCTTTTATGATGTGACGGGCGGCCGCGTGCTGGTGGATGGCGTGGATGTCCGCGAGCAGGAGCAGGATGTGCTGCACCGCAAAATCGGCATTATCCCGCAAAAGGCCTTTCTGTTCAGCGGGACGGTGGCGGATAATCTGCGCTACGGCAAGGAGGACGCAACCCCGGAGGAAATGCTTCAAACGCTGGAGATCGCGCAGGCGCGTTCTTTTGTCGAGAAGCTGCCCAACGGGCTTTATGATATGGTGTCGCAAAGCGGCACCAACCTGTCTGGCGGGCAGAAGCAGCGCCTTGCGATTGCCAGGGCGCTTATCCGCCCGGCGGAGTTTTATATTTTTGACGATAGCTTTTCCGCCCTCGATTTCCGCACGGACGCGCGCTTGAGAGCCGCGATCCGGGAGCATTTCAAGGATGCGAACCTGATTATCGTGGCTCAGCGCGTGGGCACGATTTTGGATGCCGACCGGATCATTGTGCTCGATGAGGGCAAGGTGGCCGGAATTGGCACGCATCGTGAACTGCTTGAGAACTGCCGAGTCTATCAGGAAATTGTAGAATCCCAGCTGGCGAAGGAGGAGGTCGTTTGAAAGAATCGATCCTTTCAAACGAGTTTTGCGCCTCCTATGGAAAGGAATGAATCATAAGAATGAGCAAACATCACTCCGCCGGCCCGGCAAGGGAATCCAACCGAAATCTGCGCGCGAAGGCTTATAACCGCAGCAAAAACCGCCGCCCGCCCAATGAGCGACCGCGCGATGTGCGCGGAACAACGCTGCGCCTGCTCGGCCTGTTGCAACCGTTCTGGCCCGCCGTCTTGCTCGTGCTGGTCACGGCGGTACTTGGCACTTTTGTCACGGTGTTTGGCCCCATGCTCTTGGGCGACGCGGTGGATGCGATTCAGGCGCAGGTGGAAGTAAAGCTTTCAGGCGGCACCATGAATTTTGGCAAAATCGGCCGGATTTTACTGCTGCTCGCGGGGTTGTTTGGGATGAGCGCTGTTTTCAGCTATGTGCAGGCCTATACGATGGCGGGCGTAACGCAGAAGGTGGTCTGTGCCATGCGCGAGCAGGTGAATGAAAAGCTTTCCCGCCTGCCGCTTCGCTACTTTGACGGTCATTCCAAGGGCGATATCCTCAGCCGCATTATGAACGATATCGATAATGTGAGCAATACGCTGCAAAATAACCTCACGCAGATCTTATCCTCCCTGGTGATGCTGATTTCTGTGATGGGGATGATGTTTTATGTGAGCTGGCGAATGACGCTGATCGCGATTTCCGTTCTTCCGGCCTGCCTGGTTGTCACATTCGTGATCTCCCGCTACTCCCGGCGTTATTTCCGCCGCCAGTGGGATCACATGGGTGAATTGAACGGCCATATCGAGGAGATGTATACAGGCCACAATATCGTCAAAGTATTCGGCCATGAGCAGAATGCGATTGCGGAATTTGACGAAATCAATGATGAATTATACCGCGTCAGCCGCAAGGCGCAGTTTATCTCCGGCACGATCATGCCGCTTTTGGGCTTTATCAATAACATCAGCTATGTTCTGATCTGTGTGGCAGGAGGGAGTTATGTTCTCTCCGGCAGCATCTCGCTGGGCGACGTGACTTCGTTTATCATGTATTCGAAGATGTTTACCCAGCCGATCGCGGATCTGGGCAATATCGCAAACAATATTCAATCCTCCCTCGCATCGGCGGAGCGCGTTTTCCGGCTGCTCGATGAGGAAGAGGAGGTTCCGGAGCAGCCGCTCCACACGATTGAAAAGGCGCGGGGGGAAGTTGGGAAAGTCCGCTTTGAGCATGTGGATTTTCAGTATCTGCCGGAAAAACCGCTGATTCAGGATTTGAATTTGGAGGCAAAGCCCGGGCAGTTGGTTGCCATCGTCGGCCCCACCGGGGCGGGCAAGACCACGCTTGTCAATCTTCTCATGCGTTTTTACGATGTGGATAGCGGTCGGATTACGGTAGACGGCGCCGATATCCGGGAGCTTTCCCGGGAAAACCTGCGGCATCTGTTCGGCATGGTGTTGCAAGATACCTGGCTTTTTGAAGGCACGATCTATGATAACATCGCCTATGGCCGGCCCGGCGCAACGCGGGAGGAGGTAGAGGCGGCGGCGCGTATGGCGCGGGTGACGCATTTCATCCATACACTGCCAGACGGATACGATACGGTTCTGGAAGAGGAAGGCATGAACCTCTCGCAGGGCCAGCGGCAGCTGTTGACCATTGCACGCGCCATCCTGGCCGATCCGGCCATTTTGATCCTCGATGAAGCGACCAGCTCCGTCGATACCCGCACGGAGGTGCTCATCCAGAAGGCGATGCAGGAGTTGATGCAAAACCGCACCTGCTTCGTGATTGCGCACCGGCTCTCCACCATCCGCACAGCGGATCTCATTTTGGCAATGAACCATGGCCGGATCGTTGAAATGGGCCAACATGCGGGCCTGCTGGAGCAGGGCGGTTTTTATGCGGAGCTCTACAACAGCCAGTTTGCAGGAATGGCGCATCCCGCCTCGTGAGGAAAACCTCATTTTACTTAAAAACTGTTTATGATCTTAGTATACGGAGCAAACAGTGCGCCCCTACCTTGTTCGTCCTAAAAAAACGCGAAGAGCCGTAGCGCCCCCCAACGCCACGGCTCTTCGCGCCTGCCAAAGCAGGTATGGAAAGGTGTATGACACGCAGTCACACCCATAAGTAAAAGATACCCCCTTACTTATGTCGTATTCATCATAGCCGATTGATTGCAAAAAAGCAACCTGTGGTTCCGACTGTGGTAAAATGAAATTTTTGTTATCGTGTACTATATGGGCTAAAATGGAATGATTCCAGAAACATCTATGTGAGGGAGAGAAACATAGCATGTCGGATTTTAGTGTTTTTTTGGAACGCCTCATCCAGGAAGATGGGTATTCGGTTTATGGCTTTGCGCAGGAAGCGGGCGTTGACCGGCCAACACTGCACCGGGTTTTGAAAGGACAATTGGTTCCCAGCGCGTCTTTTTTCCAAAAGGTAGTGAAAACGCTTCGTCTGTTCCCGCACGAGCGAGAGCAGCTGTTGGAGAATTATAACATCCTAAAAAACGGGGAAAGCATTTTTTATCAGAGGGCCTATATCAAAAAGCGGCTGGAGCGGTTTAACGAGGTGATGGTAGGTCTCCCTCCTATTTCTGCTGGCGGGCATTTCACCGAGCAGGCGGAGCTGCTGCGGGGGAGCGTTTCCTGCATCCGGGGCGAGTATATGGTGGAAAACGTTGCCCGTCAAGTGCTTTTGGAGGAATTAAAGGGGCAGGAGCACCCCCAAGTATCCACCAATATGCTGGATGGGATGACTGGCGTGGGCAGGGCGCTGTTGCAACTTTATCTGGAACAGAATGATCGGATCGAAATTCGTCATCTGATCCGTTTTCATAAAAGCATTGGTTCCCATCCGCATAATTTAAAAATGCTGTTTGATGCACTGCTGTTCAGCTTTTCATCAGTAGACGGCTATGATCCCCGCTTTTATTATGAGAATGTTTCTCCCCATTCCAACCCATCGTCCCTGTTTCATTCCTATTTGATCACAACGAAATGCGTGCTTTGCTTTTCTGAGGAGAATAAGCTTGCCACTTTGATTCGGGAGCCTGAAATAAGAATGTGCTACGAGCAGCGTTTTCAGCAAACGTTTGCAAATGCGGAGCCACTTCTGCAGCGGGCCGTATCGCTGGAGGAAGCATATCAAATGGGGGAATCTTTTTATCGGGGCAAAAGGGCGAGAGATCAATTCGTCGCTTCAGGCGGCTTTCCGTGCCTTGCGCTATGCTGCCCCCCTGAGCTCCTGTATTCGGTCAGGCGGGATGAATCGCCCAGTGCGCGCGCTGTTGTGGAACGCACCTGCTGCTATTTTGAATGCCTGAAGCAAAGCATCAAAACTTGCGTTGCGATGACGACGGTCGACTGTTTTTCCCAATTTTTGAAAACCGGCCGGAGCGACTCGTTGCCGGAGCAATATTTTCGTCCCTTTGCACATTCTGACAGGATTTCTATTTTAAAACGGCTGCTGAGCCTGATCCAGACTGGACGGATCAAGCTGTATCTGATGAATCCGGCACGCTTCCGTTTTCCCGATCGGGTATCCATTCATGCAAGTGAGGATGAAAAATGCATCATCTATGCGTATCCGTTCAATGGCCGCGGGGGCGCCAACGTGCAGATTCGGGAGAAAACGCTGCGGCAGGCGATTTTGGGCTTTCTCTCCGGCCTTCCGGAGAGTGGGCTGCTTTATACGGGGAAGGAATCAGAAGCGATCCTGCGCAATTTGATTGCAGCGTCATGCGGGGAAGAAGGTGGGGTGCAATATGTCTGAGTTCAGCGCATGCCTGGGCCACTTCATCAAGGAGGGAAAAACGGATACTGCACTTTTAGCGGAACGAACCGGCGTGCCGCGCAGCGTCATTGCCAGCTTCCTGAAGGGGAAGAATCTGCCGGAACAAGCGGTATTTCGGCTTTTGCTGCGCGAGTTGCCGCTTACGGTGGAGGAAGAGCGTATTTTGTCGCATTGTTATTATGTCAGCAGTGTGGGCGAATGGGCCTATCGGAGGCGTTCCTATATGCAGCAGCAGCTTTCGACGCTGGCCGAGATGATCCCTCAGGACGCGGCACGGCCTGATTGCAATCCGATCGAGCCCATTGATTTCCACACGCTTCCGAAAGAGGGAATTCAGCTTTACCGCGGCCCGTTTGCCGTGGAGGGTGTCCTGCACCAAATTTTGAGCGAGGAGATCGGCACGCAGGAGCATCCAATGGTGTGCACAAATGCAATTTTGCGGCAGGGGATGTTGCAGCGCATCCTGCTCTGGATGTATCTCGGCGCGGGAGGGAAGCTGGAGCTGCGCCACGTTCTTCCGCTTACGAAAGATACGAGAACGGATCTGAATAACCTGAAGGCGCTTTTCGGCGTGCTGCCCTTTTGTATCGCACCGGGCTGTGCATACCATCCCTGGTTTTATTACAGCACCGCGCCGCTCTATGCAGATGTGTCTACTCCTTTCTCTTTCTATCTTTATACCAATCAAAGGCTGCTGTGGCTCTCTGATAATTTAGAAACAGCGGCTCTTGTCAGCAGTGATGACTTATTGGCGGCATACAAAGAGCGTTTTGACCAGGCGGTCAAGCTCTCTAGGCCGTTGATTCACCGGGCACCTTCGGCAAAGCAAATGATTGACGCCAGCGCCAACTTCTATGCCAGCGCAGAGCCATACCAGACCTACTCTTTGGAGTTACAGCCATGCCTGGGGCCATTTCTTACCAAAGAGATGATAGAGCGGATCGTGAATCTGGAGGAAGAAGGGACAGAAGAGCTTGCGCACGCGCTTTATGAGTATTATCAAACAATGGCTCCCCGCATGACGAAAATCACCAGCATCTGCTGGGAGCGTGGGCTGGATCTTTTTATTGACGAAGGCCGCCTGTGCGCGTTTCCTCCTGCTTATGCGCGTGCATTTGACAAACAGGACAGGTTAGAACTCCTCAAGCGATTCCATCAGGGCGTCATGGATGGAAAAATTTTGCTCTATTTTGTCAATGAGTCGCGCTTCCCATTTGTGGAGGGCTTTTCCCTCCACTGCCAGGGCGAGCGGAAAGCTGCTTTTGAAGTGCATGACAGCGCTACACAGCTGTATGCCAGCATTATCTTTGATGAGCAGAGCCTGTGTGGGGCGTTTTATGATTTTATTCAGTCCATGCCGGAGGGGGAATGGGTTTACAGCAGGGAGGAATCCCTGGCCATTCTAGAGCGTGGCATCGCCCGCTGCGAACAATTGGCTTTGTTGGATTCATAATATAGGAGCAGGCCGTCACAGGCGATTGCAGCAGAATAAATTGTGGCTGTGCAGGTTGCGTATCATCCGCAATCCGCGCAGCCACAATTTTCAGCGTCAAAATCAAAGATCGTTTCGAATCAGGTCGTCAAACGTTTCCCGCTTTACCACAACGCGGGCCTTACCATCCTTGACCATCACGACGGGAGGGCGGGGAATCCGGTTATAGTTGGAGGACATCGAATAATTGTAGGCCCCGGTGGAGAGCACCGCCAAAATATCGCCGGGTTCAAGCGTTTGAACGGGCGCATTTTCCTGGATCAGGTCGCCGCTCTCGCAGCATTTGCCCGCGATGGTAACCGTCATATCCTTGGGCTTGTCCGCCTTGTTGGCACAGACGGCCTCATAATCCGATTGATAGAGGATGTAGCGTGGGTTGTCATCCATGCCGCCGTCGATAGAAACATAGGTGCGAACGTTCGGGATGTTTTTCACCGCGCCAACCGTATAGAGCGTAATGCCCGCCGTGCCCACAATGGAGCGGCCCGGCTCAATGAGAATATCAGGCGTTTCGATGCCGCAGAATGCGGAATGCTCTTTGACAATGCGGGCCACACGGCCCATATAGGCGCCGTAAGCCTCCGGACGGTCCTTCGAGCGGTATTTGATGCCAAAACCGCCGCCGAGGTTGAGCTCCTTTATGGCAAAGCCGGTTTTCTTTTGAATCTCCGCGATGAATTCGATCATTACCTTGGCCGCGTGCTCGAACGGATCAATGTCAAAAATTTGGGAGCCGATGTGGCAGTGCAGGCCGCAGAGATGGATGTGCTCCATTTTAAGCGCTTCGCGCACGCCCTCCAGCGCTTCACCCGTTTCTAGCGCGAGGCCAAATTTGGAATCGATCTGCCCCGTGCGGATGAAGCTGTGCGTGTGCGCATCGATGCCGGGCTTGATGCGGAACATGATATCAGCCTTTTTGCCCGCCTGAGCCGCCAGACCGTTCAAGGTGTGCAGCTCGGTGAGGTTGTCCACAATGATGCGGGCAATCCCTGCATCGAGCGCCATCTGCAGCTCTTCCACTGTTTTGTTATTGCCGTGCATATAGATCCGGCTGACCGGAAAGCCCGCCTGCAGAGCGGTATATAGCTCGCCGCCGGAAACAACGTCAAGCCCCATGCCCTCCTCCTTGCAGATGCGGCACATCTCCTTGCAGGAAAAGGCTTTGCTCGCATAGAGCACATGGCCGTGGCCGTTGTACGTTTGATTCATGGATTCCACAAAATCCCGGCAGTGCTGTCGAATCTGGTTTTCATCCATGATATAAACCGGCGTGCCGAATTCTTTGGCAAGCTCCACCGTATCGAGCCCGCCGATTGTCAGGTGGCCCTGTGCATTCACATCCAGGCAGTCTGAAACAAACATCTCCTAAACACTCCTTCACATTCCATTGATTCGTCAATCTTGATCCGTTTGCCCCGCGCCATTTTCAACAGCCGCGGCAATCGCCGCCCGAAGCTCTTCTGTGCCCTCGCCGGTCACAGCGGAGAACGGAATCTTTAAAATCTCCGGGTATGCGGCGAGCTCCTCTTTCAGCGCCTGCGTGCGCTCGGCGCGCTCCATTTTGTTGAGCTTATCGCATTTTGTTAGGGCAATCACGAAAGGATACTGCATCTGAGCCAGATAATCGAGCATCGAAAAATCGTCCGCGCTCGGCGGATGGCGCATATCAATGAGCTGCACGACCAGACGGATATCCCGCTCCGAGCCGAAATAGCCTTCCATCATCTCTGCCCAGCGCTTTTTCTCCGACTGCGCCACTTTTGCATAACCATAGCCCGGCAGATCGGTCAGGCGCACGCCGTCGAGCGCATAAAAGTTGATTGTGATTGTTTTGCCCGGTTTTGCGCTCACACGGGCCAGACTCTTGCGGTTGAGCAGCTTATTGAGCAGGGAGGATTTGCCGACGTTTGAGCGGCCGGCAAAAGCGATTTCCGGGGCCGTGCAGGCGGGCAACTGTGCAAAGGTGCCGCAGGCCATCTCAAAGCGGGCGTTGTCGAAGCGCATGGGATTCCTCTTTTCTGAATGAGAATTTATAACGGGATCGTGCCCGTTTGTCACTTGATATGCATTGCAGTCAAATGAAACGTTATGCAATGGTCGGCACAGGGAAAATCAATTTCATGGCTTGCGGCGCTTCCACGCAGTTTATAATCGCCGCCACAGCGGGCAATTTCACATAGGGTATGCAGTACCGGCATCGTTTTCGGACAGAAGCCGGCGGGACATTCATAGGTGCAATGAAACTGGTCGCCGGTCTCCAGACCCATCCGGCACTGCTCCGCTTCACCGTGAAGGACTGTGATTTCAAATTCCCAGTCCTCAACAATCCATTTTTTCATTAGAGGCGAACTGAATGGCCGTTTTTTACTGCGCCACAACCGGCTGCTGCCGCGGCTTGATAAGCGGCACCGGGTCGGCAGGCTTTTCCGCTTCCGGAGCGGCCGCGTCCGGCTGATTGGTTTGCGGTAGCAAAGCGGTGCGGAATACGGTGGAAAGCTCGCTCGCGGGCACAAACTCCACGCCGGCTTTCACGGCGGGGTCGATCTCCGCGAGATCCGGCACATTGTCCGCCGGGATGACCACGGTTTTCACGCCGGTGCGATAGGCGGCCATGGATTTTTCCTTGAGTCCGCCAATGGGCAGTACGCGCCCGCGCAGCGTAATTTCGCCCGTCATGGCGAGATCGCGGCGGACGGGTACATCCGTCAGTGCGGAGACCAGCGCCGTCGCCAGCGTTACGCCGGCGGAAGGGCCGTCCTTCGGCACTGCGCCTTCCGGCACATGGATGTGGATATCTTTTTCTTTATAAAAGTTTTGATCAATATGCAGCGCGTCCGCATGGCTGCGGATGAAGCTGACCGCCGCATGAGCGGATTCCTTCATCACATCGCCGAGCGAGCCGGTCAATTCCAGCTTCCCGGTGCCATCCATCACGGCAACCTCCACGGGCATCGTCTCCCCGCCGACGGAGGTCCAAGCGAGCCCGGTCACCACGCCCACTTCGTCGCGGGAGCGGAGGGCTTCCGGCTTATACTTCTGCGGGCCGAGAAAGCTTTCCAGATCACTTGCCGAAACTGTGACGCGCTTTTTCTCTTCCGAGGCGACCTGCACTGCCGCGCGCCGGCAGAGGGCGGCGACGGCGCGCTCAAGCTTTCTCACGCCTGCCTCGCGGGTGTAGCCGTCGATCAGCGCATGGATGGCATCATCCTGGATGCGCAGGGTACGCCCGTTCAGGCCGTGGCGCTTTGCCTGCTTTGGGATCAAGTGCTTTTTGGCAATATGGAATTTTTCCTCATGCGTATAGCTCGTCAGCTCAATGAGCTCCATGCGGTCGAGCAGGGGAGCGGGGATTGTGCTTGCATCATTTGCGGTTGTAATAAACAAAGCCTTGCTCAGGTCGAAGGGAACTTCGATATAATGATCGCGGAAGGCAAAATTCTGCTCGCCGTCGAGCGCCTCCAGCAGCGCGGAGGCAGGGTCGCCACGATAATCCGCGCCCACTTTGTCGATCTCGTCGAGCAGAATCAGCGGATTGGAACTGCCTGCCTGCTTCACTGCGTCGATGATACGTCCGGGCATCGCGCCTATGTAGGTTTTGCGGTGGCCGCGGATTTCCGCCTCGTCATGCACGCCGCCGAGCGAAATGCGGGCATATTTGCGGCCCATCGCCTTGGCAACGGAGCGTGCAATCGATGTTTTGCCCACGCCGGGCGGGCCAACCAGGCAGATGATCTGCCCCTTGATATCCGGCGAAAGCTTGCGCACGGCCAGCATCTCAATCATGCGCTCTTTCACTTTTTTAAGGCCATAGTGGTCGCGGTCGAGCTGCCTGCGCGCGGCCTCTAAATCCAAATGGTCTTTGGTAAATTGGTTCCAGGGCAGCGCGAGCACGGTGTCGAGATAATTGCGCAGCACAGTGGCCTCCTGTGAGCCGGGGCTCATTTTGAAGAGGCGACCGCAGGTTTCCAGCAGTTTCTCCTCTGTTTCCTGCGGCATGGCGGCGGAGAGGATTTTTTCACGGTAGCTTTCCGCTTCGTCCTGCGGATTATCCGCGTCGCCCAATTCCTCAGAGATCACCTTTAACTGCTCCCGCAAAAAATATTCGCGCTGGTTTTTATCCATCTGCTCCTGCACATGCTGCTGAATCTCTTCCTCCACGCTCAGAAGCTCTGTTTCCCGCGTGAGGATGACGGAAAGCGCCTCCAGCCGCTTGATGGGGTTGAGCTCGTTTAGGATGCGCTGCTTCTCCGTGTAATCAAGCATAATGTTACCGGCAATGAAATCCGCCAAATCGCCCGGGTCATCGTTTGAGAGGATCGCGAGCATCATATCGGGCGCAACCTTGGGCGCTACTTCTGCGTAATCGCCGAATAGATCCTTGATATGGCGCACCAACGCGGTTTGATATAAGTCGTCCGCCGCCCTTGCGCGAACGGTACGCTTTTCGCGCACAATGCCGCAGAGAAACGGCTCGTCCTGCGTCAGCTCAATCAGCCCTGCGCGGTAGCGTCCCTCCACAACAATGCGGATATTATCCGTGCCGGGCAGGCGCAGTACCTGCCGCACAGAGGCGACAACACCGCAGGTATATAAATCAGCCTGATTTGGGTCGTCCTCCTGCAAATCTTTTTGGGCAACGAGAAAAATTTCCCGCTCGCCCTCCATCGCGGCGTTGAGTGCGGCGGCGCTTTTTTTGCGACCGATATCAAAATGCAGCATCATTTTCGGAAATATGACAAGCCCGCGCAGTGCAACGACGGGCAATGTGGCAATTTGCAATTCACGTTTCATTGTTTATGATCATCCTTTCGCTAAAACGTGCGGGGAGTATGCAGCATGCATATTCCTTGATAGTTTATTATACAATACAGGAGCGGAACAATCAAGGCGCGCCGTTCCGGTAAATTTTACGAAAGAATGCCTGACCACAAAGGTTTTTGTAGGAAAAGCGGAAAGGCTTCAGCATTGCGGAAAACCGACGAAAGGAAAGCAAAAGGGCCGTTGCAAAATGTTTTTGCAACGGTCCATTCGAAAAAGCTTTTTCCTCACTCCAAGGCGATTTGGGGCTCAGATGCGCAAGTCCAGAGGAAGCCGCCGTATATCCGGCCGAAGCCACGCCGATTTCATGTTCCGAACCATGTACCGGTTATGAAAAAATAGCCTTTCAAGCTTTGTTTTTTGACCTTCTGAAAAAGCTGGAAGGACAACAAAAAGTTTACAGTTATAATTCCGCCGTATCCTCCGATACTAGGAAGGCAAACGCGAAAAGTAAATTTTGAATGAAGGAGTGTATATCACAATGGCAAGAAGCGGTAATTCCAGTATCGTCCCGGAGGCGCGCGAGGCGCTTAATCGTTTTAAGATGGAGGCTGCCAACGAAGTCGGCGTAAACCTCAAGCAGGGCTACAACGGCGATCTGACCTCCCGTGAGGCTGGTTCTGTTGGTGGACAGATGGTCAAAAAGATGATCCAGTCCTACGAAAACGGCATGAAATAAGGTTTGCCTGAATCGGCAAAAAGGGGAGGCCGCGCATTGGCGCCGGCTTCCCCTGATTTTTGGGCGAAAATACAGCGAAGCCTGTATTACAACTCCAACAGGTTTTCCGATGCGTGCCCGGTGAGCAGCAGCAGGGCGCAGATGCTCAGCAGTGCATAATCGGGCAGCGGCGTATGCAGCGCGATGCGTTTTTCACAGGGCTCCAGCGTATGGCCATCGAATGTGGTGATGGCACGCTGGATAGTCACCACGGGAGCCGTGTCGGAAATGCTGGAAAGCGTCAGGGTATCCCGTGCGGTGAGCCCACAGGTCAGGGCAGTGGCGCCCGTATGCAGCAGCATGCGCGCGGCCGCCTCGTTCCCTGTTTCCAGAATCGATATAACCCCATCCGAAAGGGAAAGCGGGCTGCTGGAAACCGCCTGCCGGGATTTAAAAATGAGGATGGCCTGTTCCGCTTGGATGGAATCCAAACGGCTGGTTTCGCACAATAAAAACCGGGCCTGGCCGATGGCGTATTGCGCGGCATGCGCCCCACAGATATGAAGCACGCCTCCGTAACGCTCCAAAATACGGCAAAGCGGGAGCCGGAGCGCCGCATCACGCTCCTCGCCCAGTAAAAAAATCGGTATCATCCTGCCACCCCTGCAAACCGTTTCCAAATATTTGATCTACTTATCAATAGTCTGGTCAGGATACGGCCAAATATGCATGGGGAGCAACCTCTCAGTTGCGGTTTTCCGGCTCCGCGTCAGGCTCTTGAACATCGTTTTCCGGGAGATCGAGGTTCGTGCCGTGCAATCCCTGCATCCACTCATACATACGATCGGCGAATCCGACGGGGTGTCGGGGCGTGCTGCTGCTTTCTTCCGGATTTGTGGTGCTCAGGTAGCGGACCAGTTCCGCCATGCTGAGCATCAGATACGGCCCGGCCAGCAAATCTGTCAGGTAGCCGGTGAAAAGAATAATCGCGAGAGAAAGCTCCAACTGCTCAGGAACGATCAGGATGCAGGCCAGCAGGACAGCGGGCACCGGCAGAACCATCCACCAGAATGTTAGCGCCCTGCCATGCAGAAAATGCGGCAATCGACTCATCGCTCACGAACAGATAGGCCGCCCAAAACAGCTTTGACGCAACTGGCATATACAAAATGAGCAAAATGGTTCCAACCGGCTGCGGGGCTGTGGTGAGGAGCAGCGGCAACACAAACGCGGGAAAGCCGATACAAACGGATTTTCCGGCCAGGCTGGCGCGGAAATAAAAATGGAAAAGCAGGCGGCCCTGTTTTTCTCTCGTTTTTCGCAGATGCACCAAGGCGCTTAGATACCCGCAGAAAAGAGGCGCGCCCAAGATGCCGCTCAACAGGTGGAGAATAACTGGAAAACCGGGAGCGGATAAGGATGGAACGGCCTGTATAAGCAGGTCTGTCATAGGGAAAAGTCCAAAAACAGGCAGGGAACACAGCAAAATAAAAGCAAAATTTTCCCGATAAACAACGCGTGCCGTCTTGCGAAATTTTCGATTCATGTTCCATTCGCCTCCTGAAGTGATAAAGGCTTCGTTTATAAATGGAGTATATCATTTTCACGCATCGGGCACAAACGGCGGGAAGCCCTGTTGCTTGACAATGATAAGCGGAATTTGATATGATACCCTTTAGACAAAAGATTTCTGCCGTTGATTGGATGCATTTTTTGGATTTGCCTTGATGGGGCGAATCGTTTGAGGGCCTCGCCCGTTTGACGGGTGCATCAATGAGGAGTGACCATAATGATGAATACAGATCATCTGTGCATGAGCTGTATGCGCGAGATCGGTGATGAGAATCAGTGCCCATACTGCGGCTTCCATGCGGATTCGCCGCAGCTTGCACCGTATTTGCCCCTGCGCACAGTCGTGGCGGAGCGCTATCTGGCCGGGAAGCTGCTGGATGATAATGGCGACGGCGCCACCTATATGGGCTGGGATCTGGAGATGAACGCGCCGGTTACCATACGGGAGTTCCTGCCGGATTCCATTGCCGAACGCCGTGAAGATTTATCGCTCGCGCCGATGGCGGGCTGTGAAATTACATATCGGGATTGTTATCAGAGCTTTTTGGAATTATGGCGCAAGCTGGCGCGTATGCGTGGGCTCTCTGCGCTGATCCTGGTGTTTGATATTGTAGAGGATCATGGCACCGCGTATGCGATTTCCGAATATATGGAGGGCGTCAGCCTGCGGGAGTATCTCCTGCGCAGCCCCTCCGGCTATCTTTCCTGGGAGCAGGCGCGGATTCTATTTATGCCCGTGCTTTCTACCCTCGGCACGCTGCACAGTGCGGGGATCATCCACCGCGGCATTTCCCCCACGACCCTGGTCGTCGGGAAGAATGGAAAAATGCGGATTACTGGCTTCAGCATCTGGCAGGCCCGCACTGCACGGGGAGACCTCACGGCGCAGCTGTTTCCGGGCTATGCGGCAATTGAGCAATATGGCTTTGAGGGGCAGCAGGGCCCCTGGACGGATATCTATGCCTTTAGCGCCGTGCTTTATCGCACGCTGATCGGCAGCACGCCGCTGGAGGCGACCTCCCGCGTGACGAACGATCGGCTGATGGTGCCCGGCAAATTTGCGGAGCAGCTCCCCGCTTATGTCATCAATGCGCTGATGAATGGGCTGCAAATTCTGCCGGAGGACCGCACGCGCACGGTGGATCAGCTGAGAGCGGAGCTTTCTGCTGCCCCGGGCACGTCCACAGCCGCCATCGCCTATGCCGGGAAGGAGGAGGTGCCCCATCAGGAGCCTACCCCCAGTGGGCGGAAAAAAAGTGCCTCCGGTTCGAAAACAGCGCTGATTGCTGGCCTTGCCAGCATTGCGGCCTGCCTGGTGATTTTTGCAGTTCTCTCCTTGACGGTATGGCGGGAAGATATCGGCATGCTTTTTACAGGTGGAGCGAGCACGCAGGCCTCTTCCAATGCGCCTGAGCTTGTTAAGGTGCCTGATTTGAGGGGGCTGAATTATAACAACATTAAGAGCAATCCGGATTATACAAACACTTTTATCTTTGAAACAGAATATCAGGATAGTGATACGCAGGGCAAGGATGTTGTACTCTCTCAGGATATCGCCTATGGGACGGAAGTGCCCAAGGGTTCAACGATCAAATTAGTTCTCAGCAGCGGGAATGAAGAAATTACGCTGAAGGATTTTACGGGGCAAAATTATGCCACTGTGAAATTAAGCTTAGAAGATATGGGTTTCCAATGCCGTGCCATTGTGGAGAAAAATGATGATCCGGAGCGTGCGGGCAAGGTTGCAGAGATGCTGACGACGCCGGGGAAAGGCTATAAAAAGGGCACCGTGATCTATGTAAAGGTTTGGGGCGAGATCGAAACAAAAGAGGCTACCCAGATTGTGATTACCGTGGTGCCGGAGGAGTCTACCGGCGAGTAACAATATTAGGGAAAGGGGCGGTTTTTGTGGTGATTCGTGCTTTTATGCCGGAAGATAAGGCTTGTTATCTTGCCATGGGCAGGGATTTTTATGCCGGGGAGGGGACGCTCTTTCCCATCTCCGATCAAAAACTGCTGGATACCTTTGACTGCCTGATGCGGGGAGAGCCGGGCCTGCGCGGCTGCATTCTGGAGCATGAGGGGCAGGTTGTGGGTTATGCGCTGATGGTGCTTTACTGGAGCTGTGAGGCGGGCGGCCAAACGGTGCAGCTGGAGGAGCTCTATCTCTCCGAGCGGGCGCGTGGCCACGGGCTTGGCTCGCAGTTTATGGAGTGGCTGCTGCGGGAATATGAGGGGAGCGCAAGGCGATTCCGCTTGGAAGTTTGCCCGCGTAACCAGCGCGTCAAAAAGCTGTATGAGCGCTATGGGTTTGAAATCCTGCCCTATGAGCAGATGGTGCACGATGAGAAATAAGTGAAATCAAATAAAAACGAGGCTGGAGCAAAACAAAAAGTTTGCTCCAGCCTCGTTTCCGTTTGATCATCTCTGCTGTGGGATGGGTTTCAGGATGCGTTTCAGCTTTAAGCTGTCTCTTTCATACATAGTCCTTGTCAAACAACCTATTTTTTTGAATGAAATCTGGTAGCATCATTTTTTTGCACCAAGTATCTTCTCCGATCCGGACCACAAAATTCTGATATTGCAGTATGAGCCCTTCACTATAGCTACACCTGTCTCCGGTTTCAAAATCTAAAAATCTCGTTTCGTGTGAGCGGGGGGCTATGAGGATCCGATATTGTGCCGTTTCCACAACACGAATCGGTGCATCCCCCCATTGCTGCTTTTCCCTCTGGTATTCATTCGCGGCGTCCTGCTCTGTTTGGTATTCGAATTTAAAAAATCCCATGGAAGAAGCGGTTTTATAGGTGACAGATTTCATAGAAACTTTTTTTAGTCCTTCTCCGGATGAAGGATAGCGTTCTCCCGATTCTACTGGTTTGACAAAGTCATTTTTACGGTTGGGCAGGAAATCTTCATAATCAAAATGATTTTTCATGATCGATTCACACAGGGCAGATGCGTCTGTTTCAGAAATCTCGCTTTCCCTGTATTGCGGACGAACTCTCGCATCATAAAATCCGGCGATCAGCCCGCCCGCCGTCAAAACAGCAATGATGGCAGAGGCGATCAAAATCGTTTTTAACGGCTTTCTTTTCCAGCGAACGACACAAATCAGACAGATAATGAGAGCGGTAACCAGAACCAGCAATAGAATAAGATTTTTATAGGGCATCAGGACTGTTATCAAGAACTCCATTGAACAAACTCCCTCCCTTTAAGAAATGGCATAGTTGAAGAGCGCCATGTATAAAACCGTTGATACGCATGCTTCTTCATACCTAGGCCCTCTATAGCTTCCGCTTGTATTCGGGATTTTGGTCACGCATCCAATTTTGTAACTTAGGCCGCGATCTTTATCATCTGCCCATATATAATTTGTTTCATCAGCATTAATCCCCACATGGCTTGCCAAAGCCCATGTATTGGCATCAATATTGCCATGTGCCGATAGATCCTGATAACAATGCAGGCCATACCCTAACCATTTGTTCATTTCGTTTATTTTATTTGCCCGATATGCAGCGATAGCCTGATCGAAATAATTGGTCCCATAATAGACACGCGAATCCTCTCCATTTGTTTCACTCAAACGAATATGTCTGTCGAAGTGTTTTCCCTGATAGGAGGGGAAATAAGAAAACTTCCACGCCGAATAGGTATCATCTGTATCAGCATTCCAGTATGCAATATTATTAATATTATAATTTTTGAAATCGGCGGAAAGCAATTTCGTCAATTCCTGATGAACCTCCTGACTCCAATTACCCATCGGATCGATTTTATTAACTGGATCATTGTCGCAATAGGCGAACATATTGGTTCCGATCAAACCTGTTCCTGTATCAATATATGTGTCAGCGTTCAAAAAGCGTCCCCATTCCGGTACATAGTATCTGGAATTTAAATAATACATCTTACTTTCTTTATCGTAGCAATAATTTCTATAATAAATACAATTCCATTTTTGAATTTCTGGATTCTCCCTTATAATATACTTTTTTTAGAATTGTTTCCATCACGGCTTGTGAAAAATCCTTCGCATTTACTGGTAACCACAGGGTTTCCAAACTGGAAAGTTCATCTGAGGTGATCCATTTCTGCTTTCCATCCTGAATCGTATCTGATTTTTCAAATATGGATTTTGTTCCATCCTCTTTAAGAAATTCAATGTTTTTCTCTCTTGTCCATGAAATTTTTATGGCATAATTGTTTTTCCATTTTTCATTTCCGTCATTATTAGGAAAAGAGGAATAAAAAAAGCAAATTGACACGGGCATATTATCTCCGGGTAACTCGATATCATTTCGGATCGCCATTAATTCCTGATTAAATTGATTTACTTTGATAATTCCGGCCCGTCCCATATCGATTTCATTTGTTGGTGAAAGCGTATAAATTCCTATAGACGGGATACATGTTCCTTTTATAAATGCCGCAATTGATTCATTAGAAAAAACCTGTACGAAACAAACTACTAATGCGATACAGATGATTCGTTTCACCATTTTACTCATATAAATCTCTCCTTCTAGTTAAGTATTAAGATTAAAATAATTAATATGTTCAAACTGGTAATTCCCAATTTTTACACTACTATATTTTATAGAAACTGTCAACAATATATTATTGTTTTTGTATAAATGAAGAATCTCATAATCCTTGATGGGGAAAATGATAACATTGATTCATAAATTGGTGAGAATAAAAATTTTCAGTATTTTAGATGTTGTTTGTTTTGGTTCATATTCAAATGAATTGCGTTGTGTTTTCGTTATCCCAGCTTTATACTTTTTGCGGGTTGTCTGAACGAATTTTTTTCTATGTTTTATAAAGAAGCAATGCGAAGGAAACTCCTATGAGCCTTCCTTCGCATTTCTTTGTTGCGTTCTCTTCTCTCTATGCGGGAACTTATCTTACGCAAGCCCCGTGATGCGTGCAACAAACGTTACCAGCATGCAGGCCGCCATCCCTGTCAGTGTGGGGATCAGGAAGGCTGCAGCCGTCCATTTCCAGCTGCCGGTCTCCTTATGAATGGTGAGGCAGGTGGTGGAGCAAGGCCAGTGCAGCAGGGAAAAGAGCATCGTGCATACGGCGGTCAGCCACGTCCATCCGTTGGCCACAAGCAGCTCATGGAGGGCGGCATAGCTTTCAAAATCAATGATATGCCCCGTCGCCATATAGGCCATCAGAATGATGGGGATCACAATTTCATTTGCGGGAAACCCAAGGATAAAGGCGAAGAGGATGACCCCGTCCAGCCCCATCAAGTGGGCGAGTGGGTCAAGAAAATGGGCGCAGTGCATCAAGAGGCTCACGCCCCCGATCTGGACGTTTGCGGCGAGCCAGATGATAAGCCCTGCCGGGGCCGCGACGGCGACGGCGCGCCCCAGCACAAAAAGTGTGCGGTCAAAAATCGAGCGGATAATCACCTTGCCAATCTGTGGGCGGCGGTAGGGCGGAAGCTCCAGGGTAAAGGAGGAGGGGATGCCCTTCAGAATTGTGCCGGAGAGTAGCCGTGAAATCAGGAAGGTGACGGCAACGCCTAAGACAATTACGCCGACGAGCATCAGCGCGGATACGGCCGATTGCAGCGGGGCGATCACGCTGCCAACAAAAAACATGGTAATCAGGGCGATGATGGTCGGCAGCCTGCCGTTGCAGGGGGCAAAATTATTGGTTAAAATCGCAATCAGGCGTTCCCGTGGGGAATCAATGATCCGACAGCCGATCACTCCGGCAGCATTGCAGCCGAAGCCCATACAAATCGTCAGCGCTTGCTTTCCGCAGGCGTGTGCTTTTTTAAAGTGGTGGTCCAGATTAAAGGCAACACGCGGAAGATATCCAAAATCTTCTAAAAGAGTAAATAACGGGAAGAAAATCGCCATTGGCGGCAGCATCACTGAAATCACCCACGCAAGCACTCGGTAAATCCCCTGTACCAAGAGGCCCTCCACCCAGGGCGGCGTCCCCAGCCACAAGAAAAAGTCGGTCATCCGGTCGCCGATCCAGAACAGCCCGGCTGAAAGCCATTGGGAGGGGTAATTGGCCCCGGTGATCGTCAGCCAAAAGATCAGCCCCAGCAGCAGGAGCATCACGGGAAGCCCCGTCCAGCGGTTTGTCAGGAGTTTATCAAGACGCCGGTCGCGGGCGTCGTAATTTTTCCGCTGATAGGTGATTACGCCGCGGCAGGTGCGTTCCGCCGCGCGGACGAGCCCGGAAACGATTTTATCCTGGATGCGGGCCTGTGACAGGCCGTACCGCTCAAACAGGCTGGCAAGGCTTGCGAGCTTTTCTTGAATCTCCGCATCCTGCGTCAGGTCAAATCCGAGATATTCCGATAAGGGCTGCCGGAGGCTTTCATCCGCATCCAGCAGCCGCAGGGCGATCCAGCGGCTGCTGATTGGCTTTCCGGCTCCCGCAATTTTTTGCTCAATGAGCGGGATGAGTATGGAGAGCGCTTCTTCGACCGGCGTGATATAGGTGACCTGAAGCGGTTGACCATCGTTTTGCCCGGCCGCCGCCCGGCTCATTTGCTCGCTCAGTTCCTCCAGCCCTTTTCCACTGCGGGCGCTTGCCCCGAGCACGGGCACGCCGAGCTTTTTCTCCAGCCCGGCCAGGTCGATTTGAATGCCCTTGCGCCGCGCTTCATCCATCAGGTTGACACAAACGGCAACATGGGGGGTAATTTCGAGTGTTTGCAAAACCAAGTTCAAATTTCGCTCCAGGCAGGTGGCATCGCATACAACGATCACCGCGTCCGCGCCGCCGAAACAGATGAAATTGCGGGCTACCTCTTCCTCAGCGGAGTGTGCCATCAGGGAATATGTACCGGGCAGGTCTACAAGGATATACCCGGTATCTTTGTAGACATGCCGGCCCTGCGCGCTGGCAACCGTTTTTCCCGGCCAGTTCCCCGTGTGCTGGTTCATGCCGGTCAGGGCGTTGAACACGGTGCTCTTGCCGACGTTTGGGTTGCCGGCCAGCGCAATCACGCGGTCGCTTTCCGCCTCTTTTTCAATCGTCAGCGGGCCGTCCACCGGCTCGCCCTTGTGCGAATTTCGAGTCAATCCCATAAAAACCGCTCCTTAATGATATGCTTCGTTGGGCCGCCTAGGGCGGCGCGCAGGGAAACGTCAGCTCAAATGTACCATAACGCGGCCGGAATCCTCCCGGCGCAGGGCGATAACGGCGCCGCGGATCAAATAGGCCACCGGGTCGCCGGAGGGGCTTTTTTGCAGGCATTCCACCGGAGTGCCTTCGATCAGGCCGATATCCTGCATCCGCCTTCGGATGCTGCCGTTGAGGCGAAGCTCATCCACGCGGGCCGTCTGCCCGACGGGGAGCTTATCAAGGGAATCTATGTTACGCATGAGAATAATCTCCTTTGCTTATTTGTGATGGAAAAAGAGAGCAGACCGGAGCGGACGGAATCGAGCCGCTTGAAAATGGTCTGCTCTCGATATTTAGTATATGGGGGAGGGGAGAAAGGGTGAAAGTATTTAAGTTTATACCATATATGGATGAAGCGTTCACAGCATGGAGGAATTTTACGAAATAATAAAGATAAATTTGGCTTTCTGTTATTTTCGGTTGAAAAAGCAATAGGATTAGAGTATAATCAAGTGAATAGAATGGGAATTATGTAGGCGGCAATATGGATGAGGGATTAGAAAAGATGGAAGATTACAGTGTTTTAATGTCTGTGTATCAGGGAGAGAATCCATCACATTTTCAGGAAAGCATTCAAAGCATGCTAGATCAAACGATCCTGACCAATGATTTTGTCTTGGTTTGTGATGGCCCATTAACGGATGAATTGGATAACGTTATTGAAAATTTTTTAATAGAACATCCTTTATTGTTTCAGATTATTCGTTTGGATCAGAATAAAGGACTAGGAAATGCATTAAATATTGGACTGGCGTATTGTAAAAATAATTTGGTGGCAAGAATGGATTCTGATGATATTGCGCTTCCCGATAGATGTGAGCTTGAATTATTAGAATTTAGTAAAAATGATGCGTTAGATATTGTAAGCGGGACAATTTTAGAGTTTCAACACGATCCGAATCATATAACAGTTGCTAAATATTTACCCGAGACAAATCTTGATATTCATGCTTATGCGAAAAGACGTTGTCCTTTTAATCATCCTTGTGTGATGTATAGAAAAAGGTCTGTTTTAGAGGCGGGTGGATATATAGATTTTCCTCTTTTTGAAGATTATCATTTATGGATTAGAATGCTTGAGAATGGGGCAATTGGATACAACATACAAAGTCCATTATTATTGATGAGGGCCAATAGTGCTATGTATCATCGACGAGGAGGAATATCTTATGTAAAAAAAATAATGATTTTTAGAAATTATATGTTAAAATCGGGATTTTGTTCAAAGGAAGATTATTTTTATACACTTTTGGGCCATATGACTGTATCTTTGGTCCCTAATAAAATACGTGAAAAAATATACAGACGTTATTTAAGAAATTCCTATGATGGAAAAGTTATGAGAGAAAATATTCAGAGGGAGTATAAATAATGGCAAAACTAAGTGTTATTATGCCTATTTATAACGCAGAGAATACACTTACAAGGGCAATTGAAAGTGTATTGCAGCAAACCTTCTCTGATTTAAATTTAATTTTAGTAGATGATGGATCGACCGATCAGTCATTATCAATATGCCAATCTTTTGCGCAAAAGGACAAACGGATTATTGTTATACATCAAAAAAACTCTGGGCCTAGTGCTGCAAGAAATGCGGCATTAGAAATAGTAACAGGAGACTATGTGGCCTTTGTTGATGCCGATGATTATTTGGAACCGCAGATGTATGAAACCTTAATAAACGCGTTCTTAACTGATGGTTCAACTTTAGTTATGTGCGGTTACCAAAGAGAATTTGTGTTTAATGAAAAGTCGGTGCGTTCTCAAAAGATTTCATTTCCAAGTATAAGCATTAGTAATAAAGAACAGTTAAAAGAATTTTTTAACGATCTGTATTTGAGAAATTATTTTCATTTAGTGTGGAATAAAATCTACTCTTTCAGGATCATTCAAGAAAATTATCTTCGTTTCCCTGTAAACATAAATAATGGCGAGGATTTAATATTTAATTTATCTTATATTCCTCATGTTAATCGTATTCAAATTTACGAAGATGTTTTATATCATTATATTTCAAATGATAGTATTCAATCACTTACTACACTGAGCAATAAAAATGTTATTGATTTGTTTGAAAATAAGGTATATCTCTATCAAGCAATCCATTCCTTTTTACTGAATTCACTTAGTATGAAAGAGAATGAACTTAATAGATGTGCTGATTCTGACATTTTTTTGAGAGATTGTTTTCAAATAATTGATGTGTCTCAAAGGGTAGAAAAAACCTTAAATACTATACTGAACCATAATGCCACGCAAACGGCATTAAAATACGAGGGATGTGGAAAAATAGAGTTTTTACTATACCGAGATGTACTGCGATTAGAAAATTCAAAACTAATTTCTATGGTATCATATTTGCGTATATTTGTAAAAAAATTTTTACGTGGAAGATTTTCAAAATAAGGATGTATAAAGTGAAGATAATTAAATTAAAAAAAGCGGCAATTCAATATTTTTTATTTTTTAAAGAGCATGGTATTTTTATTTTATATCTTTTTTGCATATTATTTTCTCCACCAATTTTTCCAAATATTAATTTTATTATTCCTTTGGCATTCTTGTCCGTGATTTTGATAGTGCGTGAAGTAAAAAAATGCCATTTACAAATTAAAACGTTATTAAATCACACATTAATCAGTTTTTTTACAAAAGGATTTTTACTTTATATAAGTTATGTTTGTATCGTGATTTTGATAAATTTGTTTACAGCAAACACTATTGATATAAACCAAATAGCATTTGTTATATATCGTTGTTTATTAATTTGTCCGATATTGTTGGTTTGTATTTTATACGTAATGATTTGGATTCAGAAAAAGAATTATGGAATAAAAGAGTTTATGCTTTGTTTACTACTAGCGGCCTCTTTACAAGGGATATTATCTCTGGTGTGTTTAATTTCCCCAAATATAAAAGAAATATTTATAAAGATCATGTTGTTTGGTACAAATGATCCCCTATTAACAAACCCTTGGCATCTTGAACGTCGTTTTTTTGGTTTTGCTAATAATATGTACGACGGATATGGTTTTGGTACAGGTTTATTACTAGGGCTTTGTTTTTTTTGTGCATCACAGTGGACTGCAAAATTTTTAATATTTGTACCAATTTTGTTTTTTCCCGCTTTTTTAAATTCAAGGACAGGATTAGTGATTTTTGTTCTAGGATTTCTTATTGCTTTTCCGCTATTTTTAAAAAATAAGAATAGAAAGATTTTTTTGTTGTCAGCTGTTGTTCTACTTTTCATTATGGCGGTTGTCTTTTTATTTATTTACTTATTTTCAAAGCCAACTTTCCAATGGCTTATGGGTATATTGAACATTGGAGGTGTAGATGCTTCGTTAGTTAAATTGTTCGGAAAAGAGTTCTGGAATTTTCCGAATGGACTTCAACTACTTTTCGGGTCAGGGCATACTTTGTATAGAGCTGATGGGTTTGCGCATTCAGATGTTGGTTTTGTAAATGATTTATGGCTATCGGGAATTTTAGGCACAGGATTTTTATATGGCCTATTGTTTGTAACCTTCAAAAGGGTATTTAGCAGTCTTTCCGATAAACCGTTAAAGGCTTTAATTATATATTTGGGAGTAGCAATGATTTTTTATAATATAAAGAGTATATCAATAACTTGTAATGTTGGCTTAATTGTAGTGCTTTTACTCGTGTTTATTTTGGACATAGACAATCGTAGACACACATTAGAGAAAATTCGTTTAGGATGAAATAGGAGGAATTTATAATGTCCGCCTTAGTAAGTATTGTTATCCCTATATATAATGTCGAAAAATACATTCACAAGTGTATAGAAAGTGTTTTAGGACAAACATATAAAAATCTTGAAATTATTTTGGTGGAGGATGGATCGCCTGACAGATGCCCTTCTATTTGTGATAAATATGCCCAAGAAGACAAACGTATAAAAGTGGTGCATAAAGAAAATGGTGGTCTTTCAGATGCACGTAATGCAGGTATTGAAATTGCGAAAGGGGATTTTATTGCCTTTATAGACGGTGATGATTATATTGCTCCTAATATGATAGAAGTTTTATTGAAGTTGTCCATTGCTGAGCAGGCATGTATAACGGTTTGTAATTATTGCAGAGTGTTTTCAAATGGTAAGGAAATTCCTAGAAAAACAAAATTTTCTACTAAAGTAATGAATAATATAGAAGCGCTAGAAGATCTTTTTATGTCTCCAAGTTGTTGTGAGATTATGACATGGAATAAGCTATATGATCTTTCTTTGTTTAAACAAAATGCAATTTGTTTTCCTAAGGGAAAAATCCATGAGGATAATTTTACAACTTATAAACTATTTTATGCTGCGAAAAAAATCGTATATACAGATACGATACTATATTATTATGTACAACGGACGGACAGTATTATGAGTAAGCAGTTTAATTTGCGCAGATTGGATCTTTTGGAAGCAGTAAAACAAACAAAAGATTTTGTTAAATTGTATCGTCTTCCGTTAGATCAACAAGTAACAAATTATGAAATGATGATGCACTTCAATATTCTTAATAGTATGGTATATTCTGTAGATGAAAACCGTGCAGTCTGGAAAAAAATCAGAAGTGATCTTTTAACTATGATGAAACCTTTACTACGAAATCCATATGTTTCCGTTAAACACAAAATCGGTTTATTATTGCTGAAATTTGGTGTATATAGTAGTGCTATTAAATTATATAATTCTATTCTATCCAGTTAAGAGAAAGAAGGAAAAGGAATGTTTATAAAGGATTTCATAAAGGAGAAAATAAAATTTCCTGCGGGAGTACTTTTTCAAATACAGATTAAGCAAGCGAGACGGAGAAATAGCCCAATTGCATTTATTTTAGGAACTCCAATTCATCATAATATTGGCGATCAAGCGATTACATGTGCAGAGATATCATTTTTAAACCGATATTTTTCACAGTATTTCATTATTGAGGTTCCAATGTTTACGGAATCTTTTTTTGATTATTACCTTAATTTATTACAAAACCAAATTATGAAAAATGATTTGTTGTTTCTTCACGGAGGGGGGAATATAGGCGATGAATATACAATTGAAGAAAATTGTCGCCGGAAGGCCATAGAAATTTTTTCAGATTTTCCACTTATAATTTTTCCTCAAACAATGGATTTTAGTGATACCTTAGAAGGAAATCGCGAACTTAACATTTCTCAAAAAATATATAGTAAACATTCCGCTTTAACAATTTTGGCACGTGAGCAAGGTTCATATGATGCTATGGTAACTGCTTTCCCTCGAAATAAAGTTTATTTATGCCCTGATATGGTTCTGTTTTTGGATGAGACTAATCCATCGGTTATTCGAAGAGGTGTAATGCTATGTTTGAGAAATGATGTGGAAAGTGTTTTAGATAATGGAAACAAGAGTGAAATATATAAAATGGTAAAACGAGTGTTTAGCGAATGTAGAACGTCAGATACTTTATCTCGGTCAAACTATATTCTTCCTTACAAACGAAATAAGGTTTTACAGTCAAAACTAGATGAATTTAGGCGTTCCGAATTGATTATTACAGACCGGCTACATGGTATGGTATTAGCAGCTATTACTTCTACGCCTTGCATTGCATTATCGAATTATAATAATAAAGTTCGTGGAACTTATGAATGGATAAAATTTTTACCTTATGTTAAGTTTGCTAATTCTCTAGAGGAAATTCCATCCCTCATAGTAGAATTGAAACAGTTGAAGAATCTGCAATATAATGGGCAGATATTGAAAACATATTTTGATGAATTAAACGATATTATTTTAGAGAATAATAAAAATGAGTAAATATAAGTATTTAATTAAAAATTTAGGATTATTTACACTTAGCAGCATATCTACCAAGCTAATTACTTTTTTTCTGCTTCCTCTTTATACTTATTATTTAACGACAGAAGAATATGGAACAACAGATTTAGTTAATACAACAGTTCAACTTTTCTTGCCTATTTTGACGCTTTCAATCATAGAAGCTGTTCTTCGGTTTGCATTGGATCATAATGAGAACAAGAAAAATGTATTTTCAATCGGTTTGTGCATTACGGTTTTGAGTTCATTAGTCATTCTTTCAATCTCTCCTCTCTTAGGTTTCATTCCGGGCTTAGAGGATTGCAAACTGTTTTTATGCGGCATATATGTTGTCACAGCGTTTAACTCTTTATTTTCTACCTTTGCCCGCACGATTGATCAGGTAAAGATTATCGCTGTTGCTTCGATTATCTCTACATTAATCACTTGCGGCCTAAATATCTTGTTGATTTCCTATTTTCATTTGGGTTTGAACGGGTACTTTTGGTCCTTGATCCTTGGCAATCTAATCGGCTGTATTGTCTATTTCATATGGGGCCGTTATTATCGTTATATCAGTTATCGGCTCGTGGATAAGGCTCTGCTGAAAAGGATGCTGCTATACTGTATTCCAATGATCCCAAATGCTCTGTTTTGGTGGGCGAACAGCAGTATCAATCGCTACTTTTTAACCGCAATGGTTTCGGTGAGTGCAGTAGGGCTTTTTGCCGCCGCCAGCAAAATTCCTTCTATGCTGAATATGGTAACTTCAATTTTTCAGCAGGCGTGGAGTGTTTCTGCGATTCAGGAATACCAATCCGAAGAAAGCTCCAAATTTTTTTCCCGTATTTATGAAGTATATCATCTGTGTATCTTAGCAGCTTCCTGCTTTTTGATATCGTTTGCTAAGTGGATTGGCTTATTTTTGCTTCAAAAGGAATTTTATGAGGCTTGGATATTTGTTCCCTGGCTTGTGTTAGGGTTCTATTATAGCGCCTTAAATACCTTTTATGGAACGATTTATACCGCAAGCAAAAAGACGAAATTTTTATTTACCACGACGATTTTAGGAACTTTCATTGGCGTTGTTTTTAATTTGATATTCATTCCTTTTTGGGGTGTTACTGGTGCCTCTATTGCCACTTGTATCAGCCATTTTGTTGTATGGATTGCCCGCGTATTGGATTCTAAAAAAATCTTACATGTTGACGTTGATCAAAAACGTATGATAAGCTCTCAAATTGGATTGTTCATTTTGGTTTTGCTTATTAGCCAACAGGTACCGTATTCTTTTTATCTGGGACTCGTATTGTGTTGTGTAATCGCAATCATTAATTTGCCTTCTGTGGTTCTGCTCCTACGCCAAGTTATGAATCGAATTCGCAATAAGTCCATTTGATCAAAACACATTCCCCACCGACGGTATCTCCGAATTATAAATATGCTCCAGTTCAATGATCCCTGCTTCGCACGTCCGTTTATATTCTTTAAACTCCTTTTCTTTCAGAAGGTTGTTCAAGTCCAGAATGTCCGCCTCCAAATCATCGAGATCGTGATGCTGGATCAGCATAGAAAAAACGACGTGGCTTTTTTCCCATGCTTTTTGCAGTTCTTTTGTGCAGGTATGGAGCCGTTCTTCATCTTCTGCCTGTGCGGCTTGAGCGCCCTCATTGAACAGCTGCGTCAGCGTATTTACTTGTTTTTTCATGCCCAAGAATCCAATCCCGCATAAAATTCCCGCTATTGTGAGCAGTGAAATTGCTGTAATCAGGCGTTTCATTGAAACTTGCTCCTTTCACGCACCATAAATGGATCCATTGAATGGGGAACGGGCGATCGCCCGTTCCCTTTTGGCTTTCTTCCAACCCTAAAATGGGGGGGATTCATCCCATTTTTCCGTTGCTCAGCCTCTCATCCCGTTTAATGACCGTCGTGTTGCCGCTGCGGTCAATCTCCATAACCAGAATATCCTTCAGCTCCAGCCCGCTTTTCTTGATATGGGTCTGGAGCTTTTTCATGGTCATCCCACAATCCTTAAAAGCAGAGGTGATGATGCGCCCATCGCTGATGACGATGCATGGCAGGCCGTCATCCGGCAGTGTTACGTTCAATTCTTCCGCCACGGGAACGCGCTTTTCCGGCTTGAGCAAAATGCTCAGCGTGCCGTTGGTCTCCGCGATTGCATATTGCACATCCTCAATACGGAAAACGTCTTTCTGCCGTAACGCTTCCATCAGGTCATCTATGGTAAAGCGAAGCCGCTTAAGCTGCGTTTGGTCGATAATCCCGTTGCGGATGACGATGAGGGAGTGCCCCTGCATGATGCCGCGAAGTTTTGGAAATTTCATGCTGACCACAGAGGCGATCACCTCAAAGGAGATCAGCAGCAGTACGGGGATGACCGAATTAATCAGCGGCGCGCCATTATCCTGCATCGGGATGGCAGCGATCTCGGAGATCAGGATTGTGATAACGAGCTCGGATGGCTGTAGCTCACCGATTTGCCGCTTGCCCATGATACGTACGGAACAAACAATCAAAAAATATAGGATCGCCGCGCGGATGAGCGTAATAATCATCCTGTTTCCTCCCTTGCAAGGCCTGTTTCATCCGTCTAAAGGCGGAAAAGAAATGGAAAAACAGCATGCAGATCATTCCGGACCTATTCCATTCAAAATTTTGTACAGCTTAGCAATACGAAATCCATGCCTTTCACAGCGTGTAGTACAAAGCTTTCATTTTCCGCCTTTAGCGATATCTAGTATGGCGTTTCTGCGCTGTAATATTCCACCGCATAAACAGGAGGAGGATGGAAAAAACAGTAGCGTATATCTTTCATCCGGAGGAACCTCTTTCAGCAAGGCTTATGCTTTGCCGTCAGCGGCGAAGATTCGGTTTGATTTGTTTTTCCGCCAAATGAAAGGAAGGACTGTTTTATGTTTCAATGGCTTAAAAATGCCGTACAAAAGGATTTTACCCCGGTCAATGCGCAAACGACGGAGGTGCCGCCCGCGGAGATTTCCGCCTCCTTGCAGGAAAACCTGATCTACCTGCGCGGCGTGTTTGGTCCGAGCTTTGATCTGATGGTGCGCGAGCTGCCCGTCAATGGCAACCGGGCGGCCTTTGTACTGTGCGAAGGGATGTGCGATGATCTCCTGCTCTCCCAGATCGCGGTCACACCCATCCTGCATGCGACGGATATCCCGAAAGAGCCGGACGAGCAGTTTTTATACCTGCGGGATCATGTGCTCTCCGGCACGGATCATAAAGAAGCTTTCGACATGACAGAAATGCTCAACCTGATGATGTCGGGCTTTGCGGCACTGTTTATCGACGGTGTGACACGCTGCGAGGTTTTCGGGGTGCAGGGCTTTGAGCGGCGCTCGATTTCCGACCCGGAGACGGAGGTGCAGGAGCGAGGCTCGCGCGATGGCTTTGTGGAAACGCTCAAGGTGAATACCACGTTGATCCGCCGCAGGCTCAAAACGCCTTACGCCCGTTTCGAGATGCTCAATATGGGCGATACGAGCCGAACGATGGTCTGCCTTTGCTACCTCTCAGACCGGGTCAATCCTGATATCCTGGAGGAGGTCAAGCAGCGGCTTCAGAATGCGAAGCTCGATATGGTGCTGGAATCCGGCTATATCCAGCCGTTTCTGGATCACAAGGGGCTTTCGTTTTTCTCCGGCGTGGGCGTCACGGAGCGGCCGGATACCCTGTGCGCAAAAATCAGTGAGGGACGGGTGGGCGTCATTGTGGACGGCACGCCGTTCGCCCTGATCGTGCCTCACCTTTTCATTGAAAATTTTCAGTCGGTCGATGATTATTCCAACCGCCCCTTTTACGCGCTCTTTCTGCGCGCGCTCAAATTTATCTCCTTTGCCATCAGCATGCTGCTGCCGGGCACGTATGTGGCTGTGGCAATTTTTCATCAGGAGCTGCTGCCCGCGAGCATGCTCTTTGATATCGCGGTATCGGAGGGGCGCACGCCCTTTCCCATCATGCTGGAGGCGCTTGTGATCCATTTTATGTATGAAATCATGCGCGAAGCGGGGCTGCGAATGCCCAAAAACGTAGGCCATGCCGTGAGCATCGTCGGCGCACTCGTCATCGGTGACGCGGCCGTCACAGCGGGTCTCATCGCTGCGCCCATGCTGATTGTGCTCGCTCTGACGGCGATCAGCTCATTCGTCGTGCCGTCTCTCTACGAGCCGGCGGCGGTGCTGCGGTTTCTCTTTATCATCGTGGGCGGGCTCACGGGCCTTTACGGGATCATGCTCATCCTGGGGCTGCTCCTCCTAAACGCCTGCTCGATCAACCCCTATGGCGTGCCGTATTCCGCGCCCATCACGCCCTTTGAAAAAGGCGCGATGCGTGATCTCGTGCTGCGGGTCGGCTGGAAGCGCCTCGGCCACTATAAGATGAAGGTGCAGGATCTCAACGGCTCGGATAAGCGGGAGACGGAGGATTTTTAATCAGTTCATCCAGAAAGGACGGCATGCAGAATGACAAACACGCATCAGATCAGCCCGGCTCAGCTCTACTCCATCTTTTTCGTCAGCCGGATTCTCGTCACGCTGACGTATATTCCTGCACTCAACGAGATTGCGCTTTCCTCCGATTTGCTCGTGCAATCGTTTCTTTATCCGTTGGGGATGCTGGTGAGCGCGCTGCCGTTGTATGCGCTGTATCAGGCGCGCCCGGATTGGGATATCTTTGACTGTGCATACCGGATTTCACCCGTGCTTTCCCGCATTCTTGCGGTATTGTATGCATTGTTTTTCCTCTTCGTGGAGCTGCTCAGCGTGACGCGCTTTGATTTGTTTGCCACCTCGCGGCTGTTTCCAGATTCAGATTTCACCATCTTTCTGCTGATTATCATCCTCATCAGCTGTGCAGCGGCTGGTTTCGGGCTGGAGGCGATCGGGCGGCTCTCAGGCCTTGTGGTGCTGCTAGTGTGCATAACGCTCGGCTTCGTCGTCGCCGTCCTCCTGCCGCGCTTTGAGCCGCTGAATTTTACACCGCTGTTTTACGATGGCGTGATGCCTACATTTCGGGGGGCGGCAACCTTCCTCGCCGGCACGGCGGAAACGGCGGCTCTCGCGGTCATCGCGCCGCGCGTGCGCGGAAAGCTTGAAAAAGGCTATGTCAAATGGACGCTATGGCTGACGCTCGCAATGGCGCTTCTCTTCTTCTGCGCGATTTCCGTGCTTGGCGTGTTCTTTCAAACGCAGTTCTTCCCGTTTCATTCGCTGGCAGTGCTCGCGGAATTCAGCGTGCTGCAGCGGCTCGACGCGTTCCATACAGGCGTGTGGATTCTCTGCCTGTTTGTCAAGCTCGCATTTTTTACACTGCTGACGGTCACCTGCCTGCGCAGGGCCTTTGGCAGGCGGTTCAAAAAGGCATGGATCGCTGGGTGCATCCTGGTGCTCGGTGCGGCTGCCGTGTTCATCTCTGGGGATTATGAGCGCTTTGCCGCCATTGCCAGGCCGGAGATCATGATGATCCTGTTCGTCGTTTTCGTCATTCTCATCCCACTGTGCCTGCTGCCGCCGGTGCGCAGGCAGGCGAAACTGGAGAAGGAGGCGGCAGCCCTATGAAAAAGGTGTTCGCGATTTGTGCGGTGTTCCTCTTGACCCTTGGATTGGCGGGCTGTGATAACAACTATGGCAACGACGGGCGTGAGATCCGCGACCGCCTGATCGTGCAGGGCATCGGTGTGGATCGGACGGCGGATGGCGGCTATCTCCTGACGCTCCAGGCCTTCAATACGGCGGTATCAGGCGGGCAGGATAACGGCATGTCCGGCAATGTGACGAAGGTTTATGAAACGAGCGGTGCAACCATCGCGGACGCCATGCGCAATGTTACGCTCACCGCGGGGCGAAGGCCGCTGTATTCGCACAACTGGATCATCGTGTTCGGAGCGGAGGTAGCGCGCGAGGGGCTGAATGAAACGCTCGATTTCTTTGTGCGGGATTACGCCACACGGCCAATGGTTGATCTCGCCGTGGCGCGGGGGAAGGCGGCGGATATCATCAAATCGCCTTTCAACGGCAGCTCGATTCCCGCGCGGGAAATCCAGATGGGGCTGAAGATGGGGCAGGTGAACGCCAAAACGCTCCAGATGCCGTTGCACAAGGCGGTTACGCTGCTGGAGGATAAAACCTCGGACGTGTATCTCCCGCTTTTGAAGCCGGTGGTGGACAAGGCGCAGGATATGGATACGGTATTGTTGGACGGTCTTGCGATCTTCCGGGAGGGGAAGTATGTAGGTGACCTTGATGCGGACGAAACGCGCGCCCTGTTATTTCTAACCGGCCAGGCGGAGAGCGGCGATCTCGTTGTGGAGGGGGAGCCCTTCGGCAAAGCGTCGCTGGAGCTTATCAAAGCGGATGCGAAATTTAAAACGGAAATGAAAAACGGGCTGCCCGCCTACCGCGCCGAGATCACCTGCGTATGCGATCTCAACGAGATTGAGCGCGAGGATTTTGGCAACGTGCAGAGCAATGTGCGCGCGCAGATTGAGGCAGCGGTTTCCGCAATGCTGGAAAGCCAGCTCCGTGGAACGGCGGAAATCTGCCTGAAGAGCTATCGCAGCGATGTACTCCGGCTCGGGAACCGGCTGTGGCTCTCAGAGCCAAATGCGTTTCGCAGCGTGGAAGACCGTTGGCGGGAGGTGCTGCCGAAGGCGGAGCTGACGGTAGCGGTGAAAACGACGGTGAGAAGGACGGGGCAGAAGTCGGCGGATTAGATGGAGTAAAAAAATTTTCAATAGAAGATCGGCCCCCTGCGCGGCATTTTCCGCGCAGGGGGCCGATCTTTTACCGATAGAACAGATTGGTACTAAATCCGCTACATTCTTCTTGATTGTGGTAGACTGATAATAACAAACGGAAAAGGAGAAAGTAGCGCTCCTTTTGATATAGCGTGGAAGAAATGGAGTAGAAGGATGGAGGTTCAATTTTTACTTTATACATTGCGCATAGATAGACTTTACTTTCAAAAATTCCGATATATTGCAGAATCAGAGGGCCGTTCCGCAAACAAAGAAATTGAACAATATATTAAAAAACGCGTAGATGAATTTGAATCGATTTATGATGAAATTGATGTGGAACCGATCAATCCATTTCGAGTGGAGAAATGAGGCGCAAGCCCATGATAAAATACACGAAATATCTGCAAGCAAGTTTAAAAACGATCTGTAATATCTCGGTCGAACGCAGTTCGCCCCACCGGATCAAAATGTATCATAAAAACTCCCGCTGCATTTGATTCGTCAAACGCAGCGGGGGTTCATTATTGATTCATTTCATCTATTGTTTCCATGCCATCCGCGGCAGTACCGCGTCATTATCCGCCGGCGGCGCGTCATACAGCACACCGTCCAAAATTACATCCATCATCTTGAAGATTTCCTCGCTGTTTTTTATACGCCGCACGAGGGGCTTTCCCCGCTCCATGATCCGCTTGATCGCCTGATACACCGGTGTGTCGGGCGTATACGGCTCGTCGCCGCCATAGATATTGCGCACCACTTCCACAAACAGATCCTTGAGCAAAATCGGCTTTACCTCCGGGCTGATATCCCTGGAGATGCAGAGCAGCCGTGCGAGCTGCCCGACCGTCAGCTTTTGCAGCGCCTTGCCCGCGAGCGTGAGCGGGACGCGCAGCTTCAGGATCGTTTCCGCCTCCACGCTGAAGCCGACCGCCAGCCGGGAGAGGCGCTCGATATCAAAGGCCATGGAGTCGAAAATATCGTTGAGCAGCCGGTCGAATACCGATTTAAAATATTCATCCACCGTCATGCCGTGCAGATCCCAGTCGAAGTGATCGATGTGGTCGCTTTTGACCTCCATGCGGTCATCGTAAACCGTCACTGTGCGGATTGCACTCGCGTAGCCGATCAGGGCGCTGGTGTTGATATCATAAATCGTGTTGCCCTTTTCCGTGGTTTTTACGGCGATATTCTGCATGTGCGTGTGGCCGGTGAAGATGAACTGTACGCCCGCATCTGCCAGCACCGTGGAAGTGTGCTCAAAATCGCCGAGCATATCGCGGCGGCTGAAGAGCGGATAGATGGGGGAGGGCGGCAGCACCGGATGGTGCGTCATCGCGAGCACCTCGTCGCCCGCCTCGTGCGCAAGCCTGATTTGCTCTAGAATCCAGTCGAGATGGCTCTCATCATAGCCGCAGAAGGCGCGCCCGTCGCCATCGTCATTCAGGGCGAGCAGCCGCCAGCCGGGGGCGAGCTGCACCACATAGGAGTGCGTTTCCGCGTTGAAGGAGATGGCCTCATTCAAGCCAAAATCGTGGTATAGCTCGAGCAATTCCTCCCGCGTGGTCGGCGTGGCGGGCAACCGCTCGTCGCCCACGCAGCGGATGGGGTCATCGTTATAGTCATGCGTTGCGGTGATGAGGATGACGCGCTTGCCAGCCTCCCTGAGGCGGTTGAGCTTTGGGATCAGCTCGAGATGGCTCTCCTTCTCACCGTCACAGCTCACGTCACCCCCGACGAGGATGATATCGATATCGCTTTGCAGCAGCCAGTCCACCGCGGCATCAATGATCGCCCCTGTTTCAGCCAGGCATTTCTGGTCGCTTTGGCTGCGCCATTCATAGGCGGGGCCGGTTGTGCCGAGGCTCTTTGCATAGTGATGCAGGTCTGTTATCAGGTGAAATTTCAGTAGTTCTCCCATCGTGAAGTACCCTGCCTTTCTTTACGGTCCTTTTTTATTCTTTATCTGGAAGCGGCCCCGTCCAGCCGCATGTTTCCCGTGGTGGCCTGGGCGAGCAGGGTAGGGGTCAGCAGCACTTTCTGCACCGCCGGCTCAGAATTGCTCTCAATTTCGTCGAGTAGAAGGTGCGTGGCCGTTTCCCCCATGCGCTGGCGGTCCTGCCGAATGGTGGTCAGCCGGATCTGCGCGAGCGATGCGTAGGAAATACCGTCAAAACCCGCGATGCAAAGCTCCTGTGGCACCCGGATGCCCGTCTCCTGCGCATATTGCAGCGCGCCGAGGGCGATCACATCATTGCCGCAAAAGAGCGCGTCCGGCCGTTCCTCGACTTCCGGAAGCGTGAGCAGCTCTTTCGCTAGGGCATATCCGCTTTCGCTGGTGAAGGGGCCGTGGCGTACGAGGCGGTCATCCGGCGCAAGCCCATCTTCCAGCAGCGCCCGGGTGTAGCCCTCCAGCCGCTGGAGGTTGGAGCGCGAATCCGGCAGGCCGCCCAAAAAGGCGATGCGCCTGCACCCGCAATCCAGCAGATGGCGCGTCATTAGATAGCCGCCGTAGTCATGATCCGTATCCACGCAGCTCACCACCTTCGAGCCACTGTAATGCAGCAGCACAGCAGGCAGGCCGAGGTCTTCATAGGCTGCGCCATCCACTGTATCCTGCACCGGCTTTAGGATGATCCCATCCACCCGCTGTTCCCGCATGAGCTGGAGCTGGCGCTCCTGCGCGCGCGGCTCCCAATCCGTGTTGGAGAGGATCGTCTGATACCCGGCGCGCTCCGCCGTATGGATCACGGCCAGCGCAATATCGGAGAAGAAGGGGTTGGAGATATCCGGCAGGATCAGGCCGAGCGTTTTGGAGCGCTGGTTGACGAGGTTGCGCGCAATGCCATTGGGTAAGTAGTTGAGCTTTTTGGCAACCGCCAGGATGCGCTGCGCCGTTTTGACGCTCACGCCGCGGCTGCCGCTGAGCGCACGGGATACGCTGGCATAGGATACGCCGGCCTCCCGCGCAATGTCCTTAATGGTAACGCTCATCAGTAGGATCATACCTTTCTCTGACAGTCATAGTTTTTTTGTGGTGTTGGCCATGGCCTTTCTGCAAAAGGCCGAGCCAAGTTTCGGCCAGCCTTTTGGCCGGAAAGCATAAAGTCTCCGGTACAATGCAATCGTTTGCGTGCGTCCTATTATAACAGGTTTTTCACTGAAATTCTATGTCGGATTACTAAAATCCGAGCGAAATTTTACAAAAAAGGGCGCAAAACGCGCCCTCTCTGAAAAAGGATCAGGATTCCAGCCCTGTTTCCGTAACAAAGCTGTTTTCAACCGTGATCACCGTATAATATTGCGGGCCAAGCTCGTTTACCAGTTCGTTTACCCGCCGGTAGATCTCGCTTTTTTTCATCTTGCAATTGTGCGGGATGACAAGGTCAAAAATCAGGTTGGTGTGCGTCGGCCCCTCCACCATGCGGAAATCATGGATCGTAAAGCGGGGGTCGATCTCCCTTGCAATCTCAGAGAGCTGAAGCCGCAGGCGGTTGATCTGCTCATCGTCCACTACAATCGGATCCATATGGATGACCATGTCTATGTGGAATTTTTTCTTGATTTCCCGTTCGATCAGGTCAATGGTGTCGTGGCTTTTCATGATATCCTCGTTGGAGGGGACTTCCGCGTGAGCGGAAGCGAAAATGCGGTTTGGCCCGTAGTTGTGAACGATCAGGTCGTGCACGCCGACCACGCCGTCGAAGGAGAGAATCTCGCTCTCCAGTTCCTTGACGAGCTTGGGATCCGGCGCCTGGCCCAGCAGGCTTCCCACGGTGTCGCGAACGATCTGGATGCCGGTATAGAAGATGAAAAGGGCGACGACAATGCCCATATAGCCATCAAGCGGCAGGGCGGTAAATTTTGAGAGGATCAGCGCGAGCATCGAAACAGTCGTCGCCGCCGTATCGCTGACGCTATCCATCACCACCGCGCCGACGGCGGGGGAATCAATCCGCTTGCCGAGCTGATGGTTAAATATCGCCATCCAGATCTTCACACCGATGGATAAAAGCAGCACGATCAGCGCGGGCACGCTGAAGGCGAGCGCTTCCGGATGCATGATTTTATCAATGGAGGAGCGCACCAGTTCAAAGCCCATCATCAGGATCAGGAAGGCGACCCCCAGCGCGGCGATATATTCAATCCGGCCGTGGCCGAAGGGGTGCTCATCATCCGCCGGGCGGTTGGCAGCCTTGAAGCTGAAAAGCGTCACGGCAGAGGAGCCCGCGTCTGAGAGGTTGTTGACTGCATCCGCCGTGATGGCGATGCTGTTGGTGAGCGAGCCGATCAAAAATTTTGCAATGGTCAGCAAAAGGTTGCAGGCAATCCCCACCGCGCCGCTGAGAACGCCATAGCGTACGCGCACAGCGGGGTTTTCCGTGTTGCCCGCATCCTTGATAAAGAGCTTGATCAGTAGTTTTGTCATTGTATCCATCCCCGTGTATGTTCGAAGTTCGTGTGAGATGGATTATAACACGGCGGGGGCAAAGTTACAATTTTTTGGCGGGATGTTATGGGACGATAACATGAAAAGGGCGGGGAAGAAGGGCGTTTGCCCCGCTTCCCCGCCGGAGATCGAGAATTTATAATTTGAATTGCTTACGCTGCTTTCGGCTCTGGCTTTGGGTATTTCACCATGGCGACGATGAGCCAGATAAACGTTGCAAGCGCGATTACTGCATAAATACAAAGAATAATATACCATAATGTAGGCGAGGCATTATTATACCAGGAGCTGTGAATTTGAGATGATATCATCGTAGTAGTAAGTGTGTTAATCGTTCCAGTAAATAACATACCCAATTTTGTACAAACATGGCACCCTTTCCGATAAAAAACGAGATAAACGATTGCATTGAAGTTTAATATTGCAAGGGAGAGAAAAATAGGCCCTATCATGGCGTCCTGATCAAAATACAATCGTAATTGGAGCAAATCGTCAATGAACCATGTTATTGCGTCAGACCAATATAAATTTAAGAGGAACAAATAAAGTAACATAGGCAATGATAGGATAGCGGAGACTAAAAAAAAGATTTTTTTTGTCTTATAAGTCATGTTATCATCTCCGATATTAATAAAGAGGAAGACCAGACGCATAGGCAAATCTATACAATAGGAATGCAGAAAAGGCAATAGAATTCGGCACCGTAATTCGCGCAACGCTATCCCAACTGGAGTTATTTAAGACATTGTTTACCTGATTTCTATAATTATATGCGACCAAAGCAGTTTGTCCTACAAGATAACCGGGACTACGCAATGCAGCGTTTGCATAAGTCAGATTTGCTGACGAATGAAAATTATGTCCTTTTGCACTTGAAATTAGATTTGTATAGATGTCTATGCGATTATCAACGTATTTTTCGAATTGACCGTGCGTTACATTTAGTGCTGTTATATTGGCTGCGTGATGGGGTTCTCCTGCATCTTGTAGATAATGAAGAGCACGCCCGATTTCTTCATAGGCTTTTGTACGATTACCCGTTTTGACCATTGAAACAGCACTATAATAATGATCTTCACAGTTTGTTAATGCAGTATTAGTAGTTGATCCAAGATAATTATCGTGATTAATTGCGTGATAAAAATGCCCATATCATTTGCAAGAACATTAAGCGCTTGAGCCGTAATCATTTCGTGAGAGCCCGTTTTCGTATATTCGCCATTTTTATCAATCGTCCCCGATCCCCACCTCGGTGCAATCTGCGGCTCCTGCTCTTCCTCCGCCATAATCGGGTCCGTCTCATAGGTGTCAAATGGATCATAAACCCGCTCAAAATCCCGCAGCAGAGCGCGGTATTCCTCCGCGGACATAGCTGCGATATCCTCCAGCGAATACTGGGAAAGGTCTAATGTGTCTTCCGGAGCAGCTGCGTAAACGGGAAGGAGAAAACTGAACGAACAAAAAATCAATAGCATCGTCAAGAATACGGAAATTGTTTTTTTCATAAAATGACGCTCCTTTTCCATTCTTAAAAATTCTTTCCCTTTTCTGTTTACGGAGCGCTAAACCATTGGAATCATCTCTTTCATGGCTATTCAGGGAATACATCCCATCCCTATTATAGCAAATTCGTTATCGAATGCAACAATTTCCATAAAAAAATACAGAACTGAGAAAAAAATCAGTTCTGTATGTATCACGATCACGATAGGGAAGAATCCTGCCCTTCCCTCACGCCTCCCTGCTCACCACATGCACATCCAGCTGCTCATAGGGGATCGTGATCCCGTTTTCATCGAATTTCAGCTTCACCGTCTCCTGCAATTCATAGAAGAGCGTCCAATAGTCATCGCTGCGGCACCAGACGAGGCAGGCGATCTCAATCGCGTGCGCATCGTGCGCCTTCACGCCGATCACGGGCGCGGGATCATTCAATACCATGGCATTGTCCGTAACAATTTCGTTCAGGACCCGCTTTGCCAGGGAAATATCATCGTCATAGCCGATGCTGTAGGTCAGATCCAGCCTGCGTTTATTCTCGGCGGTGTAGTTGATGATGCTGTTGGAGGTCAGGTGGGAATTCGGGATAATGATGCGCTTGTTGTCGATCGTATTGAGCGTGGTGTTCATAAAGCCGATTTCCGCCACCTTGCCGGAAACAGCTTCCAGCTCAATAAAATCACCGCTTTTGAAGGGCTTGCTGATGAGGATTTGCAGGCCACTGGCAAACTGGGAGATGCTGTCCTTCAGGCCGATGCCCGCCGTCACGCCAGCCGCGCCCAGGGCGGTAATGAAGGAGCTGAGATTGATGCCCAGCGTGGAAAGGGCGGAGAGCACGATGCCGAATTTAATCACCAGCTCCACCACGTTGCGGATGAAGGGATGGACGGCTGGGTCAACGTTTTTCGCTGTCAGGCCTTTCACGAGCAGGTTCCCCGCAAGCTTTGCCAGCCAAAAGCCGACCGCGAGCGTAAGAATGGCGCCGACGAGATTCGGCAGGAAGCCCAATAGCTTATCCCAAAAATTTTCGCTGGTCCAGGTTTTGAGCTGCTCAAATAGATTCATTGAAATGCCTCCTGTATTTGATTTTCAAAACTGACGAAACTATTCTATCATTTCTGATTGCGGGAATGCAAGCAGGAGGCCCGGCAGGGCGGGGCGATGCCTTCTCAAATGGCTGATACCCTTTGTCCACCGAGGGGATGATATCCGGATTTTGAAATTTGATGGCTGTTTATCACCATATTGTTTTACTAGGACTCGGTGCTATAATAGGCTGCATAGAGTTCTTTCTGGCGATGATCGCGGCGCACTTCATCCGATTCGGCGCGGTGGAGTGGGATGCGGAGGTCTATCAATGGGGAATATGGCCATGAAAGAGCAGAATGCGAAGCTGGAAAACAGATCGTAGAAAAGAGGAGGAAAAGGGCATGCTGCGGCGAATTTTTAGCATGTTAATGGCTGTTATCAGCTGTATTTTATCACTGGTGGGGTGGAATGGGATGATTCAGGTGGAGGATGCGCATTATGAAATGGTAGACCAGGCGTTGATCAACCCCAATGCGGATGAGAGTGCCAAGGCGTTGTACCGCTTTTTGTTGGATTGCTATGGCAAGCGCGTGATCAGCGGGCAATATATCAACGAGTATGAGTATTTTTCCGCGCCGCAGTTCCGTGTGGATGAAAACGACCCCAATAGCCCTATGACCGTTTTCAAGGCGAATGAGCTTCAGGCGGTGCACAGCGTTACAAACGCATATCCGGCGATGATCGGGCTGGATCTTTCCGAAACAGAAACCGGCCGGAAATGCTATTCCGTCCAGCAGGCAATCGAATGGCATCAAGCTGGCGGAATCGTCACCTTCTGCTGGCACTGGATGGCGCCTTCCCAAACGGAGGGAAAGCGGCATTTTTACACAGAGCAAACGGATTTTAATCTCAAACAGGCGCTCGACAATCCCAACAGCCCGGAGTATCAGGGCCTGCTCCGCGATATTGACATCATCTCCAAAGAGATGAAAAAGTTGCAGGATGCGGGTGTGCCCGTCCTGTGGCGGCCGCTGCATGAGGCGAGCGGTGGATGGTTCTGGTGGGGCGCGAGCGGAGCGGAGGCTTATAAAGAACTGTGGAACCTAATGTATGACCGGATGACGAATGTGAATGGTCTGAACAATCTCATCTGGGTTTATAACGGACAGAATCCACGCTGGTATGTTGGGGACGACAAGTGTGATATCATTGGAGACGATCCCTACTATACCAATAGCAGCAGGATACTATATCGTTTCAATCAGGCCAATGCCAACCGCTTTAAAACTTGTTATAAGACCTCTCAGAATAAAATGATTGCCATGACGGAGAATGATTTCGTTCCCAATATCGATCGAATGTTCGAAAAAGGCACCAAATGGCTGACCTTTTGCACCTGGTGCCGTGAGTTTGTATGTGTGATAGATGAATCGACGGCATGGGGGGCGACCACGCCGGAATACAGCGAAAAATATGCCACCGCGAAAGAACTGCGTGAGGCTTATCAGGACGAGCGGGTAATCACACTTGACCAGCTGAGAGCAGACGGTGGATATTCACAGGCGGGCGACAGGTGAAAAATCTTCTCCCCTTTGTTACTTACCGTGAGAAAGATGAAAAAACAGTTTGCTCTATGGGCTTCTTTGTGGTAAAATGATACAAATCTCAGGCGAATAAGGGGGAGCTTTGCGCTTTGTGAGCATCAACGCCGCTCGAAATTTTAGCTGCGCCAAAACTGCACAAATCCGCGCTTGGGGCAAGAAAGGGAGAATCATAAAGATGAAGAAAAAACTCATTATTCTGTGCACAGTCATTCTGATTGTCGTCATGGAAGCGCTCTTTGCGCTCATCGGCGCCCTGATGCCCGGCCCGTTCCACGGCACGGTGACAGATGCCGCTACGGGCGAGCCGATTGCAAACGTAAGCGTTTCCGATGGTCGGAATGTGGTCAAAACGGATGAAAACGGCGCATATACCCTGCCGGGCTACAGCAAGAGTCGTTTTGTCACGGTAACAACGCCTGCGGGTTACTGGACGGAAAACTATTATATTCCGGTCACCAAGGATCGGGAAACCTATGACTTCCAGCTGGATAAGAGCGAGAAAACCGCACAGGAGGATCACTCCTTCCTGCAAATTTCCGATTCGGAGATCGGCGCAGGCGGAGTCGGCGCTTGGATCGAGCATGTCCGGGATACGGTGAAAAAAACCGATCCGGCCTTCCTTATCCACACGGGCGATATCTGCTATGAGGATGGCCTCAAGCAGCATATTAAGGATATGAATTCAGAGAATATGGGCGTTCCTGTGCGCTATGTGATCGGCAACCACGACTATGTCGCCGGGAAATATGGCGAGGCGCTCTTTGAGAGCATCTATGGCCCGGTGTGGTATTCGTTTGATGTGGGCAACGTCCACTATGTTGTCACACCCTTCCAGTCCGGCGCGGATTATGCCTCCGGCTACAACAAAAATGACCGTTGGAAGTGGCTGGAAAACGACTTGGCAAATGTAGAGCCCGGCATGAAGGTCGTTATGTTCAATCATACCAAAGCGCCGTCTGATGACTATGTGCTATCCTATGGCTTGAAAAAACTGGATTTAAAAGAGCATGACCTCATTGCCTGGGTGTATGGCCACTATCATTATAACTATATTACGGAAACGGACGGCGTGCTTAATATCAGCACCGGGAGGCCTGACTGCGGCGGCATCGATTCCTCCGCGGGCGGCTCCAGGCTCATCAACGTCACCGCAACCGGCCAGGTTTCCACCCGGATGTATTATTATGATTTTGAGAAACCGCAGGCTTCCGATGGGGCGAAATGGAGCGCGCAGCTGGAGGGGAACCTCCTGTTTGCCGATCCGCTTGCCGTTGGCAATCAGGTTTTTGCCGCCACGGTGGATGACGACTACCCCCGCACCTGCGGCGTTTACGGCCTGAATGCGGCGGATGGCTCGGTGAATTGGTTCTTTGAAACCATCAATTCCGTGAAAAACAAGCTGATTTATGCAGATGGAAAGATCGTCGCGCAGGATTGCGAGGGCACGGTTTATTGCCTGAATGCAAAAACAGGCGCTCTGCTTTGGCAGAAGAAGGTGGATCTCGGCGGATCGCTCGGCACTAGTTCCGGCCTGTGCGCGGATGGCGGTACCGTCTATGCCGGCTGCGCGGCCAGTATCACCGCGCTGGATATGGAAACAGGCGACACACGCTGGAACAACCGCCGCGGTAAAGGCGAAAATTCACCGGCCGAATTTGTGATCGCGGGCGATCATTTGATCGTCAGCTCCCATTGGGATGCGCTGGTGGCGCTCAATAAAAACACCGGCAAAAAGCTTTGGGAAAATAACGACAGCGACATCCGCTTCCGCAGCTCCACCCCGGCGGTGATTGATGCGAACACGCTCCTTGTGGCGGAGGACGACGCGGTGATGATCGTGGATAACGGCTCCGGAAAAATCACAAGCAAGACGAATTTCGATGGCTATAACTTTGCTTCCAGCGCCCAGCCGGTCATCTCCGGTAAGGTTGCCTATATTGCCACGGTGAATAAGGGTGTGCTTGCCTTTGATTTGGAGACGAAAACGATCCTTTGGGAGCGTGAGGTCGGCGGTGCGCTCGTTGGCACGGCTCCTTATGCGGGCGTTGGCTCTAAAACCGTAGAAGGCACGCCGATTCTTTCGAATGGCAAGCTGATCTTCGGCGCGTCAGATGGGTATCTCTATGCGATTGATCCGGCGAACGGAGCGGTTTTGAAGAAGCAGAATGTGGGCGCGCCGGTGTTTGGCAGTGTGGCGCTTTCCAATGGCAACCTAATTGTTGCAGATTTTGCGGGAAGGGTTACGAGCTTCTAATTTCGATCCCTCCTTGCGGAAAAGACTGCGCCCTGGCTTATCATGGCCAGGGCGCAGTTATTTGTTGATTTCATTTGATACCTGCAAAAAGCTTCGCCTTCGCGGCCTGGGCGCACAAGCGCGAATAGCGGCAATCATGCAGCTCACTTCATTTTTTCCCCAACGGCCAGCCAATACCCGTCCCCAAACGGGAAACTCGCAAATTGAACCCTATTTTGATTGGATTCCACCCTGCCGTCTGCCAGAAAAGAAAACGTGATTTGGCTCAGCGGCACGCTAATGCCTGTCCCCGTTAATTTCACATAACTTTCCTTGAGCGTCCACAACCTGTAAAACAGGCGGGCAGGGTCTTCACACTGTTCCAACAATTTTTGCTCCGCATCACTGCAAACCCGGCGCGCAACGTTCGGCTGGTACGCCCCGATTCGTTCAATATCGATTCCCACCGGCTGTTTAGAAACTGCGCATACCGCATAATCCCCGGAATGGCTGATATTAAAAAAGAGGTTTGTACAATCTTTTAAAACCGGCTTTCCATGCGTTTCCCGGCAGATTGGAACGTCGCGCAGGGGGCAGCGCAGCTCCCGTGCCAGCATGGCGCGGGCGAGTATCTCCCCGCTGAGGGAACGCTCCCGATCCTTGGGCCTTTGTCGCCTCAGGATTTCCTCCTGCCTTTTCCCAGGCAAACAGGAGAGCCAGCGCGTGCAAATAGCTTCATTGACGCCTTCTGTTAAGCGGACAGCCGCAATCTGCATCCGATATGCTCCTTTCCCTTCGTGATTTTTTGTTATGACAGCGCAGTATTAAAAAAGATGAAGCTGCTGAACCGCTTGTGGGCGCTTGAGCTCGGCGGCCGTGCCGTTTTCCAAATTGGCCGCCGGAATTTCGGCCAGGAACGGCGAAGGCTCGCTGTTTGTCAGCAAAATCAGTTCCTCCCTGGCGCGCGTCATGCCAACGAAGAAAAGCCTGCGTTCCTCCTGCACATCCGTGGGCCGGCCCGGCGCATCCAGCGGCAGCACCCTCTTAGAAACGCCGCAGAGGAACACCACCGGGAATTCCAACCCCTTGGCTCCGTGCAGGGTGGAGAGCGTGACTGCGTCCGCCGTGTAAGCCCGGTTTCCGCTGCGTGCCACATCACCCTCTTTGCCGAGCGAGAGGCTGTTCAGCAGAGAAGCGAGGTCCGGCTGGAGGACTGCCGCGTCGAGCAGCCGGTTGACCGCCGCATGTTCAGTAAGGCCGGTGCTTTCCGCCCAGCTTGTGAGGAGCTTGAGCGGCTTTTCCTTCGCGGCGCGCGGCGCGTATTGGCGCAAGAGATCCGAAAACTTTTGCAGCTCCGGCATGGCGCACAGGGGCGCGGGGAGTTCGTTAGAGAGGAGGGTGCCTGGTTCTGTTTCGCGGCAATAGGCCAGCAGCTTTTGCGCCGCGTTTGCCGGGCAGCGCAAAACGGTCAGCAGGCAGGCACGCAGGGAAAGCAGGTCGGCCGGATGCAGCAAATAGCGGAAAAATCCCACCGTGCCGCGCACCATATCATCCGCAAGGAAGCTGTCCCGCCCGGTGACAACGTAGGGCACGCCCTCAATGCCCAGGCATTTTTCCATCAGCTCGGCCTGCCGGTGGGTGCGGTAGAGCACGGCGATATCGGAAAAACCCAGCGGGCCGCCGCGCTGCGATGCGGCGGTTTGCACATCGAGCATATCGATACCGCCGACCATGCGGTTGATCTCTTTCGCAAGGAAAAGCGCTTGGGAAAAATCGTCCTCCGCCGTCATGAGCCGCACGCGTTCGCCCCCCGGGCGCATGGCGGTGAGCTGGCGTTCCGGCCCGTCGTTATGGGAAATCAGGGGGAGGGCGCAGCCCAATATTTCCGGCGTGGAGCGGTAATTTTCCGTGAAACGGATCTGACGTGCGCCCGGATGCTCCGCCGCAAAACGGTCAAAGCATCGCGCGCTCGATCCGCGGAAGCCATAAATCGATTGATCAGGGTCGCCGATGAGAAACACGCTCTTCCCGCCGCCGCACCATTTCTGAACCAGCTGGTATTGGATTTCGTTGCTGTCCTGAAATTCATCCACGAGAAGATGGGGGAAGGCCGTATCAAGCTGCAAAGCGTCAAGCAGCAAATCGTCAAAATCACGCACGCCGTATTCCCGCAGCCGGGCGCAGTAGCGCTGGTAGGCTTCCGGGTGCGGCGGCGTTTCGATAACGCCGCTTTTCACCTGGGAAACCTCCTGCAAAAACTTCCGCGGGGAGAGCTTCAGCTCCACTTCCTTTAAAATTTCAGCGGCAAGCGCCGCGGCCTCGTTTTCATCCGCAAGGGGAATCTCCTGCCCATCTCCGGAAAGCAGGTCGAGGCACAAGGAGTGGAATGTGCCGATCCGCATCCCCTGAATGGCACGGCGGCCGCCAAAATGCTGGATGAGCCGCTGCCGCATTTCATCCGCAGCCTTATTGGTGAAGGTGACGGCCGTGATGTCCGCAGGCTTCACCTTTTGCTCTCCAATCAGCCAGGCAATGCGGGAAACGAGCGTTTTCGTTTTGCCCGTGCCCGGCCCGGCCGTGACGATCACGGCCTGTTCCGGCGCGGTGACCGCAGCTTTCTGCCTCTCGTTCAGCCCATCGAGCAGGTTTTGCGGCAATGGCGCCGCTTTGGCCTGTTTTGGGGAGGCGCGTTTTGATTTTGGCTTTGGTGCGTCCGGCTTCTGTTGTTTCACAGGGGAGGGGTCGGGCGCGCCAAACAGGCTGATTTGGCCGGAAAGGGTGTTGATTTCCTCCTCATCAAGCAGGTGGATTTTACCATATTCTCCATCGTAGCCGGGGGAGAGAGTCACTTCACCGGCTCGCATGCGGCGGATGCCCTCGGCCACGCTCGGCCCTGCGGCATGTGCAATATCCTCCAGCGGCGCTTCGCGCAGGATCGTAAATTCCGGGCCAAGGTGATGTAAAAGAGCGCTGTAACGGGTTTGCACCTTTGCGCTTGCGGGCGTGAAGCCGATGGAGGCGGCGATCACCTCCGGCAGCGGGACGATGCTCTCAAAGGGGCGCGCGTGGGCGGGGCGGTAGCCTTCCTCCCGGTCTGCCAAATCCTCCACGCGGTGTAGCACGCCGATGGTCAGCTTTTTGCCGCAGACTGGGCAGCGGCCGTCCGTTGCCAGCGTTTCGGAGGGCTTCAGGCAGAGCCGGCAGTTGCGGTGCCCGTCAAAATGGTATTTCCCCTCCTCCGGGAAAAACTCGATCGTGCCCGCAAAGCCCTCGGAATCAGGGCGCTCCAGCGCCGCCGCCATCGCGGCGTAGGAGAAGGGGGTGTTGAAGAGGTTCGCCTCCCGGCCGAGCTTTTGAGGGGAGTGCGCGTCGGAGTTGGAAACGAGTGTAAACCGGTCGAGCGCGGAGAGCCGCCAGTTCATCGGCGGGTCGGAGGAGAGGCCGGTTTCCACCGCGTGGATATACGGCGTCATATCGCCAAAGCACGCCTCTACTGTATCAAAGCCGGAGAACGCGCCAAACATCGAAAAATGAGGCGTCCAGATATGCGCGGGGATCAACATTGCCTGTGGGCAAACGTCCATCGTAATCTCCAGTAGATCGCGGCTGTCCAGCCCCAAAATCGGCCGCCCGTCGGAGTGCAGGTTGCCGATCTCCTCCAGGCGCAGGGCGAGCTTTTCCGCATCCTCCAGCGAGGGGAGAAGGATCACATTGTGTACCTTTCGCACCTTGCCGTCTTTTTTATAGATGGAGCTGATTTCGCCCGTCACCAGAAAGCGCGGCGTGTGCGCTGCGCCGTCCGGTGCGTCGGGCAAACGCAGCTCGTCCTTCAGCCGGTAAAGCCCGTCCTCCGCCGGAATCAGCTTTGCCCGCAGCTCCTCACGCCAGGCAGGGTGTGTAAAATCGCCCGTGCCCACAACATTGATGCCCTTGCGGCGCGCCCAAAGCTCCAGCGCCTCCGGCACACAGTCCCGGCTGGTTGCGCGCGAGTATTTGGAGTGGATATGTAAATCAGCAATTAGCATAGAAATAGTTCCTTCCTTTCTTCCACACAAAACCTTTGCAGAATGTCAAAAATTGATATGCTATCATCATATCCGCTTTTTGTCATACATGCAAGCGGTCAGGCGGAAAATAAAAAACGGCCGGCAATCCCGCCGACCGTGAAAAATTCCCTAAAAAGGGTTCAATCGCCTTGGGTAACCCCAACGCGATTGAAAAAGAGAGAGAGAAGAAAACGAATCCACAGTGTTGGCTGACAACCACCTCAGCTACACTGTGCCTATAGTATAGCCATGAATCATTAACTCTATACAAAGAAAAAATAAAATAAATCTAAAATATTGAGGATGCATTCAATCAATATGCCGCTGAAAATCAGAGCTTAAAGCGGTAGCCCGCGCCCCATACCGTTTCAATATACTGCGGGTTGGAGCTGTCATCCTCAATTTTTTCACGGATGCGGTTGATGTGCACCGTCACCGTGGAGGTTTCACCGATCGCGTCAAAGCCCCAAATGCGGTCAAACAGCGTGTTTTTGCTGAAAACAATGTTGGGGTTGGAGGCGAGAAATACCAGCAGGTCAAATTCCTTGTTGGTCAGCACGGCTTCTTTTTTGTTCACATAAACGCGCCGCGCGTTTTTATCAATATAGAGGTTGCCGATGGAAATATAATCATCTGCCGTGCCCTCGCCCTTCGCCGTCAGGCGGTCATAGCGGGCAATATGCGCATGCACGCGGGCCACCAGTTCGGAAGGGCTGAAGGGCTTTACAATATAGTCATCAGCGCCAATGCCAAAGCCGCGTATTTTATCAATATCCTCTTTTTTGGCCGACACCATCAGGATCGGGATATCCTTTTCCCGGCGGATGCAGCGGCAGATTTCGAATCCATCCATGCCGGGGAGCATCAGATCCAGCAGGATCAGGCTGTAATTTTGCTTGAGCGCGGCCTCCAGGCCGCTTTCTCCGTTGAGCTTGGTATCCACCTCATAACCGTTGGCCTCCAGGTAGTCGCGCTCAAGCTCCGCAATATTCTTATCGTCCTCAATAATTAAAATGGATTTTGCCATGTTGTTCGTCCTTTCTATGCATCCATGCGGCCGAAAGCCGCAGATGCTATTGCTTTGGCTCGGGGTTCACAGCGGGCAGCAGGATGCAGATGGTCAACCCCTTGCCGATACTGCCGCTCGCCCAGATTTTTCCGCTGTGCCGGTCGATAATCTGTTTCGTAATGGCAAGCCCCAGGCCGCTTCCGCTGCGCACGTTGGTGCGCGCGCGGTCGGTGCGGTAGAAGCTGTCAAAAATTTTGGTCAGATCCTCTTCCGACACGCCCATGCCGTTATCGGCGATTTCAATGCGGATATCGGGGCCTTCCGTGCGGAGAGTAATCCGGATTGTGCAAACCCCGGGTTTTTTATATTTGACGCAGTTGTTGATGATATTCATCACGGCGCGCTTCATCTGCACGCGGTCAACGCTCGAATAGGCGGAGGGGACGCATTGGTTGTCAAAAAGAATTTCCGTTTCCTGCGTTGCAAATTTCGGCTGTAGTTCATCGCAGCAGTCCTCAAAAAATCCAACCAGATCCACCTGCTCAAAGTAGAAGGGGATTCTGTCCAAATCCAGCTTGGAAAAGGTGAAAAGCTCGCTGACGAGGTTATCCATATCGCAGGCAGTGCTGTAGATGGTTTTCAGATAATGCGCCTGTTTCTCCGGCGTATCGGCGATTCCATCGATCAAGCCGGAAACATAGCCTTTGATGGCCGTCAGCGGGGTACTCAAATCGTGCGAGATGCCGGCGAGCAGCTCTTTGCGGTTATCCTCATAGCGCTGCTGTGCTTCCACGGAATCCCGCAGCCGCAGCCGCATTTCGTCAAAATCCGCACACACGTCGCCAAGCTCGTTTTTTCCTTCATAATCGACCCGATAATCCAGGTTGCCGTCGCGTATTTCGTGGGTTGCCCGGCGCAGTTTGTCCAAAGGAACCAGAATGCCGCGCGAAATAAAGGTGACGAGCATAATATCGGTCGCCAGCGTTACCAGGATGGCGAGGCCGATAAAAACCCATCCCATCGTATCCATATATTCAAATGCACGCTTGGGCAAATCCTCTGTCGTGCTGGCAACCACGCTGACGAGCGTCGGGTCGCAGATGAGAATACATAGCCGCTTCCCATCCGCCGTGTGCGTCACAGTTGAGAGGATCGTTCCACGGGAGCTTGTGTAGAGCAGGGAGTCTTCATCAAAGTTGGCCCCGCGTGCAATCTGCTCCACTTTATTTTCCCATTCCTCTAACGTATAACCGGGCGTTGAATAGGCAGGCTCCTTGTCAAATAAGATTGCAACCAATGCGCCGGTATCCTCAAGCTCCTTGCACTTGGAAATGACCTCTTCCTGTTCCCTTATGTTTTCGCCTGTTTTCAGCACTTCCTTTTCCAATTGATTGACGTGAAACTGTAACTGATAAACAGAGATGAAGCCGAGAGAATCGGTGAGTTGCGTTCGAACGTCGGCGCCGTCAAACCGGTAAACGAAGCCGGTAAAGATCACTGCGGTAATAATAACAACCAGAGAACACGGAATAATCAGCATCAGGATATTGGAAATAATCAGCCTGGTTTTGATGGAAATGTCCTTTATATGCAAAGAATTCCTCCTTCTTTCGAGCAGAAGCTATGCCCGGAATGGTTCTGCTTCTTACAATATGCTTCATTATAGCATTGATAAGGGGAAAAGTTAAGCCCTTTCCTCTATACTTAATATATAGGATCGGAGGGTGGCAACAGCGGCTTTCCGCTCCATGGCTCTGGTTCGCAGATGCGAAGAGCGATCAAACGCAGGCATTTCAGGATAGACCAGCGCGCAACGCGCGGAGGGGTGTAAAGAAGGGGAGAAAAAAGGAGAAAAAGTAGTTGACAAAGGGGAATGGATTTGATAATATAATCAA
>OIZU01000138.1_pt1 | contig 75746 bp, 67 predicted proteins | sample 1588661 | NCBI WGS metagenome assembly OIZU01 (sample SAMN03283257) | human gut metagenome | biome: human-associated habitat; material: feces | host: Homo sapiens | place: USA | collected 2013 | reverse complement strand
TGTCAGCTTTCGCTGACCAGAATCACGCACCAAGTCTCACATGCGTTCGACTTGAACTTAAACTAAATGGATGTTCCTGTCCGCATGAAGATGTTGTGAAACTAACATTTTGACAGGAGTTCAATGATACAGATTTTTTGGAGGAAAACATGAGTAAAAGACCAGTCGTATTAATGGTTTTAGATGGATATGGTTTAAATGACAATCCGGAAGGAAATGCTATCGCAATGGCTAAAACTCCGGTGATGGACAATTTGATGAAAGATTATCCGTTTGTAAAAGGTGCCGCATCCGGTCTGGCAGTTGGTTTGCCGGATGGTCAGATGGGAAACTCTGAGGTTGGACATATGAATATCGGCGCAGGCCGAATCATTTATCAGGATCTGACCAGAATCACAAAAGCAATCGAGGATGGTGATTTCTTTGAAAACAAGGGATTACTGACTGCGATTGAAAATTGCAAAAAAAACAATTCAGACCTGCATCTGTGGGGACTGTTATCTGATGGTGGTGTACACAGCCATATCACACATCTGTACGGTCTGCTTGAGATGGCAAAAAAACATGGTTTGACAAACGTATATGTACATGCATTTTTGGACGGCCGTGATACACCGCCTGCTTCCGGAAAAGATTATATTGAACAGCTGGAAGCGAAAATGCAGGAAATTGGAGTAGGTAAGATTGCATCCATTTCCGGTCGTTATTATGCAATGGATCGTGATAATAACTGGGATCGTATCCAGAAGGCGTATGATTCCCTGGTATCCGGAACCGGTGTACAGGCAACGGATGCAGTGAAAGCAATGGAAACTTCTTATGCAGACGGTGTGACAGATGAGTTTGTACTTCCGACGGTTATCACGGATGAAGCTGGCAAACCGGTTTCTGTTGTAAAAGAAAATGATTCCGTTATTTTCTTCAACTTCCGTCCGGATCGTGCCCGTGAGATCACCAGAGCATTCTGTGACGATGCATTTACCGGATTTGAACGTCCGTTTATTCCGCTGACCTATGTATGTTTCAAAGATTATGATGAGACAATTCCAAACAAGATCATTGCATTTGAAAAAGAATCCATCAAAAATACCTTTGGTGAGTTCCTTGCAGCACAGGGTAAAAAACAGCTCCGTCTGGCAGAGACAGAGAAATATGCACACGTTACCTTCTTCTTTAACGGTGGTGTAGAAGAACCAAATACAGATGAGGCACGTCTGCTGGTTGCGTCTCCGAAAGATGTTGCAACTTATGATCTGAAACCGGAGATGAGTGCTCCGGAAGTAGGCATGGATCTGGTAGAGGCGATCAAATCCGACAAGTATGATGTGATCATCATTAACTTTGCGAACCCGGATATGGTAGGTCATACCGGTGTGATCCCGGCAGCTGTTGCAGCTGTAGAGCGTGTGGACAGCCTGGTAGGTGATGCTGTACAGGCAGTCAAAGATGTAGATGGAATCCTGTTTATTTGCGCTGATCATGGAAATGCAGAGCAGATGATCGACTATACAACCGGAAATCCGCATACTGCTCATACAACAAATCCGGTACCGTTTATTCTGGTAAATGCAGATCCGGCTTACGGACTGGCAGAGGGAGGATGTCTGGCTGATATCGCTCCGACATTGATTGAGCTGATGGGATTAAAACAGCCGGAGGAAATGACCGGTCACAGTTTATTGATCAAAAAATAAATACCAAAGTAATTTGTGGATTTTCCGCGAGTAAGCCCTTTCGCCACACGATAGTATTCTTGTACTGTCGTGTGGCATTTTTTATCTCAGTCTGAGTTGAGACTCCCACTTCTGCAAATGGTGAGTAATAACAAATCTTTCTCAGTGGGAGTTCAATCTCCGACTGAGATAAACGCTCCGTGAGTATGTGCAGTGATTCTGAGAAGAATATGTCAGCTTTCGCTGACCGGAATCACGCACCAAGTCTCACGTGCGTTCGACTTGAATTTCTGGTAGAAGGAGTATAAGTAATTGAACGAGACATTTATGAAAGAAAAACCGATTTTCCCGCTATTGTTGTCGATGTCCCTTCCGATGGTCATTTCTATGGCGGTAAACTCACTTTACAATATTGTAGACAGTTATTTTGTGGCAAAGATCAGTGAGGATGCCATGACGGCACTCTCTCTGGTATTTCCGATTCAGAACTTTATTAATGCAGTGGCGATTGGTTTTGGTGTAGGTATTAATGCTATGATCGCCCAGTATCTTGGCGCGGGAAGAAGAGACAAAGCAGATGAGGCACTGACACAGGGGATGGTGCTGGCAGTGATCCACGGGATTGTCATGATGATTTTATGTATCATCGGCATTCCGTATTTTTTGAGATTATTTACCACAGATGCAAATGTGATCGCATTGGGGGTACGTTATGCAACGATTGTATTTTCTTTTTCTGTTATTCTTAGTGTGAATCTGACTTTTGAAAAAATGAATCAGGCGATTGGAAATATGAAAATCACCATGATAAGCCTGCTGATCGGATGTGTCCTGAATATTATACTGGATCCGATGATTATTTTCGGCATCGGACCATTTCCGGAACTTGGAATTGCAGGAGCTGCACTGGCAACCGGATTCGGACAGTGTGTACCGATTGTGATTTATATAGCTGCATATCTGAAAAGACCAAAGCGGGTGGCCTTCCGCCGGGAATATTTGCATTTGACCAGGGAAGTGGCGAAGCGGCTCTACAGTATCGGTGTGCCGGCTATTTTGAATATGGCGTTGACCTCTGTATTGACCACAGCGCTGAATGCGATTCTGGCAGCATTTTCCCAGACATATGTATTGGTGCTTGGTATTTATTATAAACTGCAAACGTTCTTATACATGCCGGCTAACGGAATTATTCAGGGGATGCGCCCGCTGATCGGCTACAACTATGGTGCAGGAGAGCATAAACGTGTGGAACAGCTGTACCGCCTGACATTGCTCTTGAATATTTGCATTATGACAGCAGGCATGATCCTGTGCCTGACAATTCCGGGAAAACTGATGGGGGCATTTGCTGAAAATCCACAAACTATTCAGAATGGTGTGACAGCATTACATATTATCTGTTTCGGGTTCATTTTATCCGCAGTGTCTGTTACAGCCTGTGGTGCGCTCGAAGGATTAGGGAAAGGAATACCATCTTTACTTATTTCCTTATCGCGTTATGTGGTACTGATTATTCCGCTGGCATTTATTTTTAGTCGATTCTTTGGAGCTGCTGGCGTATGGCATGCTTTTTGGGTGACAGAAGCATTGAGTGCAGTATTTGCAGTGATAATCTATCGGCGTAGTGTGAAAGCAGAATCATTTATAGAAGCAGAATAGGAAATAAATATTAGAAATACTAATAAAAGAGAAAAAATATACAAAAATACTAATAAATAAAGCGGGATTTTCTACATGCACTTTTCCATTCTGAAGCCTTTGTTGATTGACGAATGTTTTTCAAATGTATTATACTTAAATTACGTTGCAAAAGTTCTGTTTATGATAAATACAATGTATATGGTTTGACCATGTTTTTGTAAACAGAATCGTTTGCGGAAAATAAAGAGACTAAATAAGTACAATACAGAGAAAAGGGGAATCAATCGCTATGAGTATTCAGACATTCAAACCGGTGAAAGAGGGAAAAGTACGTGAGGTTTATGATATTGGTGACAGCCTGATCATTACCGCAACAGACAGAATTTCTGCCTTTGATGTAATTTTAAAAAATAAAGTAGAGAAAAAAGGTACGATTCTGACAAAAATGTCAGAGTTCTGGTTCGATTTTACAAAGGATATTTTACCGAACCATATGATTTCAACGGATGTAAAAGATATGCCGGAATTTTTCCAGAATGAGAGATTCGATGGAAACAGCATGAAATGTAAGAAACTTGAGATGCTGCCGGTAGAGTGTATTGTACGTGGCTATATTACAGGAAGCGGCTGGGCAAGCTACTGTGAGAACGGAACCGTTTGTGGTATCAAACTTCCGGAGGGATTAAAAGAATCCGAGAAACTGCCGGAGCCGATCTACACACCATCCACAAAAGCTGAGATCGGTGATCATGATGAGAATGTAAGTTTTGAGCAGACAGTGATCAATCTGGAGAAAATCTATCCGGGCAAAGGACAGGAGTATGCTGAGAAATTGCGTGATTACACCATCGCACTTTACAAAAAATGTGCAGAGTACGCATTAAGCAAAGGGATTATCATTGCAGATACAAAATTTGAGTTTGGTCTGGATGAGAACGGCAATGTCATCCTCGGTGATGAGATGCTGACACCGGACAGCTCCCGTTTCTGGCCATTAGAGGGATATGAGCCGGGTAAAGGACAGCCGTCCTATGACAAACAGTTTGTAAGAGACTGGTTAAAAACAAATCCGGACAGCGATTACCTGCTCCCGGAAGAAGTAATTAAAAAGACAGTTGATAAATATAAGGAAGCATATGAACTGTTGACTGGAAAAGAATTCCAGGCATAAACCGCATAGTTGGAGGGAATAGATTCATGCTGGAAAACAAAATGGAACAGACCATTGCACAGGACGAATTACATGAGGAGTGCGGTGTCTTTGGTATCTATGATTTAGACGGACAAGATGTGGCATCTACCATTTATTATGGCCTGTTCGCCCTGCAGCACCGTGGACAGGAGAGCTGCGGTATCGCAGTCAGCGAGACACAGGGACCGAAAGGTAAAGTATCCAGTTTTAAGGATATGGGGCTTGTCAATGAAGTATTTGATGCAGAGAAACTGGAGCGTCTGAAAGGTGATATCGGTGTCGGTCATGTGCGTTATTCTACTGCCGGTGCATCCACCAGAGAAAATGCACAGCCGTTAGTGCTGAATTATGTGAAAGGTACACTGGCACTGGCTCACAACGGAAACCTGATCAACGCCAATGAACTGCGTCACGATCTGGAATATACAGGTGCAATTTTTCAGACAACCATTGATTCTGAAGTTATCGCATATCACATTGCAAGAGAGCGTTTGAAAGTCGGTACCGTTGAGGAAGCCGTACAGCGCGCTGCCGCAAAAATGAAAGGTGCGTATTCTATCGTTGTCATGAGTCCGAGAAAATTGATCGGTGCCCGCGATCCATATGGATTCAAGCCATTATGTATCGGCAAACGTGACAACTCTTATATTATTACATCGGAAACCTGCGCCCTGGAGACGATCGGTGCAGAGTTTGTACGTGATGTGAAACCGGGTGAGGTCGTTACCATTAACGGTGAGGGCGAGATTTCATCTGATATGACAAACGCCATTGATCCGTGCAAACAGGGAAGATGTATTTTTGAGTATATTTATTTTGCAAGAGCTGACAGTCACTTTGACGGCATCAGTGTTTATGATGCCAGAATTAAAGCCGGAAGATTCCTGGCGCAGGATTCTCCGGTGGAGGCAGATCTGGTGGTAGGTGTTCCGGAGTCCGGAAATGCGGCCGCTCTTGGCTATGCCATGGAATCCGGCATTCCATACGGTACCGCATTTGTCAAAAACAGTTATGTGGGACGTACTTTCATCAAGCCGAAACAGAGCAGCCGTGAGCAGAGTGTCCGCGTAAAATTAAATGTTGTAAAAGAAGCAGTTGCAGGAAAGCGGATCATTATGATCGACGATTCCATCGTGCGGGGAACGACATCCGGCCTGATCGTAAATATGCTGAAGGAAGCAGGCGCAAAAGAAGTGCATGTGCGTATCAGTGCACCGCCATTCTTATGGCCGTGTTACTTCGGAACAGATATCCCTGCCAGAGAGCAGTTGATTGCTTACAATCGTTCGATTGAGGATATCCGCGATCTGATCGGAGCAGATTCCCTTGGCTATCTGCGCATTGAACGTCTGAAGGAAATGGTGAGCGGTCTGCCGATCTGTGAGGGATGTTTCACAGGGACATATCCGTTAGCTCCGCCGACAGAAGACATTCGTGGCGAATATGAGCGATAAAATTTTATTGCAATGAAAATTAACAGAAATGAGGAGAACAACTATGAGTACAAATAGATATACAAGTCCGCTTTCTGAGCGTTATGCAAGCAAGGAAATGCAGTATATTTTTTCACCGGAAATGAAATTCCGTACATGGAGACGTCTCTGGATCGCACTTGCTGAAACAGAGAAGGAATTGGGCCTGGATATTACACAGGAGCAGATTGATGAGCTGAAAGCACACAAAGATGACATCAACTTCGAAGTAGCAAAAGAACGTGAAAAACTGGTGCGTCATGACGTGATGTCTCATGTTTACGCATATGGTGTACAGTGTCCGAAAGCAAAAGGCATTATTCATCTCGGTGCGACATCCTGTTACGTTGGCGACAACACAGATATTATTCTGATGTCTGAGGCTCTGAAATTAGTTCGTAAAAAACTGGTAAACGTTATCGCAGAGCTTGCAAAATTTGCTGATCGTTATAAAGAACTGCCGACGCTGGCCTTTACTCATTTTCAGCCGGCACAGCCGACTACAGTTGGAAAACGTGCTACACTGTGGACACAGGAATTTCTGATGGATCTGGAAGATCTTGATTATGTGCTTGACTCGTTGAAATTACTTGGTTCTAAAGGAACCACAGGAACACAGGCAAGTTTTCTGGAATTATTTGAAGGAGATCAGGAAACCATCGATAAGATTGATCCGATGATCGCAGCAAAGATGGGATTCAAGGACTGCTATCCGGTATCCGGACAGACTTATTCCAGAAAAGTAGATACCAGAGTATTGAACGTTGTTGCAGGAATCGCTGCAAGTGCACATAAAATGTCAAATGATATCCGTCTGCTTCAGCATCTGAAAGAAGTAGAAGAACCGTTTGAGAAAAATCAGATTGGATCTTCTGCAATGGCTTACAAGAGAAATCCGATGAGAAGTGAGCGTATTGCTTCCATTTCCAGATATGTGATGATCGATGCCTTAAATCCGGCGATCACATCCGCAACCCAGTGGTTCGAGCGTACACTGGATGATTCTGCAAACAAACGTCTCAGTGTGGCAGAAGGCTTCCTTGCTATTGACGGCGTACTTGATCTGTGCCTGAACGTCGTAGACGGACTGGTCGTATATGATAAAGTTATTACCAAACATCTGATGAGCGAACTTCCGTTTATGGCTACAGAGAATATCATGATGGATGCTGTAAAGAACGGTGGAGATCGTCAGGAACTTCATGAAAAAATCCGTCAGCTCTCCATGGAGGCCGGTGCAAATGTAAAACAGAATGGTCTGGACAATAATCTTCTGGAACTTATCGCAGCAGATGAAAGTTTCGGCCTGACACTGGAAGATCTGCAGGCAAATATGGATCCATCCAAATATGTGGGACGTGCTCCGCTGCAGGTGGAAAACTTCCTGAAAAACCATGTAAATCCGGTTCTGGAAGCAAACAAAGAAATACTTGGAATGACAGCAGAAATCAACGTGTAAAATTCTGCTTCGTGTAAATGAAAGAACAAACTGAAAATAACTCCAACATGGATATGAAAAATTTTCCAACGATCCATTGTTTGGAGTTATTTTCAGTTTTGTTCTATTTACACTACGGCGCCATTACATGCCGCGCGTGCATATACGGGATTACTAAAATGCGCATTGTGTCGCACGCGCAAAAAACAGATGCGAGTAATGTTACATGGCGTGTTCTGCACAGAATGTTGATAACATAACATGCCGTCTGCCTGACCTTTGTAATTAGGTGAAGAATATTTTTATTGTTACTTTTCAATATGTAAATGGCGAAATCAGAGAAAATTTCCTTAACGAACGATTAAGTGAATGACCGAGTTTTACGAGGTTTTGCGCGAGTGGGAACGACCTCTTTTTCAGGCGTGGGAACGAGCGCGATGAAACCGAAGTGAAATGAGGGTAATGAACGTCTAGTGAGTGAGAAAATTTTCTCTGATTTCGCCTTAAATTAAAATAAAAAATAGATTCTAAGTCTTTTAATCAGGAGTTTTGTGCTGCCGTGCATATTCCGTGGGCGGCATCCCCATCTGTTTATGAAATACCTTGGAAAAGTAGAGACTGTTTTCAAATCCAACGGATTCTGCAATATCGATCATAGACATTTCGTTATGTGTCAGCAGATAACATGCCTGCTTGATGCGATACTCACTCAGATATTCTTTCGGGGACTTGTTCAGTACCGCCTGAAATGCCCGGCACAGATAGCTGCGGCTCAGCCCGACATATGCTGCCATGTCATTCACGGTAATGGGAGAACTGTAATTGGAAGAAATGTACTCAATGGTTTTTATGACATAACTTTCCTTACGGCTCAGTTTGTTCTTATTTTCTGCTTCCCTCATATAAATAGCAAGGAGCATGTACAGATAACCGGCCATTTCCACCGAGTTGATAAAGTCATTGCCCCGGGTATTGTAAATCTGGTTCATGCGCTGGTTGATCTCACCGTTGTGGATGTTATTGTAGGTCACCGGAAAGGATGGTGTGAACCGTGTGGCCTTCAGTATGGAAGGCGCATCGTTTCCGGTAAATCCGATCCAGGAATATTCCCATGGATTTTCCTTGTCAGCATAGTACCAGACTTCGTGATTTGGATAGATCAGAAAGGAATCCCCGGCCTTCAGTGTATAGAGTTTTCCGTTGCAGTGATAGTATCCCTTGCCGGTCACGATGTGGTGGATCAGGTAATGATCTTTCACACCGGGTCCCCAGTGGTGGTTTGGGTCACATTTTTGATGGCCTACATTGCATACTGACAGGGAAAAAAGTTCATATTTGCGTATTTTGTAAGAATCTTTGTAAAAATCACTCATTTTTTTGCCCCCTATGATAAATCAAGATTAGCATAAAGGAAAAGAAAAAACAACATTTTTACATATTTTGCACACATTTCCATATAGGAATTTATGCAGAAAGAAAGTACAATGAACTTAATCAGAGCGGAAAAGAAAAACACTGGCTCTGGAGTGTTAAAATGTAATAAAAAGAAAAATGAAGAAGATGGAGGGGTTCGATGAAAGATCAGTTAGTAAAAGTATTTAAAGAAAAATTTGGAAGCGAAGGTGATATCCGCAGCTATTTTGCTCCGGGCAGAGTAAACCTGATCGGTGAGCATACCGATTATAATGGCGGACACGTATTTCCATGTGCACTGACCATTGGTACCTATGCGATTGTCAGAAAACGTGAAGACCGCAACTTCCGTTTTTATTCTACAAACTTTGAGAGTCTTGGTGTGATCGAGGCGAGTCTTGATAATCTGAAATATGACAAAGCACTTGACTGGACTAACTATCCACTGGGGGTTGTATGGGCATTCATTGAGAAAGGCTACCCGGTTGACTGTGGTTTTGATATGCTGTTATTCGGAAATATCCCGAATGGTTCCGGACTTTCCTCTTCTGCATCCGTAGAAGTTGTAACCGGTGTAGCACTGCGTGATCTCTTTGGATATGATGATATTTCCATGATTGACATTGCATTGTTTGGTCAGTATTCCGAGAATAACTTTAATGGTGTAAATTGTGGTATCATGGATCAGTTTGCCATCGCAATGGGCAAAAAAGATCAGGCTATCTTCCTGGATACCAGTGATCTTTCCTATACATATGCACCGATCAAACTGGCAGATGAGAAGATTGTTATCGCATGCAGCAACAAGAAACGTGGTCTTGGAGATTCCAAATACAACGAGCGCCGCGCAGAGTGCGAGGAAGCTCTGGCAGAACTTCAGACAAAACTGGACATCAAAGCACTTGGTGAACTTTCTGAGGAAGAGTTTGAGGCAAACAAAGATCTGATCAAGAGTGAAGTACGTCAGCGTCGTGCAAAACATGCCGTTTACGAGAATCAGCGTACATTAAAAGCAGTAGATGCCCTGAAAGCAGGTAATCTGGAAGAGTTCGGAAAACTGATGAACGCATCTCATGTATCCCTCCGTGACGATTACGAAGTAACCGGCATTGAGTTGGATACATTGGTAGAGAATGCATGGGAGCAGGAAGGCGTTATCGGTTCCCGTATGACCGGAGCAGGTTTCGGTGGTTGTACCGTAAGTATTGTAAAAACAGACTGTGTAGATAAATTTATTGAAAATGTAGGAAAAGCATATCTGGAGAAAATCGGTTATGCGGCTGATTTTTATGTAGTAGAAATCGGTGACGGCGGAAGAGTATTAGCATAATGCAGGAATGCCTTCGGCATTCTTACTGCTGTGTGATAGGAGGAGGAACATACGAAATGTCTGATTTATATGTGGCAAGACTGGTACAGTACGGAATTGAGTCCGGTCTGATCCCGGAGGAGGAGCGGATTTACAGTACGAACCAGATTCTTGAAGTAATGAAAAAAGATGATTATGAGGCACCGACAGCCGAAGAAGTCGGCACAGAGATCGATCTGGCAGATACATTGGGGCATCTTCTGGATGAAGCATTGGAGAGCGGTGTACTGGAGGATGGTGGAATCGTATCCAGAGATTTGTTTGATACAAAGCTGATGAACTGTTTGACCCCGCGTCCGGCACAGGTGATCGCGAAATTCCGTGAGGACTATGCAGAAAACCCGAAGAAAGCGACCGATCATTATTATAACTTCAGTGTGGCTACCAACTATATCCGTAAGGATCGTATTGCAAAAGACCGTCGCTGGAAAGTGCCGTCAGAGTATGGCGAGATCGATATCACCATCAATCTGAGTAAACCGGAAAAAGATCCGAAAGCCATTGCGGCAGCAAAACTGGCAAAACAGTCTGCTTATCCGAAATGTCAGCTTTGTGTGGAAAATGAAGGTTATGCAGGGCGTCTGAATCATCCGGCCCGTCAGAACCATCGTATCATTCCGATCACGATCAATGGCGGAAACTGGGGATTTCAGTATTCACCGTATGTATATTATAACGAGCACTGCATCGTATTTAACGGCGAGCATACACCGATGAAAATTGAACGTGCTACCTTCCGTAAACTGTTTGATTTTGTAAAACAGTTTCCACATTATTTCCTTGGGTCCAATGCGGATCTGCCGATTGTTGGCGGTTCTATCCTGAGCCATGATCATTTCCAGGGAGGACACTACACCTTTGCCATGGAAAAGGCAGAGTTTGAGAAGAACATTACCATTCCGGGATTTGAAGATGTGGAAGCAGGTATTGTGCACTGGCCGTTATCTGTGATCCGTATCCGTAGCAATGATGATGAAAGACTGGTAGAACTTGCAGATCACATTCTGAAAGCATGGCGTGGTTATACCGACGAAGATGCATTTGTTTTTGCAGAGACAGATGGAGAACCGCATAATACGATCACACCGATCGCGCGTATGCGTGATGGCAAATATGAGCTGGATCTGGCATTGCGTAACAATATCACCACGGAAGAATGCCCGTTGGGTGTATATCATCCGCATGCAGAGTTGCATCACATCAAAAAAGAAAATATCGGTCTGATCGAGGTAATGGGGCTTGCGGTACTTCCGGCCCGTCTGAAGAATGAGATGGATGAGCTGGCTGCCTATATTCTGGAAGGCAAAGACATCCGTTCCAATGAGACCATTGAAAAACATGCAGATTGGGTAGAGACTTTCCGTGATCAGTATACATTTACGGAAGAAAATGTAGAAGATATTCTGCAGCAGGAAATCGGAAAAGTTTTTGTAAAGGTACTGGAAGATGCCGGTGTATATAAATGCACCGAAGAAGGCAGAAAAGCATTTGACAGATTTATTGCAAGTTTATAGAATATAACTATTCAGGGGCGCATCGTAAACGCAATTTTACGGGCTGGTTCTGAACTGTTATAAAAATGTATATATAAGGAGGAAATTAGTATGCATATTTTAGTAACTGGAGGCGCAGGCTACATCGGAAGCCATACATGTGTCGAACTGCTGAACGCAGGTTATGAAGTAACTGTCGTAGATAATCTTTACAATTCCAGCGAAAAAGCACTGGATCGTGTACAGGAAATCGCAGGCAAAGCAGTGAAATTTTACAAAGCAGATATTCAGGACAGAGATGCCATGAACAAAGTTTTCGATGAAAACAAGTTCGATGCTGTTATCCATTTCGCAGGATTAAAAGCAGTTGGCGAGTCTGTCGCAAAACCAATCGAATATTATCAGAACAATATCGGCGGAACACTTGTGTTGACAGATGTTATGCGTCATCACGGATGCAAAAATATCATCTTCAGTTCTTCCGCAACAGTATATGGAGATCCGGCAATCATCCCGATCACAGAAGAGTGCCCGAAAGGAACATGCACCAATCCGTATGGCTGGAGCAAGAGTATGTTGGAGCAGATCCTGACAGATATCCATACTTCTGATCCGGAATGGAATGTAGTATTACTTCGCTACTTTAATCCGATCGGAGCACACAAGAGCGGTAAGATTGGTGAAGATCCGAAAGGTATCCCGAACAATCTGCTTCCGTATGTCGCTCAGGTTGCTATCGGAAAATTAGAATGCCTTGGTGTATTCGGAGATGACTATGATACACCGGACGGAACCGGCGTGCGCGATTATATCCATGTCGTAGATCTGGCACTCGGTCATGTAAAAGCTGTTGAGAAGCTGGCAGATAATGAGGGTGTATCCATTTACAATCTCGGTACCGGAAACGGATACAGTGTACTTCAGGTAGTTCATGCATTTGAAAAAGCATGCGGACATGCGATTAACTATGCAATTAAACCGCGTCGCCCGGGTGATATCGCTATGTGCTACTGTGATCCGGCAAAAGCAAAGAAAGAGCTTGGCTGGGAGGCTCAGTACGGTATTGAGGATATGTGTGCCGATTCCTGGAGATGGCAGAGTCAGAATCCAAACGGATATGCGGACTGAAAGGATTTTTTTGACTGAATGAATGACTATAAGATTACGCAACAGGTAAAGCGGAAATCAAAACGGTTTGCAAAGCCATTGTCCATATTTATGGTTGTGATGGCTGTGGTACTGGTAATTCTTGCAATCATTTTTGATACGGGACTGATGCTTCCTGCATTTTTGTTTGCAGTGCTGTACTATATTTTTTCTATTAATACTGACCGGGAGTACGAATATTGCCTGGAAAACGGCGTGCTGACCATAGCTGTGATCCGGGGAAAGCGGCGCCGGAAAACAGCACATACGCTGATGATGCAGGATATGGAAGTAATCGCACCGAACTGGCATGAAGCCGTGGCAAAATATCGCAAGAACGGTGGTACGGAAAAACTGAAAAAGTTTGACTATACTTCTTACGATGACAATATTCCGTATTATACGATGATCGTGTATGAGAACAAAGAAAAAATCAAACTGTTACTGGATTTGAACGACAGCATGCTGGAAGCAGTCAAACGTGTTTATCCGCAGAAGGTGTATATGCGATGAAAAAAGCAAAAGGTAAAATGGAATTGCGCTATTACGATATTCCGCAAAACGAGTTCCTGATTGCCTTACAGAATCAGAACTGGCAGAATAAATACCAGACAGAGGAAGACGGGCTTCACTTTCACAATCTGTTGGAGATCGGCCTTTGCGTTCAGGGATATGGTATTATGCGCCTGGAAGAAGAAAACGTACATTTTGAAACCGGTATGCTGAGTATTATCCCCGCAAATTTCCCGCACAGCACGATGCCGCAGGCACCGGAAGGAAATACATGGGCTTACTTATTTGTAGACCCGGAGAAGATCCTGGCATCCGTTTATCCGGATGATATTTTGATGCAGCAGAAGATGTTGGAAAATATCAACCAGAGAGCATACATCGGTAAAAAGGAGACGGTTCCGAATCTGAACCGCATTGTTTCTGCTATTTTTTATGAGATGCAGCAGAAACCGGATTTTTACCGGGAGAGTGTCAGAGGCCTTTCCTTGTCTCTGATGATGATGCTCGCCCGGCTGAACAATAAACTGGGTCCGACTACGGAAGGTGTACGCCAGAAGAACGGATTCGATCAGATTCGTCCTGCACTGGAGCACATCCGTGATAATTTTGCCAATCCGACAAAGATTGCGCAGATTGCTTCTGTGTGTCATATGAGTGAGTCTCATTTTCGCAGACTCTTTGAGGAAAATATGGGAATGACACCGGTGGATTATCTGAATCAGGTCCGGATTAAAAAAGCCTGTGATATGATTCGTAAAACGGGGTATTCCATGGAAGAAATTGCTGTGAAGGTGGGATTTTCCACGACATCTACGTTTAACCGGAATTTCAAACGAATCGTGGGTACGTCACCGTATCACTGGAAAAAGTCACCGGAGAATTTTGAAACCAGACTGGCAGATTTCAATATACTGGTGGAAAAAGGCTGGTAAATATTATGAAAAAAGAAAAAGAATCATATGTGTGGTTAGAAAACAGATAACTGCCATATGATTCTTTTTTACATTACCATACGGTAATTGGTGAAAATATTGTAGAATCCCCGTATTTTATTCGTGAAAAACACGAAAAAGTGAAAAAAAATAGTCGAAAAAAAGAGAAAAATGCAAAAAAAGATAAAAAGAAGATACCATTAAAAATAAAAAATATGCAACATGACGATAAAAAGTCAAATATGCGTGTATCGTGAGAAAAAATGCGAACTATACTATATGTGTGTATAGTATAATATGTACATCTTGATGCAGGAGATAAAACAATATTTGATTAATATGAACAAATGACTTTATGCATCAGAATAATTCATGAGGAGGAGAAAACATGAAAAAGAAAGTAATTTCACTTATGCTCATTGGTGCTATGGTAGCTTCTATGGCAGCTTGTGGCAGCAATGGCGGTGACAAGGGTGGCACAAAAGACAATGACACATCCGCAGCAGCTGAGTCTGATGGCGGAGCAAGTGAGGGTGGCGACACCTTAACTGTTTGGACATGGGATCCAAAATTCAATATTCCGGCAATCAAAGAAGCTGCAAACATCTACAAAGCTGATCATCCGGATTTCAATCTCAAAGTAGTTGAGACATTATCCGATGACTGTGAGTCCAAATTAATCGCAGCAGCAGAAGGTGGAGATCTCTCCACATTACCGGATATCGTTCTGATGCAGGATAACTCTTATCAGAAATTCGTAACAGCTTATCCGGAAGCATTTGAAGACTTAACAGATTCCGGAATTGATTTCTCTCAGTTCCCGGCTGGAAAACTTGCTTATTCAACAGTTGATGGCAAAAACTACGGTGTTCCGTTCGATAACGGTGCTGTAATCGGTGCTTACAGAACAGATATTCTTGAGCAGGCTGGTTACACAACAGCAGATCTGACAGATATTGACTGGAACAGATTTATCGAGATCGGTAAAGATGTTAAAGCTAAAACAGGTACATATATGTTATCCGGACAGGCTGATTCCCCAGATACAATTATGATGATGCTTCAGTCCGCAGGAGCTTCCCTCTTTGATGAAGATGGAAAACCGGCTATGACAGACAATGCTGCATTAAAAGAGTGTATCGATATCTACAAAACAATGGTAGATGAGGGAATTTACCTCGAAGTAAACAAATGGGATGACTATGTAACATCTATTACAAAAGGAAGTGTTGCAGGCGTTATCAATGGTAACTGGATTATCGCTACTATCCAGGGTATGGAAGATACAGCTGGCAAATGGGAAATTACAAATATGCCGAAACTGATCAAAACTCCAAACGCAACAAACTACTCTAACAACGGTGGTTCTTCCTGGTATATTACATCCAACTGCAAGAACAAAGATCTGGCAATTGACTTCTTAAAGAGCACATTTGCTGGCAGCGTAGAACTTTATGATAAGATCCTTGCGTCAACTGGTGCTATTGCTACATACCTTCCGGCAGGAGAGTCTGAGAAATATGCTGAGCCAGTGGCATACTGGAGTGATCAGCCGATCTACAAGACAATTGTAGACTACTCCAAACTGACACCTGCAAACAATACAAGCCCATACTACTATGATGGACGTGATGCAATCGGAACACAGATCCAGAACATCATGAACGGTGCTGATACTGATTCCGCAATTGCTGATGCACAGGCTGAAGTTGAATTTTCTATGCAGTAATTCATTTCTGATTTTGAGATGACAACCTATTTTTAAAAATATGCGGGGGGCTGCCTGGCAGTTCCCCGAATATTATTTGCGAAGGGGGTTTTGAGGTGGAACCTAAGAAAAAAGGCATGACCTTAGTTGCAAAGCAGAAAGCGGCAGGATGGCTATTCCTGGTGCCGGCATCTGCAATGATTGCAATTATGAGCTTTTTCCCGATGGTAAAGGCATTTATCATTTCTTTACAGACTGGTAGAGGTCTGAATATGCACTTTGCCGGATTTTCAAATTATGTACGTATGTTCCAGGATAAAGTATTTTTACGTTCCGTTGGAAATACATTCTTTTACTTGATTATTCAGGTACCAATTATGCTTGTGCTTGCAATTTTACTTGCACAGCTTTTGAACAACAGAGATCTGAAACTGAGAGGCTTCTTCCGTACATGTGTATTCCTTCCATGTGCAACATCTCTGGTATCTTATGCATTGATCTTCCGTTTCCTGTTCGCTCAGGATGGATTTATCAATAATGCTTTAATCGGACTTGGTATTCTTGATACAGGATATAATTTCCTTGGAAATGCCATGAGCGCCAAGTTTGTAATCATTATCGCGCTGGTATGGAGATGGACAGGTTACAACATGGTATTTTACCTGGCCGGCTTACAGAACATTGAGTACTCCGTATATGAGGCAGCTAAAATTGATGGTGCCAACGGATGGAAGACATTCTGGAGCATTACCGTACCATTGTTAAAACCGACAATTATCATGACATTTATCATGTCAATTAACGGTACATTGCAGTTGTTCGATGAGTCAGTCAACCTGACAAACGGCGGACCTGCAAATGCAACCATTACAATGTCACATTATATTTACAACTCATGTTTCGTGCGTTCTCCTAACTTCGGATACGCATCCGCAATGTCATTCTTCGTATTTATCCTTGTGGCAATCCTTGCGTTTATCAATATGAAAGTAGGTGATACACGTGACTAAAAAGAAAAACAAATCAATGATTCAGCGTCGTCTGATTCCTACTTATATTTTCCTTGCAATCGTGTCTCTGGTATCGGTATTCCCGTTCTACTGGATGATCATGGCTGCTACAAATAACTATGTTGATATTTCGAGAGGTAAATTAACATTTGGTACAGCAGCACTTGAGAACTTCAGAAATCTGATCGATCAGCAGCCGCTGGCACTGGCAATGAAGAACTCTTTCGTTTATGCAATTTCAGTTACCGTAATCTGTCTGCTCATCTGTTCACTGGCAGGTTATGGATATGAGATTTATCATGACAAATGGAAAGATAAATTATTCTCAGTTATCCTTCTTGGTATGATGATTCCTCAGGTAGCAACAATCGTTCCGTTGTACCGTATGTTTACAAAGGCACACCTGATCAATACAGCTGTTGGTTTCTTCCTTCCGATGATCTCCACGCCGTTTATGATCATGATGTTCCGACAGAATTCCCGTGCATTCCCGGTAGATATCGTAGAAGCTGCACGAATTGATGGTCTGAGTGAGATCAAAATCTTTTTCCAGATGTATATGCCGGTTATGAAATCTACATATGCAGCTGCAGCAGTTATTACTTTCATGAATGCATGGAATGCATACCTGTGGCCAAAGGTAATCATGACAGATGGTGATTCTCTGAATATGGTTATGTTGATCGCAAATATGACAGGTGGTTACAAACTTGATTATGGTATGATCATGATGGGTGTATTATTCTGTTCCATCCCGACTATGGTAGTCTTCTTTGTACTCCAGAAACAGTTTGCAGAAGGTATTACAGGTGCCGTTAAATAATGACGAGATAAATAGTCATTTCAAACATAATATTGCAACTTATACAACCCCACGGTGGTTTCGCCGTGGGGTTTTTCAAACAGAGCAAAACCGGAAGTGTTATTCGGTTTTAATAAATAAAAAGGTTCTATACGGAATCAGAACTTAATAAGTTCGGAAAGGAAATGAAAAATGGGCGTGAAATTTGATCGTTTATGTTACGGTGGAGATTATAATCCGGATCAATGGCTGGAGTGTCCGGAGATTCTCGAAGAGGACATCCGTCTGATGAAGAAAGCGCATGTCAATACAGTTTCACTTGGTATTTTTGCATGGGCAAAATTGGAGCCGGAAGAGGGAGTATATGATTTTGAATGGATGGAAAAAATCATCAACCACCTGTATGAAAATGGAATTTATGTGTTTCTTGCCACTCCGTCCGGTGCGCGTCCGCACTGGCTGGCAGACCGTTATCCGGAAGTGCTGCGTGTAAATGAGATGCGTCAGAAAAATATCTTCGGACAGCGTCATAACCATTGCTACACATCTCCGATCTATCGTCAGAAAGTACGTCAGATGAATATGAAACTGGCAGAACGCTTTGGCGATCATCCGGGTGTTTTAATGTGGCATATTTCCAATGAGTATGGCGGAAAGTGCCATTGTCCATTATGTCAGAGTGCATTCCGTGGCTGGTTAAAGAAAAAATATAATAATGATATCAAGGAAGTAAACCGTAAGTGGAATACGGCTTTCTGGAGTCATGATTATCAGAATTTTGATCAGATCGAGAGTCCAACACCATTAGGTGAGACATCCATTCACGGACTGGTTCTGGATTGGAAACGTTTTGTAAGTGATCAAAGTATTGATTTCTGCAAAGCAGAAATCCAGGCATTGCGTGATGCAGGAAATCATAAACCGGTTACGACCAATCTGATGTATGATTTCTCTACAATCAATTATCATGAGATGGCGAAAATACTGGATGTAGTATCCTGGGATAATTATCCGCAGTGGCACAAAGGACCGGAACGCCTTGTTGCTATGGATAACGGCATGCAGCATGATATTATGCGTACGTTAAAGAAAGAGCCATTTATCCTGATGGAATCCTGTCCGGGTCCGACGAACTGGCAGTCTGTCAGCAAATTGAAACGTCCGGGAATGTTGGAGACAGCGTCTTTGCAGGCGGTAGCGCATGGATCTGACAGTGTCATGTATTTCCAGATCAGAAAAGGTCGTGGCGGATTTGAAAAATTCCATGGAGCCCTGATCGATCATTATGGAAAAGAGGACGAGCGGACATATCAGGAGTGTAAAGAAGTTGGTGCAGACTTAGAACAGATCGATGAACTGAAACATGCAAATGTAAAAGCAGATGTGGCGGTTATTTATGACTGGGAAAACCGTTGGGCCGTAGAAGAAGCTCAGGGACCGCGTAATAAAGGCATGTTCTATAAAGAGACCGTCGAGAAGCATTATTATGCATTCCGTAAGTTAGGGCTTAACGTGGATCTGCCGGATATGACGCAGGATCTGGATGGATACAAGATCGTGGTTGCACCGATGCTTTACATGTTCCGTGCCGGATTCGAAGAGAAAGTCCGTAAATTTGTGGAAAATGGCGGTACATTTATTATGACTTACTGGAGTGGTGTAGTAGATGAGAACGATCTGTGTGTACTTGGCGGAACACCGGGCGGTCTGATGGATGTCATGGGACTGCGCAGCACAGAAATTGATGCACTGTATGACGGCGAGACGAATGTAGTCAAAGCAGTTGTTGGTGATGTCTCTTATCAGTGCGAGCGTTTCTGCCAGTTGGTAGACGTAAAGACAGCAGAGCCGTTATTTGTATATGGCGAAGACTTTTATGCAGGAACACCGGCTATGACGGTCAATGAGTTTGGCAAAGGAAAAGCATATTATATCTGTGCAGATGCTGAGCAGAAATTCTTTGATAACGTGTATGAAGAAATTGTGACAAAAGCAGGGGTTGAAAGACCGCTGAAACAGCCAGTTCCGGAAGGCATCGAGGTGTGCACACGTCAGAGTAAGGATGCGGAATATGTGTTTATCCAGAACTTTAATAAAGTTTCAACTGTATTCAAACCGGAACTTGACGGGGCAGAAGTACTTTTCGGCGAAGTTACCGGGGAGATGAAACCGTTCTCAACCATTATTCTCAAACGGTAGGTTTCTGTTGGGATTCTTTGTATTAAAATGTAGAATCGGGAGAAGTCTAAGAAAATGGGAAAATTGTGTGAAAATCAGCAGAAAATTTATGCGGCCTATCGGGTTGCAAATCTGCTGGGTGTATATGAGGATTGTTCGCCGAATGGTTTTTATCAGAGATGGAAACAAAAGAATGCTTTCATGAAGGCGCAGGCGGAAGAGTTTGGAATTGGAAGTACCGATCATTTTATTGATGCCGTTGAGCGGACTGTGGATCAGCGGCGTGCAGAAACAGAATGGAAGCATGCGGATGCATGGAAAAATGGAACAGCGGCTTTTGGTGCGCGGTATCTGACTCCGGAGATGTATCTGGATTATGAGCTGAAGAGTATACAGCTGGCTTTTGCGACATATAAGGGCGAAATGGTTGGAAATCATAAATGTCATGTTTATACAGAGGATGAGAAGCGGGCATTTTATGATGCAAACCAGGATCTGTTTACCAGGTATCATGGTGATCTGTTTTCGTATGAAGAAGTGGACCTGATCATTGAAAAATGGCTAAAGGTACAGGCGTATCAAGATATCATAGAAAGTGTTGTTGCAAATACGCATTTGAATGAAACGGCCGTAAACGAAATATCGGAACAGGATGTGTCAGATGAAAAGTCAGATAATGCAGTTCATTGGATAACAGAGTTTGAAAAAATCTGGAATCAGATGCAGGAGGAGCAGTGCCTGAGAGAAGATAAAAGCTGCCCGGAAGAAACTAAAAGTGAAAGCAGCATAGGGAACATCGGACGTTGTTATTATGTCAGTTCGATTCACGGCGATGATGCGAATGACGGAACAGAGGATCAGCCGTTGAAGAGTTTATATGCGGTAAATCGATTGGATTTACAGCCGGGTGATCAGGTGTTACTGGAACGCGGTTCTGTGTTTGAAAATCAGTTTTTGCATCTGAATGTACAGGGGACAAAGGAACAGCCAATTTATATTGGTGCATATGGGAACGGTGCGAAGCCTTTGATCCAGACGAATGGTCAGGGCATCTGGTATCAGGATTATGGAAATGAGCTTGATGCACCGACACATGTATACAGAGGGTATGTTTCATCTGCGGTATTGTTATATGATTGCGAGTATCTGACGGTGGAGAATCTGGAGATTAGCAATAAAGGGGGCGTATTCGGAGAGACATATTCTGCTCCACACAAGATGAACCGTACAGGTGTGGCAGGAATTGCGAAGAACCGTGGAACGTTGCATGAAATACATCTGAGTAATTTATATATTCATGATGTAGAAGGTAATGTGTATGATAAACATATGAATAATGGCGGTATTTATTTTACCTGTCTGAAGCCGGAAGCAGAAGAAAAAACCGGCGTGGCACGATATGAGAATGTCAGTGTCAGAGGATGCCATCTGAAGCGGACGAGTCGTTGGGGAATTGCTGTTGGATACAGTTATAAATGCAAAGAGTTTATGACGGCAGAATTGCCGGATGAGTTGTTTGAACGGTATGGCCATCATAGCATTTATATCGCAGACAATTATGTGGAGGAAATCGGTGGTGATGGCATCACCGTGATGTATGCCATGAAACCGCTGGTGGAGTACAATTCCGGTGACAGTTGTGCGTTGGAGATGAATGATCGCTATTATACTGAACCGGAGGAGCGGGCAGGAAAAGTGGCGGCAGGAATCTGGCCATGGAAGTGCAAAGATGCATTACTTACTTATAATGAAATGCGTGATATGCGGCTGAATCAGGATAGTATGGCATGGGATGCAGACTCCGGGGATGGCACATTATATCAGTATAATTACAGCCATTTAAATGAGGGAGGCTGTGTCATGTTCTGCCTGGAAGAAGCCATTCATAATGAATTCCGTTATAATGTCAGCGTGGATGATCTGGGAGGGCTGATCAGTCCGTCCGGAAATCCGGATGCGTGGATCCATCATAATGTATTTTATCGCAGAGCAGAAGTGCCATTTGTACGACCACATATGGATGATGGAAAATATGTGGCTGAGGAGAATGAAATCCATCTGATTTAAAAAAAATTTGAAATAAATAGTAGAAGCAGAAAAGTGACTGGTGTGTATAAGCAATGAATGATACATGCCGGTCACTTTTTTTGGAATACTAACTTTGGTACAATTAGTGCAATTCTAACCTAAAGGTATTTTGTATGTCTTTTTTGTATAGACAACTATGTATTGATGTATAAAAAAAGAAGAATAGCGGATACTTTTATTTGAACGCAGAATAAGCAAGTGGCGAAAGTGGATTGCAAATGTCCGCTTTACAAAGAATCGTCTGTTCTGGCTGAAAAATATCAGCTGTATGAATGGAAACTATACTTTTAATGCAGAAAGGAAAAAATATGGCTGTTTATCTGGAAATTGTGGATGTGTATGCGAGAGAGATTCTGGATTCCAGAGGGAATCCGACAGTGGAAGCAGAAGTGAACGTAAAGGACGGGGAACATGTATTTACCGGGCGTGCAAGTGTACCTTCCGGGGCGAGTACCGGGGAGCATGAGGCGAAGGAACTGCGGGATACGGATTCCGGGCGGTATCACGGAAAAGGCGTGCATCAGGCAGTGGTCAATGTCAATGACCGGATCAAGGCCGTTTTGCTTGGAAAAGATGCAGCGAATCAGGTGCTGATCGATCAGATTTTAAATTGTACGGATGGTACGGAGAATAAGTGCAATCTTGGGGCAAATGCGACGTTGTCTGTTTCTATGGCCTGTGCAAAGGCTTGTGCAAAGGCATTGAATCTGCCATTACACCGTTATCTGGGCGGAGTATACGGAATCCGGATGCCAATGCCGATGATGAATATTTTGAATGGGGGGCGTCATGCAGACAACACGGTGGATTTTCAGGAGTTTATGATCGTGCCGGTGGGGGCACGGGATGATGAAGGCAATTTTATTTTTCGGGAAGGACTGCGCTGGTGTGTGGAAGTGTATCATAGTTTAAAAAAAATTCTGGAAAACGAAGGATATAGCACTGGCGTAGGAGATGAGGGTGGATTTGCACCGGATCTGAAAAATGCAGAGGAAGTGTTGGATTATCTGATGCGTGCAGTGGAAGAGGCCGGATATGAACCGGGCCGGCAGATAGCATTTGCACTGGATGTGGCAGCAAGTGAATTATATAACAAGGATTCCGGGGTGTATGATTTCCCGGGAGAGACAAGGCTGAAGCTGTCAGAAGCGATTTCACTGCCGGTGCATCGGACTACCGAGGAAATGATTTCTTATTACGAAGAACTGATTTGCCGCTATCCGATTGTATCCATTGAGGACGGGCTGCAGGAGAACGACTGGGATGGATGGTGTGAGATGACGAGGCGTTTGGGAGATCAGGTGCAGCTTGTGGGAGATGATCTCTTTGTGACAAATCCGAAACGTCTGAAAGAAGGCATCCGGAGAAAAGCAGGAAATGCGATACTGGTGAAAATCAACCAGATCGGGACTCTTTCCGAAAGCTTTGAGTCAATCGTGCTGGCGAAACGAAACGGTTACCAGACGGTGGTATCTCATCGTTCCGGGGAGACAGAGGATACCATGATCGCAGATATTGCAGTGGCTTTCAATTGTGGACAGATCAAGACCGGGGCACCCTGCAGGGGGGAGCGTACGGCAAAATATAACGAATTGCTCCGGATTGAGGAAATGGTGTAACTGTGTGATAACGGAGGAACTTTTTGCAGACAAAAAGAAAAATGAGAAACAGAGAAGAGACAGGCTATACGAACAGAGAAGAGACGGGAGGTCTTGTCAGAATGAATGAAATTTGTTATGCTATCTAATTAGTATTAATATGTTCATAAAATAGATAAAAAGGTGAACGCAAAAGAGAAGCACTAGCTGTTCCTGCAGGGAAATCTGCCTGAGATAGCTGCTTCTCTACATAAAAAGGTTTCAGATACAGGTGTAATAGGAAAAGAGAATTTTAATGAAAAAAATTTTTCAAAAGAGTTTGATATGGTTTATCTGTGCGGTATTTGTTTGTCTGTCAGGTGCGCAGACAGTCCGTGCGGCAGAGATTTCAGAACAGTCTGATCTGGCACAGCAGCTGGCTTACCAGGCAGCGTTGACGATGTATTATGATGACCGGTATTCGATCCAGAACGATTATCCGGATTATGTGATTGAGCGGATCAGTGGACAGATTGTGACGTCACGTCAGGTACAGAATGGTCAGGTCAGTTATGTCAGGGACAATAATGTACTGGTAAAGACTTCGGATACAACACTGACAGCTGCCGGCACCGGTACAGCGACAGTCGTACTGAAAAAGGGCAGTGGCAGGAATGCACAGTATAGGAATCTGCGTATTGATGTAAAACCGGCACGGCTGACGTTGATTTATCTGCTGGGTCAGAGCAATATGGAGGGCATGTGCTCCTGGAATACAGGATATGAAAACGACAAAAATATTTTAAATACGGCAGGAGCAGTGTATTCTACTTACCTGCCGACTGCTATGAATCCATCGAACTATATGACTGATATTTTCTGGTCAGAGTATGGAACGCGTTACAATGCGAATAAATTTGTACCACAGGCTCTGACAAGTGCGTACTCACTGGCTGGAACTGAGCTGCAATATCCGTTAAATACACTGACGACAGAAGTGCTTCCAAACCGGGGGAAAGGTGGCATGGACAGTGCCATTGCCTATGAGTGGCGGCAGCGGACCGGAGATAAAGTGTGGATTGCCAATCTGGCATATTCCGGTTCCAGAATTTATGAGTGGGTACCGGGAAATGATGTCTATGAGCGGGCAGCAGTGACAGCGCAGCTTGTACGGCAGGTTTATGCGGCAGAGATTGCAGCAGGACATTATACCACAGGAAATCAGCTTATGTTCTGGATGCAGGGGGAGCTGGACAGTCTGACAATACAGGCAGCGGATTACCGACAGCACTTCCTGAGCATGTATCAGGATTTTACAGCGCGTGTTCCGGTGGAAAAATGTGGGATTATTACCACAAGAACTGCAGCCGGCACACACAAATATACGGATGATCTTTATTTTACAGGCCCTCGTATTGCACAGTATGGTATGGGTGCCAGCCCGGAGCTGTCAAACATTTATGTGGTATGCAATGTGCATGAACAGTGGATTACCGATGAAGGGACGGCACAGTATTTCCGGAATCGCTATCCGTATGGCATTTTTACCTATCCGGTGCGCAATGGGGCTTATGCTATTCCGACTTGTATCAATGATGCTCATCATGATATCCATTTTTCTCAGATCGGGCATAATGAAAATGGCATTGTGGCGGCAGATAATATGTATGCAGTGGTATACGGTGCCTCTGCGGGTCAGAGAAATTTCGTCTGGAGAGATGCAGAGTATCAGGCAGTCAGTCAGGTGACGCTGCGCAAAAATAATGATATGGTGCTGGTTGGTATACTGGATCCGGTTTATCTGTCAAAACAGGTGAGTTACGTGACATCTGCCGGATTATCTTATGACTTCCGGACCGGAACACTGACGGCCGGTGCAGCAGCCGGGGATCAGTATGTGGATGCCCGGATGTCGGATGGTACATTGCTGGCGCGTCTGACGGTGCATGTGGTGGATCATTATGATTATGAGGATTCCGCCGGAAGACCATATACCGGATTGTATCAGCAGCAGGACGGACAGTGGATTTATGTAAAAAACGGATCCTGGGCATATGATTATACCGGTTTTGTCGCAAAAGATGGCGATTGGTGGTATGTGGAAAACGGCCGGATCACGTTCCATTGTAACGGGCTGGTAAGGGGGCTTGTAAATGGAAATGATACCTGGTGGTATGTCACCGGCAGCAAGGTAAACTTCTGTAATACAGTGGCTTCCAATGCCTGTGGCTGGTGGAAAATCACGAATGGACGGGTAGATTTTGATTTTTCCGGTCTGGCAGAAAACGCTTATGGCTGGTGGAAGATCACCAATGGTCAGGTGGATTTTAGCTATGTCGGCTATGAACAAAACGGATCCAACTGGTGGTATGTATATGGAGGCCAGGTATGCTTTCAGGCAACAGATGTCCTGCCGGGAACCGTAGGTGGTCAGTATGGCTGGTGGAAAGTCTGTGAAGGAAAAGTGAATTTCGATGATGATGTCTGTGAAAATGCCTATGGCTGGTGGAAAATTACCACAGGAAAAGTAGATTTTCAGTATACGGGCCTGGCACAGAATGCTTGTGGCTGGTGGATGATCCAGAATGGACATGTTAATTTCGGAAGTAACGGTCTGGTGGACAATGGAAACGGCTGGTGGCTGGTGAAAAATGGCGGCGTGGACTTTAACTATAACGGTCTGGTGGACAACGGAAACGGCTGGTGGCTGATAAGAAATGGCTACGTGGACTTTAACTATAATGGACTGGTGGACAACGGAAATGGCTGGTGGCTGGTGAAAAACGGATGTGTGGATTTTTCCTATCAGGGATATGTCCAGAATGAATGTGGTGTTTGGTGGGTCAGCAACGGTCAGGTACAGTTTTAACAAATATTAGAGGAGAAAAATGAATGCAGGAGACGGAACAGACACAGGAGCAGCAGGACACTGCACGGGAACTGGCGGGCAAAATCATGGTGTATGCCAGGGATGAACTGATGATATCCATGCGGTTTCTGGATCGGGCACTGTTTCGGATGCCGCTGATAGCGGCGGACAGTGTGGCGGCCTTTGGTGTGGACGGAGAGACGATGTATTACAATCCGGAGTATGTGCTGCATGCCTTTAAAAAAGAAAAAAACGCATGTACCAGGGCATTTTTACATATGATTTTTCACTGTATCTTCAGCCATCCTTTCCACTATGAAAAACTAGATCGGGAGTGTTGGGATCTGGCAACAGATCTGGCGGTAGAACATGTGATACTTGATCTGAATCTGCAATCAGTAAAACTGGAGCGTGATGGACAGATGCAACGGATCCTGTCACGGCTGCAGAAACAGGTACCGATTCTGACGGCGGAGAAAATCTATCGCTGGCTCTGTGAGCATCCGGAGAAGGCGGCAGAGTTTTTCCGTGAGGAGCCTCTTTTTATGTGGGATGATCATCTGAAATGGATTCCGGTGAAAGAAACACAGAATCAGGACCGCAGAAATGATAGTATTACCACGGATACGCGGACGGCCATGATCGGCTGTCATGAGGCAGACACCGGAGAAGAAGGTGAGCAGGAAGAGATTGATGAAGCACTGGTGGGGCAGCGTCAGGGAGAATGGCAGGAAGTCAGCCAGCATGCCAAGACGGATCTGGAAATGTTTTCACATGAACAGGGATTTGGGGCAGGAAGCCTGCTGCTGAATCTGAATGCGGCATTGCGGGATAAGTATGATTACGGAGAATTTTTGCGGAAGTTTGCAGTACTTGGGGAAGAAATGCATGTCAATGACGATGAATTTGACTACATTTATTATACTTATGGTTTGCAGCTGTATGACAATATGCCTCTGGTGGAACCGCTGGAATACCGGGAGAACAAGCGTATCCGGGAATTTGTCATTGCAATCGATACATCGGGATCCTGTCAGGGAAAAACAGTGGAGCGGTTTCTGCGGAAAACTTATTCCATCCTGAAAAGCAGTGAGAGTTATTTTGAACGGGTAAATATCCACATCATTCAGTGTGATGAAAAAATTCAGCGGGATGTGAAAGTTACGACAGATGAAGAATTTGAACAATATATGCAGGATGTGGAGTTGTGCGGTTTTGGAGGCACCGATTTCCGTCCGGTGTTTGAATATGTGGACGGACTGATCCGCAGACATGAGTTTCAGGATCTGAAAGGACTGATTTATTTTACCGACGGACAGGGGACATTTCCGGAACGGATGCCGGATTATCAGACAGCATTTGTGTTTATCCAGGAAGGATATTCCATCCCGGAAGTGCCGGTGTGGGCAATTCGTCTGATCCTGGATGAAGAGGACGTATAGCAGGATATCGCAGGGAAAAGTACAGGAGGATAAAAGTACATGAATATACAGGAAGCAAAGGAACAGATTGAACAGGCGGTGCGTATTTATCTGATGAAAGATGAGTATGGCGATTACCGGATTCCAATCGAGCGGCAGCGGCCGGTATTTCTGCTGGGAGCACCCGGTATCGGAAAGACTGCTGTTATGGAGCAGATTGCCCAGGAGATGGATATTGCGCTCGTTTCTTATTCTATGACGCATCACACGAGACAGAGTGCACTGGGACTTCCGTTTATCAGTCACAAAAAATATCAGGGTGCAGAGTTTGATGTATCGGAATATACCATGAGTGAGATTGTTGCATCTGTATATGAGACGATGGAAGCGACCGGAAAGACCGAGGGAATCCTGTTTCTGGATGAAATCAACTGTGTATCCGAGACACTGGCTCCGTCTATGCTGCAATTTCTGCAGTATAAGACCTTTGGCAAACATCAGATCCCGCAGGGCTGGGTGGTTGCCACAGCCGGCAACCCGCCACAGTTTAACCGTTCTGTCCGGGAGTTTGATATCGTGACCATGGACCGACTGAAAGTGTTGGAAGTGGAAGCGGACTATGAGACCTGGCGTAACTATGGGGTGAACAAAGGAATACACGGTGCGATCCTGACCTATCTGGACATTAAAAAACAGGATTTCTATGTGATTGAAAATACTGTGGATGGAAAATCCTATGTCACGGCCCGTGGTTGGGAGGATCTGTCAGAGACGCTTTATCTGTATGAAGAAAATAATTTTACCGTGGATGAAGTTCTGGTAGGACAGTACCTGCGCAACAAGCGTATTGCCCGGGAATTTTCTTCCTATTATGACCTGTATCAGAAATATAAAAAAGATTACCGTGTGGCACAGATCCTGGCAGGAAATGCAGATGCGGATGTGCGCAAACGTGCGAAAAATGCGGCTTTTGATGAGCGTATTTCCCTGCTGGGACTGCTGCTGGATGCCCTTCAGGAAAAAATCCGCCACAATGTCGAACTGGAAGATTCCCTGCGCCGGATACTTCCGGTCTTAAAGGAAATCAAAGCTGAGCTTGCAGCAGCGGATGACAGCGTAGATGCCGCTGCGATTCTGGAACATCGTGCGGATACGCTGCAGCAGGAGATGGAGCAGGAGGACAAAGCAAATGCGTTGTCGTCTTCTGCGCGAAAAGGCTATCAGCTGATCCTTCATACACTGCGTCAGGATGCAAAAGAGCTTCGTATGAAAGATATCCGTGATGCAAATGCAGCATTTTTATATATCAAGGAATCTTTTGATGAACAGGTGGGCAGCATGCAGGCGGAAAGCAGCCGGATCAGTCAGGAACTGGCAAATCTCTTTGCTTTTGTGGAGAAAATTTTCGGAGACGGCAACGAGATGCTGATTCTCGTAACGGATCTGACTGTCAATGCGGACAGCATGAAGTTTATCAGCAGAAATGGCAGCAAAGAATATTTCAAATACAACAAAAAATATCAGTTATATGAGAGACAGCAGGAAATCGCAGATGCTTTGGAACAATTACAGATATAGGGTTGAAGATGACAGTATCGTCATCGAAGATTACTGTGGGGAGGAACTGGATGTCAGTATCCCGGCAGAGATAGAAGGGCTTCCGGTAAAGAAGATTGCACCGGAGGCATTCAGCATCCACGGTGCAATGATTGAGCGTGTAGAAGTCCCGGGCAGTGTGACAGATATTGGAGACGGTGCCTTTAAGATGTGCATGAGTCTGGAAGAATTGGTGTTGCAGGAAGGTGTCTGCCGTATCGGAGAAAATGTCCTGCTGGTGACAGCAGTGACGCAGTTGTATCTGCCGACCACAGTGGAAAAACTGAAATGTCCATGGGAATGGGGAAAAGTAGCGATTGATGTGGCACAGGAGAATCAGCATTATTTTTCAGATGGATATGGTTTATATGAGAAACGGGAAGACGGGTATGCACTGGTGGCAGTGCGGGCAGAGGATCAGAGAGTCCGGTATACGGTAGCTTCCAACACAACGGTGATTGAACGGCATGCCTTTGAAGGACAGATGTATATTCAGGAGGTGGAACTGCCGGAAGGTGTGATCAGTATCGAGGAGGAAGCCTTTGAAAGCTGCCAGGCTCTGCGGCGGATCGTATTACCGGAGGGACTGACCAGAATCTGCGCGGATGCATTTCGGTGTTGCATCAGTCTGGAAGGACTGGAACTTCCTTCTACGCTGAAAGATCTGGGAGAACATGCGGTGACGGATACTTACGGCTGGAGTCCGAGCATGAACGGCATTATGTATATGCGTGTGCATCCGGACAATCCATATTTTTATCATGATGCCAATGCATTTTATCAGAGAAGGGAGAATGGAAGCCTTCTGATTAAATATTTTGGTAAAAATGAGGTATGGAAGATTCCGGAAGAAGTAACGGAACTTGGTGCTATGGCACTGCGCCGTGCGAACCTGCGGGAAGTCATTATCCCGGAGACTGTAAAAAGCATATCGAAGGATGCTTTTGCAGAATGTGGCCGGCTGGAGTGCATGGAATTTGCGGCGGATGGCGTAAAACTGTATGTTCCGGAAAATCCGGTGTATCGGAAAGGAGAAATCAGCAGTCTGTTTTATCGGGACAACGCAGGGCAGCTGCATTATGATTATGAGACATATGATTCATTACTGGCGGACTGGTCCCAGATCCTGATCCGCTGCCGGATGGCAGCTTTCCGATTGGGATATCCGGTGCAGCTTCCGACGGCTCGAAAGCAGGCGTATGAAGCACTGATCGCGGAGCATTTGAAAGATCTGGTGTATGATATCTGCAAAAGGGACAGTCTGAGGGATCTTGCGGCACTTGGAAACGCCGGTATGATCACTGCAGAACATATTGAGGAAATGATCGACTGGACCACAGCGTGCCGCAGAGGGAAACTTACCGGATATCTGCTGGAGTATCAACAGGAACATTTTACAGAAAATACATTTGATTTTTCTTTATAAAAGAGGGGAATATGCAGCAACTGAGAAAATTACAGAAATTGATTATCGGAATGGGGGAAGCACTGCTTTGTTATGGTGCTGAGATTTCCAGGGTAGAGGAAACGATTCAGCGCGTGGCGGATCACTATCAGGTGGAAGAAGTGGAGATGTATGTCATCACCAACGGACTGTTTGTGAATTTGCATCAGCAGGAGGATTATACATACACACGGCTGAAATATGTACCATCGATATCTGTAAATTTAAAAAAATTATGTGATATTAATGAACTGTCCCGCAGAATCGAACAGGAAAACCTGTCTATTGATACTGCCTTTGAACGTTTGCAGGAGATTCAGAAAGCAAAAAATGAACCGGTATGGGAGCTGGTGTTTTCTTCCGGTGTGGGTGCAGCTGCGTTTGGTTATCTCTTTGGCGGAAGCCTCTGGGATTGCCTGGCAGCGTTTGTGTGCGGTGTGATCCTGCAGCTGTTTTTCAGTTTTCTGGATGAAAAACAAGTCAATATTTCAAAGGTGTTACTGGATATCATAGGGGGACTGCTGGTGACGGTTATCTGTGTGGTGTTGAACCGCATCGGGGTATCAGAACATCTGGATCTGGCTATTACGGGTGCGATCATACCGATGATTCCGGGTGTGGCTTTTACCAATGGAATCCGTGACATTGTGGATGGTGATTATCTGTCAGGATGTGTCCGGCTTCTGGATGCCATTCTGGTATTTTGTTCCATTGCCATTGGTGTTGGGCTGGGGCTCAAACTATAAGGAGGAGAAATCAATATGCTGATTAATGCAATCGGACAGCTGGCTGCAGCATTTCTGGCAACTATCGCATTTTCCGTACTATTCCATGTGCCGAAGAAACAGTATATCATCTGTGGACTGACAGGAACCCTGGGATGGCTGGTGTATCTGCTGGTGAAGCTTTACTTTTCCAATACACTGGCATGTTTTGCGGCAACTGTGGTAATCGTATTCTGTGCTCGGTTGTTTGCTGTCTGGCGGAAAGTGCCGTCGAACGTATTTATGATATCCGGGATCTTTCCTATCGTCCCCGGTATCGGTATTTATAATACAATCTACGATATTATGATCGGAGATGCAGCGGCAGCCATGAGTAGCGGATTGGAGACTTTTAAGGCGGTGGCAGCCATTGTGCTTGGTATCGTATGTGTCTTTGTAATTCCGAATAAATGGTTTCGGAGCCTGTGGTAGTTACCGTTCTGTCTGCGAATGATGTGTGTGCTCTGAACATAGTTGAGGTTAAATGTACAGTTTTAATGGGGTAAATTGAAAAAATAATTGCTTTTTAGAGTCAGATATGCTATCATATCAGATGATTATGGGTGTCTTAGGACATTTAAGAAGTTTAACCGTGGGAGGTGGATACAGTGGAAATCGCAAGAACAATCATACAGATCGTATTTATTATATTAAGTATTATCATGACAGTTATCGTATTAATGCAGGAAGGTAAGAACAATGGACTGGGAGCATTAACCGGTTCCGCCGATACTTATTGGAGCAAGAATAAAGGACGTTCCATGGAAGGAATGCTTGTTAAGGTTACAAGAGTTCTTCTGGCACTTTTCCTTATCATTTCCGCAGTACTGACAATTGGACGTTTTCAGTAAGAATACCTAAGAGGCTGTCGTTATCGACAGCCTTTTACTTTGTTTTTGCCTTATTCAGGAAAAGATATGGAAACGTTTTTTCGGGGGATAGAAAATTATGAGAAGAGAATTATTAGAAGAGAGAAAACAGACGGTATACGGACTGATCTGTGATGAGTTTTATGTACCAATGAAGGCAAAAGAGATGGCCATCCTGATGAATGTGCCGAAAGCTCAGCGTCACGAATTGCAGGAAGTGCTGGATGCACTGGTGGCAGAGGGCAAGATCGAAGTTTCATCGAAAGGAAAATATACGAAGGGAACAAGTCCGAATCTTACCGGTGTCTTTACGGCTCATGCCCGTGGCTTTGGCTTTGTCACCATCGAGGGTGAGACGGAAGATGTTTTTATTCCGGAGAGCAGCACGAATGGTGCGATCCAGGATGATGTAGTGCAGATTGCACTGCTTCCTTCCAGTGGAAAACGTCGGGAAGGAAAAGTAGTAAAAATTGTGGAACACGGACTGAAAACGGTTGTTGGAACATTTGAAAAAAGCAAAAATTTTGGTTTTGTCCGCCCGGACAATCCACGGATCAATATGGATATCTTTGTTCCGGCTGAGCGTTCCAAGGGTGCAGTCACCGGACATAAAGTAGTAGTGGAACTGACATCTTATGGTGGAAGCGGCAAAAAACCGGAAGGAAAAGTTATCGAAATCCTGGGGCATGAGAATGATCCGGGAACTGATATTCTTTCTCTGGTGAGAGCTTACGGATTACCGATGGAATTCCCGGAGAAAGTGCTGAATCAGGCAGAACGAGTGGCAAAGGATGTGACATCTGCGGATATGGCAGGGCGTATGGATCTGCGGAACTGGCAGACCGTTACCATCGACGGTGAGGATGCCAAAGATCTGGATGATGCGGTGACATTGACCAGAGAAGGGGATTTCTGGCAGCTGGGTGTGCATATCGCAGATGTGACGAATTATGTGCAGGAACATAGTGCGCTGGATGTGGAAGCATTAAAGCGTGGTACCAGTGTGTACCTGGTAGATCGTGTGATCCCGATGCTGCCACATACGTTGTCTAACGGAATTTGTTCGCTGAATCAGGGAGAAGACCGTCTGACACTGAGTTGTATTATGAAAATCGACGGGAAAGGAAACATTGTAGATCATCGCATCGCGGAGTCGGTCATTAATGTGGATCGGCGTATGAGTTATACAGATGTAAATAAGATCATTACGTTGAAGGACCCGGAGAAAACCGAAGAGTATAAAGAGTTTGTACAGCTGTTTTTCGATATGAAGGCAGTGGCAGATCTGCTTCGTGCAAAACGCCGGAAACGTGGTTCCATTGATTTTGATTTTCCGGAGACCAAGGTGATCCTGGATACACAGGGACATCCGGTGGAAATCAAACCGTATGACCGCAATCCAGCCACGAAGATCATCGAAGATTTTATGCTGGCGGCTAATGAAACCGTGGCGCAGGATTATTTCTGGCAGGAACTGCCTTTTGTATACCGTACCCATGAAGTTCCTGATACAGAAAAAATCAAAAAACTCAGTACGTTTATCAATAATTTCGGATACAATATCCATATCGGTTCTGATGAGGTGCATCCGAAGGAACTGCAGAAACTGCTGACAAAGATTGAGGATACTCCGGTGGAGGGGCTGATCTCGCGGTTGACACTGCGTTCCATGAAGCAGGCAAAATACAGCGTGGAGTGTGTGGGGCATTTCGGGCTGGCGGCCCAGTACTATTGCCATTTCACATCACCGATCCGTCGTTATCCGGATCTGCAGATCCATCGGATCATCAAGGACAACCTGCGGGGAAGAATGAATGAGAAGCGGATCGAACATTACTGGAAAATTCTTCCGGAGGTAGCACAGCAGACCAGTCAGCTGGAGCGTCGTGCGGATGAAGCAGAGCGTGAGACGATCAAGATGAAGAAAGTGGAATATATGGAGAGCCGCATCGGAAACGAGTACGAAGGTGTCATTTCCGGCATTACAAATTATGGGCTGTATGTGGAACTGCCGAATACGGTGGAGGGCATGGTGCATGTGACCACTCTGCGTGGAGACTACTACAATTATGTAGAAAGTACCTATGAGATGGTAGGTGAGAACAGCGGTAAGAGCTATAAGCTTGGACAGACTGTAAAAATCCGTGTGATCGGTACGGACAAACTGGTGCGCAGAATAGATTTTGAATTGGTGGAATCTTAAAAACTTGGCTTCCGGCTGAAGGTTTAGTAAAGGTGGAAAACTTATGGGAAAAGACAGATACAAATTAGTTGCAAATAATAAAAAGGCCTATCACGATTATTTTATTGATGAGACATACGAGGCAGGTGTAGCACTGCATGGAACCGAAGTAAAATCTGTGCGCATGGGAAAATGCAGTGTCAAGGAATCCTTCATCCGAATTGAAAACGGGGAAGTAATAGCTTATGGATTGCACATCAGTCCCTATGAGAAAGGAAATATTTTCAATCGTGATCCGTTACGTCCGAAGAAACTGCTGCTTCATAAATATGAGATTAACAAACTGGCAGGAAAGATTGCAGAAAAAGGCTACACGCTGGTACCACTGAAAGTTTATATCAAAGGTGATCTGATCAAAGTAGAAATCGGTCTTGCCCGTGGTAAAAAACTGTACGACAAACGTCAGGACATTGCAAAAAAAGATCAGCGGCGTGAAGTTGAACGGGAATTTAAAGTGAAAAATCTGTATTAATGCCGGTTTGGCAAATGTCACTTTTAAATTTTTACTCAGAAACAGGACACAAATGAAACACTTTTTTAGTTCGGTAAAGGTAAACTGTTGGTTTAAAGGGATGCTTTTCTCTTGACGAACCGAAAGAAATCTCATATAATAACAAAGATCAGAATGATAATTATCTGATAACTGGCATGATCCGCCGAAGAAATTCGGGGATGTACTGGTTTCGACGGGGTTTTAAAAGCCGGAGAAGCGAGCCGTATGAAATGCGTTAAATTTCAAATCTAAATATAAACGCTGATAATAATAAATTAGCACTGGCTGCCTAAGTTGCAGCTTGTCTGACCGGGAGCACCTGCACTTTCGGATCTAGGCATCGACCATGCAGGAAACGACTTATACAAAGCTTTGCGTATAAGGGCGTAATATGAAGCTACTGAAACCGAAAACCGGTTACTGGGTGTTCGGCGGAGGGAATGTTAATACAGTGACTACGCTCGTAGAAGTACGGTGGCTGGAATTTCGGACAGGGGTTCGATTCCCCTCATCTCCATAAAAAGAGCCGAAAACACTTGTTTATCAAGGGTTTCAGCTCTTTTTTTGTACTCTCTGGTACTAATTCGGTACTATTATTTTTCTGGTGCATATAATTTCTGCAGTTTATCAACAACTTCACTCTGCTTAGATGGGAAAAGGTGAGCGTAAATATTTAAGGTGGTTGTTACGCTTTCGTGTCCTAAACGCTCCGAAATCAGCAGAGCGGAAAAACCAAGCTCAATCAACAGCGAAGCGTGAGAATGGCGCAGATCATGCACACGAATCCGTTTTACACCGGCTATGGCTGCTTTACTGTTTAATTTCTTACCGTAAGACGAGTGAGCCATAGAAAACAGCCTAGTGTCACTATCTGCCTTGTATATGCGTTTTATATACGCCTGCAGGCATTCCACAAGAAACTCCGGTATATAAATATCACGAATAGATTTTTCTGTCTTGGGTTTGGTTATAACATCTTCACCCTTTATTTTGTGAAATGTCTTATTGACAGTTATTTTCCCTGCTGCCACATCAACGTCAGCGACCGTCAGAGCTTCCAACTCACCGATACGCATACCAGTATAGTATAAGACCATAAAAGCCGTATAATGCGGTTCTGACACGTCAAACGCAGAAATAAAGCGGTCAAATTCTTCTTTCGTCCAGAAGTTCAGACTTTTGTTTTTCTTTCCAACCACGTTCCCGGCGATCTGGCAGGGGTTCACCGTCAGGCCGTAAAATCTCACTGCATAATTGAATATGCTTGATAGCTCCGTCACAAGGTTCTGCATATAGCCGGGAGAAAGCGGCTTGTCGTGCTGGCCTGTGGCGTTTTTTAGATCTGTCTGCCATGATCGTACATCTGCCGCCGTTATGCTGTCTGTCGGCTTATCTTGGAAATATGGCAGTATCCAGTGAACAATGCGGCTTTCCTTTGTCCGGAAAGTTACCTGTTTCATGTGTTCTTTCTTATCCTGGAGATACAGGGCAGCCAGATCTTTAAAGGGTAGCGATGGCTGCGCCGATAATTTGACAAGGAAATTCTGTTCCCATTCTTTGGCTTCTCTTTGGAGCTTAAAGCCGCGTTTTTTCTTCTGCTTCTTAGTCCCGGTGTAGTCTGTATAATAAAATTTACAGTACCAGGACTTTGTTTTTTCGTCATAATATGCTGGCATTTATCTATCAATCCTTTCTCTGCCGGGCGGGGCGTGAAAAATGATTGAATGATAATATTGCGGCTCGTCATTGTGACGAACGTACTAGAATAAATCTAGGTCGTTTCCCAAAATTGGGAAAAACCACCGTCGAAAATTCGACACCTTCAAGACGCCGAAACTTCGGCGACATTTTGTCGTTGAGTTGATCAGATCTATTTAATTCCACTCATCAGGATTTTTCATAATATCATCAGCGTTCTTTTTCTGTTCTGATGTTGCACCGTTATCGTGTGCAGCGTTTAATGCTGGCGTATCGTCTTTCTTTCTGTATTCTGGAATCTTTGCCAAGAGTTCCACTTGTTCAACAGCTTTTTTCTGTCCTTCATCGTTTAATTCTTTAAAAGATTCTATATATTTTTCATATCTGTGCTTCACTGTTGTATTGGAATTTGCTATATCCTGCATAGAATTTCCACCAATTACAGTATTAACTATTTCATTTGCTAATTTATTAAGTCCTTTTTCTGCTTCCGTTAGATTCTCGGTATCATTTCTTTGAGTTTTAGTGTTAACTTTTGACGTGTGATAGCTTGTATTGAGTAATTCATATAAGCTGACATTGAAATAATCAGCTAATTTCTGAACTGCTTCAATAGAAGGAATTCTTTTACCTTTTTCCCAATAATTTATTGAAGATTGTGCAACGCCTATAGTGTCAGCTAGTTTTTTTTGAGAAATGCCATTGCTTTTTCTAAGGAATTTTAAATTTTCTTGAAAATTCATGTTTTACCCTCCTATGTCTTGACTATATCACAAAACGAATAAAAAATAAATCACTTTTGTTATTGACTTTTAATCAAAATAGTGATAATTTAAAATCACAATAGTGATGCGGAGGTGAAAAACAACATGACAATCAATGACGAAAAATACCAGATTGCATTAGCCAACAGTGGTCTGAAAGTTAAAGAGGTTGCAGAGCGTGCCGGTGTGAGCCGGGCGAGACTCCATGCAATCTTAAACAGTAAACAGGCTACGCCGCAGGCAGTCGGAAAGATTGCCAAAGGTCTTGGCGTGGATGTAAGAGAAATTATTGACTAAGTACCCGGGCGGGGCGTGAAAAGTGATTGAAAGGAGCTAAACACTATGAGACAGGTATACGGAGCAAAGGAGCTGTCCGACATCCTTGGAGTATCAGAAAGTAAAAGCTATGAGTACATCCGGATTATGAACAGCGAACTAAAAGAAAAGGGCTTCCTGACAGTGCGGGGCAAGGTTCCGGCGGCTTATGTACAGGAAAGATTTTTCGGAGTGAAAGCAGGTGATCCGGCTTGAGCAAAAAGCGAATGTTTCCAATCCTCTATATACTTCCAACAGGAAAAGAGAACGCTATCACAACGGAAGAACTTGTAAAGCTATCCGGTTGCGGATCAGCGAGAGAACTCCAAAAGCAAATAGCGTTTGAGCGTGAGCATGGGGCGTTGATCTGCTCCGGAGCTGGCCGGGGATATTGGAGACCAAAGGATTATAAAGAGTTGCTGGAGTTCGTCCGGATCATGGATGCAAAGTCCCGGAACATCCAGAAAGCGACAGAGGGCGCAAAGAAAATTTTATTACAAGGAGATACAGAAGAATGAGCGAGAAAAAGAGATATTACTGGTTAAAACTTCCAAACACATACTTTAGCCAGTTGGAGCAGAAGAAAATGCGTAAACAGGAACATGGGAAAGACATGCAGGTCATCTACCTGCGCATGTTATTACTTAGCTTTGGAAGTAATGGCCGCATCTATTATCAGAACGTGTACGACACCATTGAGGAAGAACTAGCAGAAGAATTTGACGAGGATGTAGAACTTATCAAAGAAACGGTTAAATACCTGTTAGATAACAATATGATTAGCATTGAAAGTGTTGATTTAGAAAGTGAATGAATAAGTGCGAAAAATCAATGGAAAATTCGGAGTGCATGCCGCTAGCGTTACGTTAGATCCTGAGATTCCACCGCTAAGCAAGTGTTTATATAACGTTTTGACGATATTTGCAGGCGAAAAAAATAGTTGTTTTCCATCAATAGAAACACTGGTGCAAGTGACCGGAATGTCTAAGGATACCGTATATAAATACTTGGATATTTTAGAAGAATGCGGAGTTATAGAGCGGCAGCATAAAAGGAAGAGCGGACAATTTAGAAATACAGTATATATTTTGTGTGACGAAAATCGTAAATCACCGTATACGGTAATTACCGACACGGAAAGCACCGTATACGACAAAAAGTCGTCACCGTGTCCTAAAATATCCGACTCACCGTGTCCGACAGATCAGGACACTAATAATAACATATATAAAAATAACAAGAAGAATAACAATAATAGCGCTCCCGCTCCCCAGGATGCAGAACCGGCAGACAGTGGAAAGTGGAAAGTTCCGGAAGTAAAACCGGAGCCACCAAAGAAACAGATCAGTCTGGAAGATGCAGACATAAACACGCCGGAAGGGTATGCGGTGATAAAAGAAGCGTACAAGGGATATATAAGGCGGTATTATTCTGGAATAAAAATTACTGATCGAGATATTCGAAATTGGTGGGATCTTCGGAAAGAGGGGTACGACTTTATTCCGACAGGCGAAGAATAGGAAATGCGGTAACACTTACCAGAGACAATAAAAAATCCTATGGAAAAGCTGCAACCTTCCCATAGGACCATAGCCGGATAGAACCAAGCTATACGAAAATACACCAATAAAAGCATAGCATGGATCCGGAGAAAGGACAAGGAAAATGAGAAAAAGAGAAGTAGCGGAATTGGCTGCAGAAATGGTTCTGGTTCTTTCGGAAGTTCCGGAAGAGAAATTCCAGAGAGAAAAGGCAATGATTTTATCAAGCAATAAGGAAACCGTTGTAAAGGATTGCTGGAAGCAGATATTCGCAGCAGCAGAGCAGCGCAGACCGTTGTTGCTGGAATGTAAGGGGTGACACCATGCAGAAGCAAGACGTTATCAACCGGATTTTAAAAGAGTATGCGAAGAAATCCCCGATAAACAGGAAAGGTTTGGAAAAGCTGTACAATACGGCGGAGTGCCGGGGCTATCATCCAATGATGATCTATATTGGACTGAAAACGATGATTTGTAAAAATTACATCCGGAGCGAATACATCCCGCCCAATAATGACCCAATGCAGGAAGTAATACATAATCGCATCTATGCGGAAGATTGGGAGTTTTGCAGTGTATTTAATTCATAAACGAGAGGAGAAAAGAAAATGGTTGTATGTGGAATTGATTACCCAGTAGTTAAAACAGTGAAGTCTGAGAAGATCGGGAAAGAGTTTCCGGTGTTGAACATTCCAATGATGTCAGATCAGAGATGGAAAGAGCTTACCAACTCACCCGAACAGGTGAGACGCCGGGAGAACTTGAAAAAGTACGGTGATCCGTTCAAAAAATAAAACAAGAGCCTTCCCGGTGTGCTGCCAATACTACCGGGAGTGACAGGATTACAGGAATAACATCCGAAGATTATAAATAAAAAAATATGCATACAAAACAGGAAAAGGAGCAAAAACGTTATGAGATTCAATGAAATTTTCGAAAAAACACTGATTGGAAACACAAAAGTAGAGGTTTACGCATTCGTGTCAAGTGATGAGGACGGTTACACAATGCACTACACCGGAGTATATACGGCCGGTGATCGTGTGCCTGGCAACATCCGCCGGGCAAAGGTACTGCATGTCTGGCCAACAGAAAAGAAAACGCTGGCGGTGTCAATCATGCAGACAGGGGAAGCGAAGCATGATAAAAATTAAAGTGTCCTACACATCGGAGAATGAGCTTACAGCCTTTCTCCGGCATGTAGGTATAAAATACCCGGACATGAGGTGGAAACGGTCAGGGAACCGAAAGGGGCGATACAGAAAGGCATATATTGAACTAAAGGCAGGATATTGACAAATAATAGCGTTTGTGCGTATAATGGCAGGAAATAAAAGTTTGATATCAAACAAAGTTACCAAGTTACCCGGTTACCGAGCAAAATTCGCCCTATATAGAAAAAATAAAATGTGTATGAATCGAATATATATTTTTCTCTATATAGGAAAAGTTGTGGTAACACGGTAACCGAACGTTAAAAAGTGCCACGAAGCCAGTAAATACAAGGGTTTGAGAGGTTACCAAAATGCGGTAACAAATTGACAAAAACGGAAACTTAGGTAACATTTACGAGAGCTATTTACTTCATCCAACAGGTATGGTAAAATAATAACTGGATGAACTGAATAAATGAAAAAGTACCGCATTAGTGTGAGTATAAGGTTTCCAATTCCTCAAAAGCATTGATGTAAGCCAAGATATAGGCGTGGGAATAGTAAGACAATAAAAGTCTGCTATTTCTGCGCCTTATTTTTATTTCAATTTTTCAGAAAATCCAAAGAAACTACTAAGTTATGGATGGCAATTAAAGGCTGGTAGATGGCACCCGGCTAGGTACTTCTTGTATATTCTTCGACCTAGCCGGAAAATCCAAACGAACGCGAGAGGAACACGAGAGAATTACAAAAAAATAGCTGACTCACAGCGTAAAAAGGAAGGACGAAAAACATGGAAAATAATACTGATATTCAGATAGGAACACAGACAGGTGCAGAGGGCACACAGGAAAAAACTTTTACACAGGACGAAGTTAACCGGATTGTGCAGGATAGACTTGCCAGGGAAAAAGGCAAGGGCAGCGAGGAACTGGATAAAAGAGAAGCTGCATTGAATTATCGTGAAAGAAAAATGAATGCAGTTGATGAACTGCGAAAAAATGGCTTGCCGGATTATCTGGCAGAAGCATTAAATTTAAATACAGACGAGGACTTCCAGAAAAGCATGGAAGCAATTAAAAGAATGAAAGGTGAAAGTGCCGGAGTACAACCGGGTGTGATCGGGAAAGGCAGTCCGATCGGAGACGTGGGACGTGGCTACCATGATGATTCTGATCAGCTCCGGGATGCTTTCGGACTTGAATAGGTGATTTAATGGCTAGAGAGCTTGTAACAAAATACGCTCCTTACGTGGACGAGATCTTTTCACAGGAGAGTAAAAAAAGCCTGCTTACAAACAACGACTTTGATTTTGACGGAGCAGGCACAGTAAAGATCTATAAGGTCAGCACCGCTGACATGAACGACTACGGCAGAAACGGGGCGGCAGATGGAAACTGGAGCCGATACGGTAAAGTAGCAGATCTGGACGCAACAACAGAAACAATGACGCTGTCAAAGGATCGCTCCTTTACTTTTGTAATTGATAAACTGGACGAGAACGAAACAGCAAGACAGTTATCCGGTGCGACAGCTCTTGCGAGACAGGTTCGAAATGTTGTGGTTCCGGAAGTTGATATGCATGTATATTCAAAAGCGGCAGCAGGTGCCGGAACTGTTCTGGAAGCGGAGCTGACCAGTACAAACATCTATGAACAGATCTTGCTTGCATCAAAAACGCTGGATGATGAACTTGTACCGGAAGAGGGCAGAGTTTTAGTTGTGACGCCAGATGTTTACCGTCTGATGAAGCTGAACAAAGAAATTGTGATGGAAACGGAAATCGGTGCCGATATGCGAAAAAAAGGCGTTATCTCCAATCTGGACGGTGCGGCAGTGGTAAAAGTGCCAGCGGTAAGACTTCCGAAAGACTTCAGCTTTATGCTGACACATCCATGCGCGACCACAGCTCCGACAAAGCTTGAGGATTACAATACACACTTAAACCCGCCGGGAATTAACGGAACACTGGTAGAGGGACGTATTGTATACGATGCCTTTGTTCTGGAAAATAAGAAAAAAGCGATTTACTATGTAAAAAATAAGGCAGCGGCATAATTTAATTGTGGTAATCGTGCTTTTTTGACTCCTTAGAGGTGCGGTTGTTGTAATAGTGCCCCGGTTGTTTCTTCGGAAGCTTCCGGGGTGTCTTTATATCTGCAGAAAGGAAATACTATGAAAAATCATGAAGGGTATCACGATCCGACAGCCGGCAAAGCAATCCGTCGAGCAAAAGCCAAAAGAAAGAAAGCAGATAAACATCTGTATTTCCAACTTAGGGAGCTTGTGGGAATGCGGGAAGCAATAAAGCAGATCGGGAGATAACAGCAATGACAAATGAGGAACTTGTAGCACGCATCCGGAACAGGATAGACGCAGCGGAGTGTATGGCGCAGCTCTGGCAGCAGAACAGGGCATTTGTGGCCAAGATTGCTAAACGATACGCCGCTTATGAAGATATTGAAGATCTGATGCAAGAGGGATTTATTGGCTTATGCAATGCAGTAGAATGTTATGATTCGGACGGTGGTGCAAAGTTCCTCACCTATGCGGCGTATTGGATCCAGCAAGCCATGTTGCGGTATATGGCAAAATATAGCAGCGTGGTGGAACTTCCGCAGGATGTTAGGACGAAGATAAACAGATTGCGGAAGTTTGAACGTGAGTATACGGCAGAATGGGGACGAGAGCCAACAGAGAAAGAAATACGGCTCTATTTTGGTTATAGCTATAAAGAGTATAGGCTACTGTTGGAAAGTCGCTCTATTTCCAATCAAGAAAGCATTGACGCATTTGTGCCAGGTACGGATGATTTTACAATCGGGGAAACGGTTGCAGATCCGGCGGATCAGTATGATCAGCTACTTGATCAGATGCAGCAGGAAGAACTTGCTGACACACTCTGGCAGTTGGTTGACAGTCTGCCGGAGCAACAAAGTGAGATACTGCACGCACAATATGAGGATAACATCACCCTGCGGCAGGTCAGTAATAAATTAGGTCTGGAGTACCAGAGAACCCGACAGGAACGTGACAAAGCACTCCGAACCTTAAGAAAGCCGCACAACAGTTGCAAGTTGGAATATTTCTTACCAGATCGTGCGCTTTCGCTGGCTTATGGCGGTGGTGTGGAGAGCTACAACCGGACATGGACCAGTTCAACAGAAAGGGCAGCATTTAAAGATCTGGGATGGTAGACAAAGCGGAACTATTTTGGTACTATAAAACAGTGAAAGCAGTGCAGACGGTAGTATTTTGAGCAAAAAATGTGTTAAAAATGCAGTAAAACAGCCATAAATAGAGTGAAAATGCGTGGGTATAATTCCCCTCATCTCCATAAAATGACACCGAAAGCAATCGTGCTTTCAGGTGTCGTTTTTTGTTTGATCGAAAATCTCGGTGATTTTCTGTCAGAGAACAAGCATTTTGTGCAGGCAATGCGTACTTGCACGAGAAAAAATAGTAACTGTGGTTTAATTTGTGTTTTCCATAAAATAGACACATTTATCAGATATACTTTGAATGATAAAAAGAATTTTCTGTTTTAAAAACGGAAGATCAGATGTAAATCATATGGTAGAAAACCGGAGGAAGTCGGGATGGATAGATTAAAAATTCTTGTAGTTGATGATGAGAGCAGAATGCGCAAACTGGTGCGTGATTTTCTGGTAAAGCATGATTTTGATGTTGTGGAAGCCGGAGACGGTGAGGCAGCACTGGATTTATTTTATGATGACAAAGACATTGCACTGATTATTCTGGATGTGATGATGCCGAAAATGAATGGATGGGAAGTGTGCCGTGAAATCAGGGAATCTTCCAAAGTACCGATCATTATGCTGACTGCAAAAAGTGATGAGAGCGATGAACTGATGGGATTTGAACTGGGTGTGGATGAGTATATTTCAAAACCGTTTTCACCGAAAATCCTGGTGGCCCGGGTGGAGGCTATTTTACGCCGGACCAATCAGCTGAATATGGAAGGCAGCCTGAATGTCGGTGGTATCTGCCTGGATAAAAATGCACATACCGTTACCATAGACGGAAAAAATATTGAAATGAGTTTCAAAGAGTTTGAACTGCTTACTTATTTTATGGAAAATGTCGGTATTGCTCTTTCCCGTGAAAAGATTCTGAACCATGTATGGAATTATGATTATTTTGGCGATGCAAGAACGATCGATACACATGTGAAAAAGCTGCGCAGCAAGCTGGGTGATAAAGGAGAATATATAAAGACCATATGGGGCATGGGATATAAATTTGAAGTTTAAAAAAACAGCCCCATATGGTCTGGAACCAGATGGTCAAGCTATGCGCATGCACGCCCATATCAGACAAGCTGATATGTCATGGGGTATGGGATATAAATTTGAAGTTTAAAAAAGCATCCCCATATGGTCTGAAAAATTAAAGGATAAGAAGTAGTATGAAAAAACATTCACTGACGCGGCAAATTACATCCATTGTCAGTCTGTTGGTAGCAGGTGCAATCCTGCTTTGCTGGGTACTGAATACGACATTGCTGCCGCGTTATTACATGCACAATAAAAAAGAAGTTCTGATGGAAAACTATCAGACAATTTCCAATGCCAGTGCACAGAACGAACTGGAATCGGACGAGTTTGCCGTTACCTTTGATAATCTGTGCTCCAATGGAAATATTATGGCACTGATCCTGCAGCAGGACGGAAAGGTACTGCGTTCTTCTGTGAATGATCTGGATGCATTACGGACGGAATTCTGGGATGTTCTTTTGCACGGGGATAAAATGGAAGTGCTGTATTCCAACAAGCAGTATCAGTTATTGAAAAAGACAGATACCCGTCTGGATTCGGAGTATCTTGTTCTGGTAGGTGTACTGGAAAACGGAGATATGGTACTGATGCGTACTGCGGTGGAAAGCATCCGGGAAAGTGCGGCAATTTCGAACAGATTTCTTCTGTTTGCAGGGGCAGCTGCCATTGTGGCAAGTATCCTGGTGGCATTTTTCACGACAAGACATATCACGAAACCATTGCAGCAACTGACGGATATTTCCAAGCGGATGGTAGATTTGGATTTTAATGCAAAATATGAAAGTGATCAGTCCAACAGTTATGAAGTGGAGGAACTGGGAAACCACATCAACCGCCTGTCTGAGAATCTGGAACGGACGATTTCAGAACTGAAGACAGCAAATGTGGAACTGCAGGATGATATTGAGAAAAAGATACAGATTGATGAGATGCGAAAAGAATTTCTGTCTAACGTGTCCCATGAGCTGAAGACACCGCTGGCATTGATCCAGGGTTATGCGGAAGGATTGCAGGAGTGTATTAATGATGATGCAGAAAGCCGTGAATTTTATTGTGAAGTTATCATTGACGAAGCGGATAAAATGAACCGTATGGTGAAAAAACTGCTGACTTTGAATCAGCTGGAGTTTGGCAATGATCAGGTTATCATGGAGCGGTTTGATATGACAGAACTGATCCGTGGTGTGGCAAATTCCACAAGAATCCTCATGGAGCAGAAGGGTATCCGTCTGGAACTGGAAAATTCAGAGGAAGCCTGGGTGTGGGGTGACGAATTCAAAGTGGAAGAAGTGATTACGAACTATATGAGTAATGCCATCAACCATGCAGATGGAGAAAAGCTGATTCGTGTGTTCTACACACGTTCAGAAGATAAATTGCGTGTCAGTGTGTTTAATACCGGACAGCCAATCCCGGAGGAAGATATTGAGAAAATCTGGGTAAAATTCTACAAAGTGGATAAGGCGAGAACCCGGGAGTACGGTGGAAGCGGTATCGGTTTGTCCATCGTAAAAGCCATTATGGATTCTTTTCACCAGCGATGTGGTGTCATCAACCATGAAGATGGCGTGGAGTTCTGGATGGAACTTGCCACAAAATAAAAGAGGAGAGTAAAAAAGATGATTGCAATTATTGACTATGACGCAGGTAACTTGAAGAGCGTGGAAAAAGCGTTGGCGCACATCGGAGAGGAAAGCGTTATTACCCGCGAGTTTCAAACAATTCTGAATGCAGATAAAGTTATTTTACCGGGCGTGGGTGCATTTGGTGATGCCATGGCGAATCTGAAGCGTCTGGAACTTGACAAAGTGATACGGGAACTGAATGAGAAGCAGACACCATTCCTTGGAATTTGTCTTGGACTGCAATTGTTGTTTGAGTGTAGTGAAGAAAGCCCGGATGTGGAAGGTCTTGGTCTGTTGAAAGGAAAAATCAGCCGGATTCCAGACAAAGAAGGACTGAAAATTCCTCATATCGGCTGGAATTCCCTGGATTTTCATAATAACGGAAGATTATTTGCAGGGCTGGAAGAACATCCATATGTATATTTTGTACATTCTTACTATCTGCATGCCGAGGAGCCGGGTATTGTGACCGCAACGACGGATTACAGTACCTGCATCCATGCTTCCGTGGAAAAGGGCAACCTGTTTGCCTGCCAGTTCCATCCGGAAAAAAGCAGTACGGTAGGATTGCAGATCTTGAAAAATTTTGCCGGAGTGGAAGGAGGACGCGCGTAATGTTTACCAAACGAATTATTCCATGTCTGGATGTCAATAACGGCCGCGTGGTCAAAGGAGTCAATTTTGTAAATCTGAGAGATGCCGGTGATCCGGTGGAGATTGCGGCAGCTTATGATAAAGCCGGTGCGGATGAAGTGGTATTTCTCGATATCACTGCTTCTTCCGATGCCAGAAATACTGTGGTAGACATGGTACGGAAGGTAGCGGAAAATGTATTTATTCCGTTTACCGTGGGCGGTGGTATCCGTACCGTAGATGATTTCCGCGCATTACTGCGGGAAGGTGCAGACAAGATTTCCATCAATTCTTCTGCTATTAATACACCGCATCTGATTTCAGATGCGGCAGATAAATTCGGCAGTCAGTGTGTCGTAGTTGCCATTGATGCCCGCAGAAGAGAAGATGGCAGCGGCTGGAACATATATAAAAACGGCGGCAGAGTCGATGTGGGTATCGATGCCGTGGAATGGGCGATGAAAGTAGATAAACTGGGAGCAGGGGAAATTCTTCTGACCAGTATGGACTGTGATGGAACGAAAGCCGGATATGATCTGGAGCTGACCCGTCTGATCTCAGAAAATGTATCCATTCCGGTGATTGCATCCGGTGGAGCAGGTACAAAAGAACATTTTTATGAGGCTCTGACGGAAGGAAAAGCAGATGCGGCACTGGCAGCATCTTTATTCCATTATAAAGAACTGGAGATTATGGATCTGAAAAAATATCTGGCAGACAAAGGGGTATCTGTACGCCGTTAAACAAAGGGGGAGAAAGTACATGCCACCAATTACAAATGACTGGCAGCAGCCATTGGAAGTAGAATTTAAGAAACCATATTACAAAGATTTATATAAGAAAGTGTTGGAAGAATACCGGAGCAGACAGATTTTTCCGAATCCGGATGATATCTTTAATGCCTTTCATCTGACACCATTAAAAGATGTCAAAGTCGTGATCCTTGGACAGGATCCGTATCATAATGACGGACAGGCGCACGGACTCTGCTTTTCTGTAAAACCGGATGTGGAGGTGCCACCGTCACTGGTGAATATTTATAAGGAATTGCAGGATGATCTGGGATGCAGGATCCCGAACAACGGATATCTGGTAAAATGGGCAAAGCAGGGAGTGCTGATGTTGAATACAGTACTGACAGTGCGCGCACACCAGGCAAACTCCCATCGTGGCATCGGTTGGGAGCAGTTTACAGATGCAGTCATCCGTGCCGTGGATGCACAGGATCGTCCGATTGTATTTCTGCTCTGGGGACGTCCGGCGCAGATGAAGAAAAGTATGTTGCATAATCCGAAACATTTGATTTTGGAGGCACCGCATCCGAGTCCGTTGTCTGCGTACCGTGGGTTTTTCGGCTGTAAGCATTTCAGTCAGACCAATGCATTTCTGGAGAAAAACGGACTTGCGCCGATCGACTGGCAGATTGAGGATGTGTGATCTCGCTGGAGCCGGACAGAAGCATCACTATGGGTTATGCATCTATCTGGTCAGTAGCCGGATGTAAGAAAAAATATTAAAAAATAAAAAGAAAAAAGGAAACAGGAAAATTACACGGAATATATAAAATAGGATATTTATGCTTTACAGGCAAAATGAACATGAAATCTTGTAACAAGATACAGGGAGTATAACCATCGTATGACAATTCGTGAACAGTTGGAATTATCAGAACGTACATATTTAAGCTCTTATGCGATGCTGAGTCAGGATTCGAGAGGGCGGGACAGAGAAGAACCGGAATGCGATATTCGTCCGGTTTTTCAGCGTGACCGGGATCGGATCCTGCACTGCAAATCTTTCCGGCGGCTGAAGCACAAGACGCAGGTATTTCTGTCACCGCAGGGGGATCATTACCGGACACGGCTGACCCATGCACTGGAAGTGTCACAGAATGCGAGAACTATTGCAAAGGCACTGCGCCTGAATGAATCGCTGGTGGAAGCGATTGCATTGGGACATGATCTGGGGCACACACCTTTTGGCCATGCTGGAGAAGGAATGCTGAATGAACTGTGTAACGGCGGATTCAGACACAATGAGCAGAGTGTCAGGATCGTGGAAAAGCTGGAAAAAGAAGGGAAGGGGCTGAACCTTACCTGGGAAGTCAGGGATGGTATTTTAAATCATCAGATCAGCCTGATGCCGTCTACATTGGAAGGCAAGATTGTGCGTTTATCTGATAAAATTGCATATATTAATCATGATATTGATGATGCAATCCGGGCTCAGGTGCTGCAGGAAGAAGACATTCCGGTTAAATATCGGGAAGTACTTGGTTTTTCCACGCAGGAGCGTCTGAATACATTGATTCATGACATTATCGAACAGAGCTGGGAAAAGAATGAAATCTGTATGTCACCGGATGTGGCGCAGGCTATGCAGGGGCTGCGTCAGTTTATGTTTCAGAATGTCTATACGAACCCGGTGGCAAAGGGTGAGGAGACGAAAGCAAAGGAACTTCTGGAACGTTTGTTTGTGTATTATCTGAAGCATATTGACCTGCTGCCTGGATATTATCTGCAGATGCTGGAGGACGGCGAAGAAAATGACCGGGTGGTCTGTGATTATATCGCAGGAATGACGGATCAATATGCACTGGCCAAATACAGTGAGTATTTTATGCCGAAATCCTGGCAGGTTTACTGATCTGTCCGGATGGCAATGACAGGTATAAAGATTGAAGTAAAAAGGAAGGTATTATGACTTACTATTCCGATGAACTGATTGAAGAAGTGCGATCCAGAAATGATGTGGTAGACGTCATTTCCGGTTATGTGCGCCTTCAGAAACGGGGAAGCACGTATTTTGGGCTCTGTCCTTTCCACAATGAAAAGACACCGTCCTTTTCTGTCTCACCGGGCAAACAGATGTATTACTGTTTTGGCTGCGGCGCAGGCGGGAACGTATTCACCTTTATGATGCAATATGAAAATTTTACATTTCAGGAGGCAATGCAGAGTCTGGCGGATCGGGCAGGCATTGAACTTCCGAAGCAGGAGATGTCTGCCGCCCAGCGGGAAGCCGCAGATCGGCGGAGCAGGCTCCTGGAAATAAATAAAGTAGCGGCAAAATATTTCTATATGCTGCTGCGCAGTCCACAGGGATCTCATGCGTTACAATATTTTGAAGAGCGTAAACTCAGCAAAGAAACCATGCAGCATTTCGGACTGGGCTATTCCAATAAATACAGCGATGATCTGTATCAATATCTGAAGAAGCAGGGCTACGAAGATGAACTGCTTAAGGACAGTGGTCTGGTTACCATTGATGAACGCCGGGGTGGTCATGACAAATTCTGGAACCGAGCGATGTTTCCAATCATGGATGCAAATAACCGGGTCATCGGATTTGGGGGTCGTGTCATGGGCGAGGGAGAACCGAAATATCTGAATTCGCCGGAGACCATGATTTTTGACAAGAGCCGGAATCTGTACGGATTGAATTTTGCCCGGTCATCCCGGAGACCGCATATTTTATTGTGTGAGGGATATATGGATGTGATTGCCCTGCATCAGGCTGGATTTGACAATGCAGTGGCATCTCTTGGAACGTCCTTTACATCCGGTCATGCCAATCTGCTGAAGCGTTATACAAAGGAAGTATACCTGACCTTTGACAGTGATGGTGCCGGAGTAAAAGCTGCCCTGCGGGCCATTCCGATTCTGAAAGAAGCCGGATTGACGGCGAAGGTCATTAATATGCGGCCTTATAAGGATCCGGATGAATTTATCAAAGCACTTGGGGCAGAAGAATATCAGAAGCGGATCGATGAAGCGGAAAACAGTTTTATGTTTGAAGTGCGGATGCTGGAGCGGGATTATGATCTGGCTGATCCGGAAAGCAAGACAAAGTTTTTTTATGCCGTTGCCCGGAAAATCCTGAATTTCGAGGAAGAACTGGAACGGGAAAATTATATTGAGGCTGTGGCAGCAAAATACCAGATCGGTTTTGAGCAGCTGCGGTCGGTGGTCCGTTCCGAGGGAACCCGTGGAGGGCTGACCAGAGAGCGGGAGCGTGCTCCGTTAAAGAGCGGAGTGAATGACAGAAAGAAGAAAGAAGATGGCATGAAGCAGTCCCAGCGGCTGTTTCTGACCTGGCTGATCGAGGATGAGCGCCTGTTTGATCTGACGGAGGGCTATATCAGTCCCGATGATTTTACAGAGGAGATTTTCCGTGATGTGGCAAAAGTACTGTACGAGCAGCATGCCGCAGGGGAGATCAATCCGGCACAGATCATCAGCCGCTTTACGGACGAGGAACAGCAGCGGGAGGCAGCGGCGTTGTTTCACGCACGCCTGCATCCGGTGGAAACCCGTCAGGAGAAAGAGAAAGCTTTAAAAGAAACGATCCTCAGGATTAAGAAAAACAGTATGGATGTACGCTCCGGAAAATTGGAGCCGACAGACCTGGCAGGCCTGCAGCGGCTGATCGAAGATAAAAAGCAGCTGGCGCAGCTACAGAAAATGCATATTTCATTAGATTGAGGACAAACTATATAGACTAAAAACATGGAAGGATGAACAAGATGGCAGAGAAAAACGATCAGAAAATGAGAGAAAGAGCAGAGCGGGCAGAAAAATTCCAGGCAAAACTTCAGGAACTGCTTGCACTGGCAAAAAAGAAAAAAAATATGCTCGAGTATCAGGAAATCAATGACCATTTCAAGGATTTTGCCCTGAGTCCGGAGCAGATTGATAAAATTCTGGATTTCCTGGAGGCAAATCATGTCGATGTCCTTCGTATTACAGACGATGATGACGATATCCTGATTGATGATGAAGATAATGATGTAGAAGTAGAGAAAATCGATTTGTCTGTACCGGATGGTGTCAGCATTGAGGATCCGGTGCGTATGTATTTAAAAGAGATCGGAAAAGTTCCGCTGCTGACTGCAGAGGAAGAGATCGAACTTGCAAAACGTATGGAACTTGGTGATCAGGAGGCGAAAAAACGTCTGGCAGAGGCAAACCTCCGTCTGGTTGTAAGTATTGCAAAACGTTATGTGGGAAGAGGTATGCTGTTTTTGGATCTGATTCAGGAAGGTAACCTGGGTCTGATCAAAGCCGTTGAGAAATTCGATTACAGAAAAGGATATAAATTCAGTACCTATGCGACCTGGTGGATCCGTCAGGCGATTACCCGTGCTATTGCCGATCAGGCACGTACCATCCGTATCCCGGTGCATATGGTTGAGACGATCAATAAACTGATCCGGGTGTCCAGACAGTTATTGCAGGAACTTGGACGTGAACCCACTCCGGAAGAAATTGCAGAGGAAATGAATATGCCGGTAGACCGTGTGCGTGAGATCTTAAAAATCTCCCAGGAGCCGGTTTCTTTAGAAACTCCGATCGGTGAAGAGGAAGACAGTCACCTGGGTGATTTCATTCAGGATGACAATGTGCCGGTTCCGGCAGATGCAGCAGCATTCACACTGTTAAAAGAGCAGCTGGTGGAGGTTTTAAGCACACTGACAGACCGTGAGCAGAAAGTGCTTCGTCTGCGTTTTGGTCTGGATGACGGCCGTGCGCGTACATTGGAAGAAGTTGGAAAAGAGTTCAACGTTACCCGTGAACGTATCCGTCAGATCGAGGCAAAAGCACTGCGGAAATTACGCCATCCGAGCCGCAGCAGAAAGCTGAAGGATTATCTGGATTAATATGGCGATTCGTTTATCAAACCGGTTATCTGCATTGGCCAGTCTGGTATCGAAGGGGCATCGTCTGGCTGATATCGGAACGGATCATGGATACATACCGATTTATCTGTGTCAGACGGGGATCATTCCTTCTGCCATAGCTATGGATATCGGAAAAGGTCCGTTGCAGCAGGCAACAGCCCATATCAAACAACAGGGACTCTCAAGCCGGATCAGGACGCGTCTGTCGGATGGACTGACTGCGTTGCAGCCGGGAGAGGCAGATACGATACTGATCGCCGGTATGGGTGGTGGTCTGGTGATGAAGATATTATCCCAGGGCACACATGCACTGACCGGCAGTGAAGAACTGATCCTGCAGCCACAGTCAGAAATTGCGCAGGTAAGAGCCTATCTGCGCACACATGGATTCCGGATTTTGGAAGAAGAGATGATCCTGGAGGACGGAAAGTATTATCCGATGATGAAGGTGGTGCAGGAGACAGCGTCTGGTCAAAGAGAAGAGACAGTTCAGGTACAAGTGGAAGATGCCTTTGGCCCTGTATTATTACAGAAAAAACATCCGGTGCTGAAAGAATGGCTGCAGCGGGAATTGAAGACCGTGGATACGGTCTGCCGTCAGCTTGCAGCGCAGCCGGAGAATGAGCGGATTACGATCCGTATGGCGCAGGTACAGGAAAAAAGACAATTGATTCTGGAGGCGTTGAAAAGATATGAAACAGCAGATGTGTAAGATTACGATACAGGGAACAGAGCGGGAATATCCGCGGGAGACAACTTTTCAGCAGATTGCAGATGAATATCAGTCACAGATGGAAAATGATATTGTGCTGGTGAAATTCCAGCAGGATCTGCGGGAGCTGCATCAGTCGGTACTCAGGGACGGAGAACTGGAATTTATCACCACTGCCGAAAAACCGGGCAGAGATACTTACCGGAGAAGTGTGACGCTTCTGATGGAGGCAGCGGCATGGAAGCTGTATCCGAACCTGGAGCTTCTTGTCCAGCATTCCATTGGTCAGGGCTACTACTGTGAATTCCGCCATGCGGATGCCATCTGTGTCCCGGATCAGAAGATGTTGCAGGCTCTGAAAGAGAAGATGCAGGCATTTGTGGAAGCAGATCTTCCTATCGTTAAATATAATATGAGCACGCAGGATGCATCTGCACGGTTTCGTCAGATGGGAAGAATGGATAAAGTCCGTCTGATGCGCTACCGCCGCAGTTCCAGGGTGAATGTATATGAATTGCAGGAATTCCCGGATTACTATTATGGCTATATGGTGCCTGGCACCGGTTATCTGAAATATTTTGATCTGATTCCGTACCAGAATGGATTTATGCTGATGTTTCCGGGAAAAGAAACACGGAAAGTGGCGGACTTTGAAGTAACTGATAAATTGTTCAACACATTAAATGACTCTGCCCAGTGGGGAATTGATATGGGAATCCGTACAGTGGGGGAACTCAATGATGTGATCGCAGCTGGCCGGATCCAGGATATGATCCTGGTGCAGGAATCGTACATGGAGCAAAAAATCGGTGATATCGCTGAGACGATTGCGGCAGACCGTAGGAAAAAGTTTGTGTTGATCGCAGGACCTTCTTCTTCCGGAAAAACAACATTTTCCCATCGTTTATCCATTCAGATGACGGCACATGGTCTGAAACCGCATCCAATTTCTCTGGATGATTTCTATTGCAACAGAGAAGAGACACCGCTGGATGAAAATGGTGAGTATGATTTTGAATGTCTGGAAGCGTTGGACATTCCTCTGTTTAATCAGTGTATGACAGATCTGCTGGCGGGAAAAGAAGTGATACTTCCGGTGTTTAATTTCAAAACCGGTCACCGGGAATACCGTCAAAAACCGCTGAAACTCGGGGCGGAGGATGTTCTGGTGATTGAGGGCATTCACGGATTGAATGAAAAACTTTCCTATGAACTGCCAAAAGAAAACAAGTATAAGATATATATCAGCGCATTGACACAGCTAAACATTGATGATCACAATAATCTGTCCACTGCGGACGGACGGCTGATCCGTCGTATGGTACGGGATGCCCGCACCAGAAACACTTCTGCCAGGGAAACACTGGCGCGTTGGAACTCGGTACGGCGTGGAGAAGAGAGAAATATTTTTCCATATCAGGAAGAAGCGGACGTAATGTTCAATTCGGCCTTGATTTATGAATTATCTGTGTTAAAATTATATGCGGAGCCTTTGCTCTTTTCCATCGATGCAGACTGCCCGGAATATCCGGAAGCAAAACGTCTGCTGAAGTTCCTGGATTATTTTCTTCCGGTACCGGGAGAGAATATCGGGCACAATTCGATTTTGAGGGAATTTATCGGTGGAAGCTGTTTTCATGTGTAGTAACGTCATACAAAGGTAACAGCATAATTTAAGTGAAAAGAATACAATTCAAGTAAGACAAATGATCGCGGCTGCAAGTGTCGAAAGACCGCAGGTGAGGAAAGTCCGGGCTTCATAGGGCAGGATGCCGGATAACATCCGGTGGAGGTGACTCCAAGGACAGTGCAACAGAAAGATACCGCGTTAGCAATGAGCCATGCGCAGACACGGATTCAGCAGATTTTCGAGTAAGCTTGCTTACAGAGAAAACAGGATGAATCCGGGGATGGATACGGCGAATGCCGTGTATCGAAAATTGCGCAGCAATTTGAGAGACCGCATGGCGGAGTAAAACAGGATTCTGTGTATTGCTCATTGTTAACGTAAGGGTGGAATGGCAGTGTAAGAGACTACCGCCCGGCTGGTAACAGTCGGGGCACATGTAAACCCCATCCGAAGCAAGACCGAAACAAAGCGTTGACGTGGCCCGCCAGCTTTAGGTAGGTCGCTTGAGGTAACTGGCAACAGTTATCCTGGATAGATGATCATTCACGACATAACCCGGCTTATCGTTTTGCTTGAATTGTATTTTTTGTTCTATTAACTTTTTCTAAAATGTTTGTGAAAAGACAATAGGTTTGTTGACATCAATTTGCACAAACTGTAACATAAGGTTATCGGTTCTGAAACAGGGACTTTATTAAATAAAAAGACTGAGGTGTTACAGGTGAGAAATCGTTTTCAACAATTTATGTATGGACGTTATGGTATGGATCAGCTCAATCGTTTTTTATCAACGGTTGCATTGATCATTCTGGTAGTTTCTATGTTTATCCGCAGACCAATCGTCGAGATTGTCGCATTGGCACTGCTGTTCTGGTGCTATTATCGTATGTTTTCCAAAAATATTTCAAAACGTGCAGCTGAAAATCAGAAATATATGAATTTCAGATATCGTGCCGTATGTTTCTTTAAAAAGGGAAGAACCGGTGGTTCTGCAAGTTTTGCACAGAAGCAGGTGCAGCGGAAAGCACATCATGAGCAGAAAAAGATGTATCGTTTTTTTGCATGTCCGAACTGTGCGCAGAAGGTGCGAGTGCCGAAAGGAAAAGGAAAAATCTGTATTACCTGTCCGAAATGCCATACAGAGTTTGTAAAGAGAAGTTAGAGAAATCGCTTAAATCGAATGTTGGGATACAAATGGCAAAATGCTTGAAGAAAAAGCCGGATAAAATGCGAAAAGAAAAATGAGAATACAAGGAGTATGATCATGTTTGGATATATTTATGTGAATCGAAAAGAACTTTCGGAGGAAGACAGAAAAGATTATCAGTCTTACTACTGTGGATTGTGTCAGGCATTGCGTAAGAGCAGTGGGGTCAAAGGGCAGGTGCTGCTGAATTATGACATGACGTTCCTGATCATTTTGCTGTCCGGTCTGTATGAACTGGAGAATAAGGAAGAAGAATTTTTCTGTCCGTTGCATCCTGGGAAAAAGAAAATCGCATATATCAATGAGGTGACACAGTATGCCTCTGACATGAACGTGCTGCTGTCTTACCACAATCTGCTGGATGACTGGCAGGACGAGAAAAATTATCCGAAGCATGTGATGTCCATGATGCTGAAAAAGGATTATGCACGGATATCGCGCAAATATCCGCGACAGGCAGAGGCAGTGGAAGCTTACATGAGAAAACTGAATATGCTGGAGCATAAGCGGGAAACGAATCTGGATGCGATCGCAGGTCTCACCGGTGAAATGCTGGGTGAAATTTTTGCATGGAAGGATGATATCTGGTCCGAAGAATTACATTGTCTGGGATTTTACATGGGCAAGTTCATCTATCTGATGGATGCCTACGAGGATCTGGAAAAAGATCTGCGGAAAAGAGAGTATAATCCTTTTGAGTCCATGGTAAAAAACAGTCCGCAGGATTTTGAGACATTGAGCAAACTGATCCTGACCAGTATGATGTCGGAGTGTTCCAAATCCTTTGAGCGGCTTCCGATTCTTCAGCATGCATCGATTATCCGGAATATTCTGTACTCCGGCGTATGGTCAAAATACGAGTATGTACAGGCAAAGAAGAAAAAGAGGAGGAAATCTCAGTGAGAAATCCTTATGAAGTACTGGGAGTATCTCCCGGTGCTACTGATGAAGAGATAAAAAAGGCATATAGAAAACTAAGCAGACAGTATCATCCGGATGCAAATGTCAACAGTCCGCACCCGGAGATCGCAGAAGAAAAATTTAAAGAAGTGCAGCAGGCATACACGCAGATCATGAAAGAAAAACAGCAGGGGTATGCAGGAGGCTACCAGAATAGCAGTGCACAGTCGGGGCCGTATGGCGCATACGGCGGATATGGCAGCTATGGCGGCTTTGGTGGATTTGATTTTAACGGTCAGAGCGAGCAGCGTTCCCAGCAGAATGATTCTGTGAATATGCAGGCAGCTTTGAACTATATCCGAAACGGATATTATAAAGAAGCACTGCATGCGTTGAATGATATTCCGGCTGGACAGCGCAGTGCGAGATGGTATTTCTTTTCTGCAGTGGCAAATCAGGGAGCCGGTAATAATGTGGCTGCACAGGAGCATGCACAGCAGGCGGTGTCTATGGAACCGAGCAATATGGAGTATCGGCAGTTTTTGCAGAATCTGCAGTTCGGCGGTACCTGGTATCAGAACATGGGATCAGCTTATCAGAGACCGGTATCCGGACTGTCACGGATGTGTGCAATCTGGTGTGGATTTATGATGTTTTTGAATTGTTGTTGTTTTCGGCCATTTTAAGACTGTGGCTGTGGAACAGTGATCAGTGGCGGAACGTTAATTTTTATAAAAGAAATCGGGATATCTTGTCTCCTCAGCTAGCAATCGCTTTCGGAGAAAAGATATCCCGATTTCTGTCTACACAGAGAATAAATCTTATACACTGTATATGCATTTCATAATGAAAATGCAATGGAATGCTTAGAACATAAAGAGTAGAATTGGGAGTGTTTTGCATATAAAAAAGACCTGATGGAAATTCCAACAGGTCTTGAATAGTAGCGAGAGGGGGATTCGAACCCTCGACACTGCGGGTATGAACCGCATGCTCTAGCCAACTGAGCTATCTCGCCACACGAACTTCTTTACTATACATGAAGTGGCGTGATTTGTCAACAGTTTTTTGCATTTTTTTCTCAATCCACCTTCCAACCTTTTTTATGTTCTTCTCATTCCTTCGCCGTTGCTTCTTTCGTTCTTAGCTTTTGCGGAAAGAACAGCATTGCAGACGCGGTAAACATTCCGTCTTTATATTCAAATTGAATGGTTCCATTGTATTTTTCTACGGCCTGCGTTACGTTATGCAGTCCCCAGCCGTGAAAAGATGATCTGCGAGTTTTTCGTGGAAGTCCGTCATCCGTAAATTTGATTTCTCTGGATGGATTGGAAATGTCGATGATCACAAATTTCTTGATACTTTGGATACGGATCTTTAATGGATACGTCTGTTCCGGGAGTTTTTCGACGGCTTCGATGGCATTATCCAGTAAATTTGCCAGTAGCGTACAGAGGTCAGCTGCTTCAATACCGGTTTTATCCGGAAAATCGGTTTGGATCTCATAGTGGATCTTTCGATTTTCCATAATCTGGATTTTATTATTTAGTACGGCATCCACCACGTCATCGCCCGTCCAGTGAGTTTTTCTCAGAATCTGTACCGGTTCCCGAATGGCGGCAATATACCTTTTGGCTTCTGGTATATTCGCATCATCCAGTAAATGATCCAGAGCGATCAGGTGGTTGTTCAGATCGTGATATAATCTTGCGTTCTGGCTGTACACTTCATTCAGGTTTAGGTATTTTTCTTCCAGAAGGTGTTTGCTCAGTGCTTCCTTTTCCAGTATATGCTGCCGGTTTCGCAGATCAATCTCAAAGAGCAGAACAGCAAACAGCAGCAGTAAGAAGACGATGAGGATTACCCAGAGCAGTGGTGTTTCAAAATAATTATTGAATGTTTTTCGTATCAGATACATCATAACAAAACATCCGATAGCTGTGGCGATAAGCAGTTTCCAGATTTTCTTTTTTCCTTCACTCATGCGACGGATGATTGCAGTTGTAATCAGGACAAGCACAAGTTCACAACCTTTGGTGATCAGAGAAAATGCAATCGTTGTCCAGTCAGGTTCTAAGTGGAGAACGTAAAAGAATCTTGCACCGTGGCGTGAAAAGTTCAGCATCATCGTGATATAGAATAGTTCGATACATCCTGCCATCAGTACATAAAAGGTGGATAGGAGTATTAAAACAAAAAAATTCTTACGAACTAAAATGCACCCACCGATAAAAAGAATCAGAATGTACAGCAAAATGGAGAGCATCGTATAGAGCAGATAGTTATTGATCTGTGTGTAAAATGGTGCCGCAACGCAGGAAATAAGGAGCGCGTACCGGTACTTGAACGTAGGATAAACGGCATGCAGCAATATAAAAAATATAAATACTTTCAGTACGGTAAAGCCGTAACCGGATATCATGAAGAATGTTGTCATAAAGAATTCCTCCATAATTTTTGCAGCAGTAATTTGAGTTCTTTGATACGTGCAAGACTGGCAGGAAGAACTTCACCGTTATCCAATTCAATCATGGTATCCTGAATAGATACGATATGGATCAGATTTACGATGATGCCTCTGTCAGCAAAAACAAAATCAGAACTGTTTAGTTCTTCCATAACCGGATTTAAACTTTTACGTTCTTTTATCTCGGTCTGGTTTGTTAGATGAAAAATACTGTTTTTTCCTTCGCGGGATATATATAAGATGTCTTTCAGTAATAATTTCCGATACATGCGCGTATTGGAGAGCGGATAATACTGATCAGTCTGCATATGAAGAATACGAAAAGCATCCCTTATGGCCGTTGGCAGTTTTTCCGGAAGCATTTCTTTGTCAATGTAACGGAATGCGGACAGTTCAAAGGCATCCAGTGCATATTTTGTGTAAGCAGTAATGAAGATGATCAGCGCACCAGGCAGATACGTCCGGATCGTTGTGGCTAATTCCATGCCGTTCATATGCGGCATTTCAATATCGGTCAGGATCAGATCAAAGAAATGCCCTTCTTCGATGTCATAACTCAGGCTTTCACTGCTGCTGTACAGCGTGATAGCAGCTGCTTCCTGATTGGATTTTAATATAGTATTTACTGACTGATTCAGATGCTGAAGTGTAATTTCTGAATCGTCGCAGATTGCAATTTGAATCAATGATAAAACCTCCCAAAAACAAAAAATTAACTAATTAAAGAATAACGGAAAAAGAGGCCGATGGCAACCTTTGCTTTTAATACAGATGTTTTTGAGAATGTTTTATTTATCTGAATTATATCATATGGAAAAATATGTGTTTGTTTTGTTCATGAATCATCTGTTTTTGCCTGCAAATTTTTATCATTGGATAGAGAAAAACAGAGAGAACCGTAATTGATGGACAGATATGACGGAATTGGCGGACAAAATTGCACAGAATCGAAAATGTGTGTCATAATGTAAACATGAAAACAAAATAAATAAGAGAATATAGATGGAGAAGATAGTATCATAGTTGTATGGATGGCGGTGAATTAAATTATGAAAATAACATTAAAGAAATGTTTAGCGGCTTTAGGAATGGTCGGATTGTGTGTGTGGTTAATTGGTTGTGGAAAAAGTGAAGGTCCTGTGGCTGAGAGCACCGTTCCATTGGAACGTGGAGAACACATCATGTACGGAAGTTATCAGGGTGAAGCCATTGAATGGCGTGTTCTGGATAAAAAAGGTGATGAAGTCTTGTTGCTCAGCGAGTATGGTCTGGATGCACAGCCATTTGATACCAGTGGAAAAGAACGTGTCCTTTGGAAAGATTCAACAATCCGGAAATGGTTGAATAACGACTTTTATAACAGTACATTTTCCGAGAAGGAAAAAGAGTATATCGTGTTATCGTCTTCGGAAGGATTTGAAGAATATAATGAACCAGCGTATCTGACATCAAAAAAGCCGTATGGGCATCTGGAACGGGAGACAGAGGATAAGTTGTTTTTCCTGAGCTATACGGAGTTAGTTGCGTATTTTGCAGAAGATCCTTATGGGGGATATTATTCGGATCATTATAGCCACAGTGAGATTTTATGCTATCCAACCGAATATGCGAAGCAGAATCTGAAACCGTTGTATAAGTCGGATGCCTGCAACTGGTGGTTGTGCAATCCACAATTTGATACAGGAGAGGGAGATCTTTTGTCAAAGCAAGTTGAGATGGTTTCGTCTTTCGGAGAGTGGGAGACAGCACCAATGATGAATACCAGACGGAATGCAGTCCGTCCGGCAATGTGGGTGACCTGGCAGAGTGATATGAAAGTAATTGACTCAGAGTAAAAGGAAAGCAGAGTTAGTCAATATATCAACTGAGAATAGCCCTTAGGGGGAGATTAGATTTGTTGTTCCATTCATTCTAACAGCTTAAGCAACATGATGGATAATTCCTTACTGGCTACGAGGAATATTAAGCATAAATATATTATAGTAGGAGGTGAGTCCAATGGTGACGGAAGAAACTGTGCAAGGAAAAACATAAGATTATAGCAATGCATTGGAGGATGAACAAATGAGAAAAGTAACAGATCAGATGAGCATGAAACTTAATGGTGGGCATAATGTTGTAGCATATCCAGATGCCAAAGATCGTGATGAAAAACATGCAAGTGAACCTGGAGTTGCTGGATGGGAAAGAAAATGCCCTAAAACAGGACATACTTTAGTTCATATGTATGATGGAATTGTATATGATCCTAAGAGGGGTGGTGACGGAAGAAGATATGTCTGCCTCTGGAAGAATTGCACTTGAGTAATTTAAAAACAATAAACGTAATTTAGTAATAACACCAAATATTGTAGCTTGAATGCTGCAATATTTGGTGTTATCTGTCAAAAAATACTATTGTTAGTAAGACGAAATTGTGGTGGAATAAAAAGACATTCTTGCCCGGATACTATGGAGAATAAAGAAGATGAAAATGTTTGGAAACAATTATGTAAAACAACATGATCTTAGAGATTGTGCCGCAGCATGTATGACATCTGTTTGTAATTTGTATGGTTTCAACATTTCGTTACTCCATATGCGCGAGCTTTTGAAAATAGATAAAAATGGAACGAGTATGTATGCCTTGATGGAGGTAGCAACCAAAATTGGATTTTTTAGCGAGGTCTTGCAGGGAAGTTTACAGGAGTTTTCCTATGAAATATTAACAGGAAAAATATGTTTACCAATTATTTGCCACATGCATATAGATGGATTAGAACATTTTGTAATTATAAAAAAAGTAACTAATAGAAATATATGGATTTTTGATCCGGCGGTAGGACATATAAAATATACACATGAATTATTTGAAGCTCGCTGGACAGGTTATCTTTTGAGTATTCAATTAATGGATACAGTGAAAAGGAAGAAAGAAAAAAGGGAAAAACCGTTTCGATACATAGATATTCTTGTTAGTTTGAAATGGAAATTTGTTTTGATTTTGCTGGTATCATTTTTGATTGCAGGTATTTCTGTGGTTTATGCTTTTTTCTATCAAAAAATCATAGACCAATTCATGCTAAATGGAAATGGTTCTACGATAGGTTTAAATACAAATATTTATGGTATAAAACGTCTCTTACAGGAATTTGAAATTTTAGCTCAGTATTTACCATACTTGTTTGGAGCTATGATTTTTATGATTATATTTCAGTTTATTTTATCATTAATTCGAGGAAAATTATTAGCATCTGTCGAAAAAAAGGTGGATGAATCACTTTCAAAAGAATATGTATTTAAACTGGTGCGTTTACCATTTTCATATTTTCAACAGTGGGAAACCGGAGAAATTATGGGACGATACCAGGATATGAATTTTATTCGGGATACTATTGCTGGAAGTGTTCTTACGATCACTTTTGAAACAGTTATGGCTGTGGTTGGGTTTATTATTTTGATTCGTATTAATACAACTTTGTTTCTTATTATTTTGGGGATGTTAGGTATATATTTCCTAATTGTATTAGTATATCGGAAACCTATGCGGCAAATGAATCGAGACCTCATGGAATCGGATGCTAAAGTAACATCTGGAATTAAAGAAGGAATTGATGGAATTGAAACGGTTAAATTATTTACAAAGGAAGAAGCGTATGGAAGAAAGATAATTGACCGGATGAATCACTTTATATCATTATGTTACAAAGGAAATATATTATATGTATCACAGAGTGGTCTTTTGAGCGTAGTGCAGGGGATAGGAATGGTGCTTGTCCTGTGGTGTGGAACAACCTGCGTGATGAATGGTGATATGACTTTGGGAACTTTATTTTTATTTGTTAGTTTAATGGATTACTTTATTTCACCTGTAAAAAGTCTGATTAGTTTGCAACCTCAATTCCAAGAGGCAAGTATAGCGGTTGATCGTCTAAATGATATATTGGATGCAACAGCGGAGAAAGCAATTCATTCAGGGATATTATCCCCTGATACTATAAATGGGATGATTAAATATGAAAATGTGTCTTTTCGATATGGATATCGTAGATGGATTTTTCAAGAAATAACATTTTCTATAAGTGAAGGTGAACATGTAGCTTTAACCGGAATAAATGGATCAGGTAAGTCCACATTGGCGAAACTTCTTGTTGGCATGTACGAACTGGATACAGGGACAATTACGGTAGGAAATCAAAATATTTCTGAAATAGAACTTGATTGTCTCAGAAAACATATTGTATATGTATCTCAAATACCGATTCTTTTGTCAGGGACAATTCGTGAAGGGATTTTGTTTGGAAGGAATGATAAAGTGGATGATACAGTGCTTGAAAAGATTGTATATGGATGCGGCATAGATGAAATTGTTTGCGACAATCCTTTTGGCTATGATTGGATTCTTACAGAAAATGGAATGAATTTGTCAGGAGGTCACAGACAGAGAATTGCCATAGCAAGGGCACTATTGGCTGATCCGGATATTTTGATTCTTGATGAGGCAACCAGCCAAATTGATAGAGAACAAGAGCAGAATATTTTACAATTTGTGTTTGAATACAGAATGGGAAAAACTGTTATTGTTATTTCTCATGATGAAAAAATTATCCAATTATGTGATCGGGAAATTTGTATTGATAAATTATAAATTTTAATATAGGCAGTGTAGATGGCATGTGATTTACATTTGTATATACCAGGCAAATTAAAAATACTATATCGTTGAATTAAAAGATTTAAAAGAAAAATTGATGGACATATATTGTGAATTGATGGACAAAACCACACAAAGATATAAGTACGTGGCATAATGTGAACAGAAGAAAATATGGGTGGTGTATATGGAAATTTAAGGATATTTTGATAAAAGATGGGGGAAAGGAGGGCAGTATGTATATAAGAGGAAAATTATATCGAGGAATTGTAGTTGCATTATTCATCGGATTATGTACTGGAGTATTCGGCTGTGGCAAAGAAGCAGCAAGTAGCGTTCCATTAGAGCAAGGTGAACACATTATGTACGGAAGTTATCAGGGAGAAGCCATTGAATGGCGTGTTCTGGATAAAAAAGGAGACAAAGTACTGCTGCTCAGTGAATACGGACTGGATATACAACCTTTTGATACGAGTGATGTAAGTCGTGTCCTTTGGAAAGATTCGACAATGAGAAAATGGCTGAACAAGGATTTTTATGACAATGCCTTTTCGGAAAACGAAAAAAAGAATATTGTATTATCTTATTCTAAAGGATTTGAAAAAAATAATGAATCAGTACATGTAGATTCACCAGAACCTTATTGGCATTTGGAACGAGAGACAGAAGATAAAATTTTTTTGTTAAGTTATACAGAACTGTGTGAGTATTTAGTGAAGAATACTGAAGTAGGATATTATGATCCTGATCGTGCATATAATGAACTATTATGCTATCCAACGGAATATGCAAAAAAGTATCTGAAACGAGTGTTTGAAATAGATACTTGTGGGTGGTGGTTATGTAATCCTGAATATGATACAGGAGACGGTGCTGCAATGCAAATTGAGATGATTTCTGCTTATGGACAGCTTGAGGTAGAAGATAAAGAAAATGGCAAATATAATGCTGTCCGTCCGGCAATGTGGGTGACCTGGCAGAGTGATATGCAGGTAATCGAGGAATAAAGAAGTAGCGAAAGCGGATTGCGAATGTCCGCATTACTTGGCTTTTATGTGAAATCATCTTATCTTGAGATGCAGTCGAAATGGGGGCAGATTACATGAAAAAGATATGGGGACTGATCGGAATACTGGGAATGACATTTTTTATACTGGCAGGGTGTGGGCAGGATAAAGTAGCAGAGAAGGATGCATCATTGAGTGCAGGAAATGAAACGACGATTGAAAATGGTGTGGGACTGGCTTCCGTGGTCAGCATTGAAGATGTTTATTATTATAATGATCTGCTGACAACAGATGAAGGAGAAGTCTATGCACTGACGGATGGAACTTCTGAAGAGGGGACAGATCCGGTGTTGGTATGGAAAAGCACCGATCAGGGAGAAAACTGGGAGAAAGTAATAAAACTTCCGGATACGATATATGCAGGGAGTTTTATTTCTGCAGGTGCACTGCAGGAGGAAGAGGATAAACTAAATGCGTATGTCGTTGTATCTGATTCTGATGATAGTACATCAGATTCCGGTGGGAACCGGCTGCTTTGGATTACAGAGAAAGGCAGTGAGGAACTGAACGCTGGAGAGGTATTTGAAGAAATTGGCGGAAGTGTGTGGAAGATTAGTGTAGTCAATGAACATGTGCTGTCAATTGCAGGAATTGATAAGTGTGTTTTGTATGATGTTACGCAACAGAAGAAATTGAAAAGTCTGTCTTATGAGTATGGCAGAGCTGGGTTCCTGTCAATGGAAGATCAGTTTATTGTGTATTGCGACGAGATCGAATATTGTCTGAACACAGAGACACTTGAGGAACAGGAGCCGGAGGATGGTCTGGAAAAATTTGTGGAAGATATGTGGGAAGCAAATGACCGGGAAGTATTTGCACCGATGAGGGCTTGGAAAGGTACTGTTGTATGCGTTACATCAAAGGCTATTTATGAATATAGAGATGGAAAAACAGTAAATGCGTTGTCAGTTCCGGGCACTGTTCATGGTGGAATTTGTTTTAATGGGATGTTTCCTGTATGTAAGGGGAGTCAGAATAGTTATTATCTAAGCACAATTTCCACAGGAAAAATAACCATGTGGCGGATTGAGCCAGAACTGAAAAAAGAGGCCACAGCCTTTACGATTTACAGTCTTACCAAAAATCCTGCTGTGACACAGACCGCGATGCTGTATCAGCAGGAGCATCCGGAGCTGAAAGTGGAACTTCGGGTAGGAATGGAAGATGAGGCGGCACTCACCCGTACAGATGCGATCAAGCAGTTAAACACAGAATTGTTGAGTGGCAGCGGTCCGGATCTGATTGTGATGGATGGACTTTCCGTAGAAAAATATACGGATATGGGCTTGTTGCTTCCACTGGATGTAAACGTGTCAGATGACAGGTGTTTTGAAAATATTGCGAAAACTTATCAGAAAGACGGCTCATTATATGCCATTCCCACAGAGTTTCTGCTCTATGCGGTGCAGGGGTCGACAAATCCTGTTTCTGAGATCGGGTCACCGTCTGAGGTCGGTCAGTGGGTTTTGAAAAATGCAGATCAGGCGGGATTATCCGGTTATGAATATACAGGTAATTACAATGTTTTTTCCCAGTATACACAGTTTTTGTATGATGTATATGCGGAAAATATGATCCAGGATCATGTGGTGGATGAGAGTACATTGAAAGAATATATGGAGTTATGTGGAAAACTGGCGGAAGCAGCTTCGGATAAAACAGTGACAGATGATGCGGTGACGACAAGTATTCAGGCAGGACAGGTGGAAATTCATTATAACGATTCTGTGAATATATCAGCAGGTCTGGTGGCAGGTGTTTCAGACATTGGTGCCCTTACGACACAGAAGCATAATGGGGAAGCGGAGTATGCGCTGTATCCAATGTATCAGCCATGCAATATTCTGGCAGTGAATGCGAATACCAGGCAGGCAGAGACGGCACAGGATTTTATCACATTTTCCTTAGGAGATAAAGCCCAGACATTAAATATGAATACGTATGAACCGATCACATTAGATACGTTCCACAGTGCGGTACGGGGAGATGGCATGGATGCGGATGAGGACGGAATGATCTGTGAACTTTATCTGGGTGAAAATATAGAAAGTTTTTATATTTATGCTCCGACCGAGGATGAAAATGCTTCTCTGGAACAGCAGATCAAACAGATCGATCATGCATTTACAGAGGATGTGGTGATAAGGGATATCGTGATGGAGACATTGGAGTCTTATCTGAACGGTTCCACAGACCTGGAGGATGCGGTGGCATCTGTAACAAACCGGATCAATCTGTATCTGGGTGAATAATAAAGAAAGAGGTGCGTGTGAGTTGTGAAAAAGAGGATGAAACACGGAAACAGGAAATTCTCAAAAAGCAGCTTCTCACGCGCCTGTTTATTTTTGCTGCCGAGTCTGATTAGTGTGCTGGTGCTGTTTGTGATGCCGTATCTGGATGTGATCCGAAGGTCTTTTCTGGATGGCACCGGGCAGAGATTTGTGGGGATGGAAAATTATAAAACGGTAGTGGAGAATACATCCTTCCGACTGGCAGCAGGGAATACGGTTTTATTTTTATCAGCATGCGTGCCATTACTTTTGTTTTTGTCATTATTTATTGCAATTTATCTGCAGAGAAATAAAACGGTTGGAAACTGGATGAAAAGTGTGTTTTTACTTCCGATGGCAATGCCGGTGGCTTCTATTGTACTGTTATGGAACGTGCTTTTTACCAGAAATGGATTTTTAAGTCATTTTCTGTACTGGTTTGGTGTGACGGGACAGAACTGGCTGAATACAAAGTATGCTTTTGGCATTCTGGTATTCAGCTATATCTGGAAAAATCTGGGGTATGATATCATTCTCTGGCTGGCGGCACTTGCCACGATCTCTCCGGAGATTTATGAGGCGGCCAGAGTGGACGGAGCCAGCGAAAGTCAGTGTTTTTTCTGTATCACCATGCCAAATCTCTGGTCATCGTTATTTTTGATTCTGACGTTATCACTGATCAATGGATTTAAAGTGTTCCGGGAGGCATATCTGATCGCCGGGGATTACCCGGAACAGCATATTTATCTGTTGCAGCATCTGTTCAACAACTGGTTTAGGGATCTGTCGGTGAACAAACTGGCAGCGGGGGCAGTATTGATGGGACTTGTGCTGTTTGTACTGATCATGGTATTTCAGAAGCTTTTTGACCGAACTATGAGTTAGTTAAGTCGCTTATTTTTACAAGCAGTGAATCGTAATCAAGTTATTTCTGTGAAAGTATAAGCATTCAGATGGGAGGCAGAAATGAAGAAGATGGGCAGGAGAATCCTTTGGATTTTGATTTTGATCATATTGTTTTTGTTTTCCTTTGCGGTCGTATATCCGCTGATTTTCCTGTTTGGGGGATCTTTAAAAAGTACGCCGGAACTGGGAAACAATCTTGCGGCGTTGTGGTCCGCGGATGGAACTCTGCACTGGACCTGGCTGCCTTTTGAGCCGACCCTGCAGCATTATGTGGAACTGCTTTTCGATGAGCCGGGCTATTATGTCATGTTCTGGAATTCCGTAAAAATCGTTAGCGGTGTGATCGGCGGACAGCTTCTGCTCAGTCTGCCCGCGGCATGGGGATTTGCACGCTGGCAGTTCCCAGGAAAAAAGATCCTGCTGTCGCTCTATATTGTACTGATGCTGTTCCCGTTTCAGGTGCTGATGCTGTCAGAATATCTGATCTTGAACTGGATGGGGATGATCGATACTTTGTGGGCGTTGATTCTGCCGGGAGCCTGCTCTACATTTCCGATTTTTATCATGTACCGTTTCTTTTCCAAGGTATCGATGGATGTGATCGAAGCAGCAAAGCTGGACGGGGCAAATGAAAGACAGATTTTCTGGCGGATCGGGATTCCTCTTGGAATGCCCGGGATTATGTCTGTGATTGTGCTGGCGTTTCTGGAATATTGGAACCTGATCGAGCAGCCGGCGGTATTCCTCCGGTCTGACCGGTTAAAACCGTTGTCACTGTACCTTTCAACGATCACAAAGGAAAATGCAGGTGTGGCATTTGTGGCGGCACTGATCGCCCTGCTGCCCCCATTACTTGTATTTTTGTGTGGACGGAAGTATCTGGAGCAGGGAATTGCAGCGATCGGTGGCAGCGAGTAGGGAAAGGATAGAAAAGATGGAACAAAAACGATGGGGACGGATTACTGTTGTGTTTTTTGCATTGATGGTTGTATTGACAATATTTTCCAGGGCAGCATCTTCGGCAGTAAAGGCGCATGTGAGCGTGGTAAAGGCATCCCGACAGAAAATGTCACATGAGATACAGCTGGATGGCTCCGTTGAGGCAAAAAATTATTTTCTTCAATATGTACCGGCAGGATTGATGGTGACCGGGGTGCAGATTTCGGCAGGACAGCAGGTGGAAGCCGGGGATGTGATCTTTACAGTAGATGTGCAGAAAGTGCAGGAGAAGATCAAAGCTATTGAGGCGGAGCTGAATCGTGCGGATCAGAAAGACCGTTTATCCATTTCCAGATCAGAAGCATCGTATCAGGATGTGATAATAAATGCAGAGGAAGAAAAGGCACATGCCTATGAGGCTTACACAAAGGCGGTCAGCGAGTATCAGAATTATATAAATACGCATAAAAAGAGCGTTGATACAAAAACGGCTGATACTGACGGAAATTCAGGTGATGCGCAAACATCTGAATTGGCGGATTCTGTCTATGATGCATCTGTTGCGGCAGAACTGGAAAATGCCATAGAAGCACAAAAAAGTGCTTATGAAGCAGTGGTGCGGGAGCAGGAAAAACAGGTCAGGGCGGCATCTGATGCAGTGCAGCAGACAAAAGAAGATCTGAACCTGTCAAATGATACGGATACACTGAGGGAACAGTTGGATGCTTTGCGTACCTATGTGGAAAATGGCGGCGTGTATCAGGCGGAATGTTCCGGTGTAATTGGTCAGATTAATGTGGCAGCAGGAAGCGAGACCGTAGATGGAATCGCTGTGATGCTGGCAGATGCTGCAGAAACGGTGCGGTTTACGGCAGATCTGTCAGAAGAATACCAAGATGAGATTACAGAAAACAGTGTGATCACTCTGAGGGGACAAAACGTGGTGGGCGAAGAAGAAACGTATGAGGTATCTTCGGTGGTTGTTTCAGAAAATACCGGAGCAGAAACGGATGGCTTTGGCAGATATTTACTGACTGCGGATTTACCGGGAGATCTCTATCCGGTGGGAACAAAACTGACCGTGACAGTAGATAATCAGTCAAACACTTATGATAGCTGTCTGCCACTTTACAGTCTGCATCAGAAGGGAAATAACCAGTATTTTATCTATGTGATGGAGGAACAGGATACGGTATTCGGAATGGAGCTTGTGGCAAGGGAAGTGCCGGTCACTGTACTGGATAAAAATGAGCAGTATGTGGCAGTGGAAGAGGTGATTTCCGGAGAGGTGATCGTATCTTCTGATAAGGACATTGCAGATGGAAGCAGGGTGAAAATAGAGGAAGAATAATTTCTGATTTGGAAGGATAGTAAATAAATCGTCAGGCTTGTAGGTATAGTAAAATCAGAAGAACAATTCTAGTTTGGAAGGGTGACGGAAAAACGGAAATTAGGAATAGATTCTTAAATGGAGTAGAAATGAAAAAACAGTGGAGATGCCATTTGAATGTGCATGCAATATGGGGATTATGGAAACAGAAAAAAGCAATCGTGGTGGTTTTGATTGTTCTCATTGCCTGCGGATTGACATTTTATGCCATGGGGATACGACAGAAACAGGAATTATCCATGTATCAGAACCGGATTACGCTGTTTCAAAAAGACCGGCAGTTTTATACCTATGAAGATGCAGTACAGATGCGGCAGAGAAACGAGGAAATAAAGGAACCGTTTTCTTATGTTATCTGGGGAACGGAAGGGATACATCTGTTGGAAAATCAGGATCTGGGACGGTCCAGCAGGGTGGAAGTGTATGCCATAGATGGAAACAGTCAGTTATTGCTGCCTTCCACTGTCATGTTGGATGGCACGATTACAGATGGATGCCTTCTGGGAGAAAAAGCAGCACAGGAATTGTTTGGTGTTGCAGATGCTGCCGGACTTTCTGTTACGCTGGACGGACATACGTATCAGGTACTTGGGATGCTGACCAGGGAAACACAGGAAGCTGTGTTTTCAGCAAAGGATCTGCATGCAGCCAGACTGAATCGCATGACGGTAGAAACATCAGAAAACCGTACACGATCGATGCTGGAGCAGACGATAGAATGGAAGATTGGATTTGCAGGAACAGCATTTGATGATCGATTCATAAACAGTGTGATCGGCTTACTGAGCATTGGTTTATGCATTTTATTATGGCTGTGGCTGCTTCGCCTGATGTTTCGTGAGTGGAAAAATTATCGGAAGCAGTATGCGGCACAGGCAGAATATTATAAAGGCGGATATCTCATTGCACCTGATTATGTAAAGGGAATGGCAGTCAGAATTTGCTGTATGGCAGGTGTAGTCATTTTGATGCTGATATTTTTGCGGTTCCATGTAAAGATACCGGAAGATATGATACCTACAAAGTGGTCGGATTTTGCATTCTGGCGCCGTTGGGGTGAAGATAAGGCAGAGCGGATGGCTGATTGGATACGGTGTGAGAAATATGCTCCGGAACTGGAAGATTTGGGAAAATCAGTGAGAGCAATTGGATGTTTTGTTATTTCTTATTTATGTTATTTGTTGATACGGATATTCGGACTGAGAATCTGGAAAAAATATTAAAAATTTTATTTTCAAATCTTTATAAATGCCCGAAATGGATTCCTTTTTTCATGGACAGACTTGTGCAGAATGCGCGGTAAACCTGTTTAAAAAAGTGAAAGATTATGAAAAATGTTTTTGCATTCAAAATTTTTTGTATGGAATTACATAAAATTCAGAGCAAACTGACGGGAAAGGAAAGCCTGCAGCAGAGTAATATTGACAGATTCCACGAAATGTAAAGGAAATCTTACAATTGGAACTACCATTTTGGAGAAGAAATGTGAAATATCCTGATTTGACAAAAAATCAATATCATGCAATAATGCATCCGATGTGGAGAAACTGCATAGAGTGTAATGATGAAATAAAAAATGAAATCGTTACCAATTTTCCATTTTGTATAGGGGTGAGCTCATTATAGAAAGGGTGAATCAATCATGACAGAAAAGAAAATCAAATTAAATGCAACCAATGAAGTACAGGAATTTGTCAATGCAGCATCCGAATGTAATTTTGATATTAACCTGCACTATCAGCGTGCCATCGTAGATGCGAAATCATTTCTTGGCGTTTTAAGTCTTGGACTTTCGAAAATTTTTACGGTATCTTATGGCGGAAACGATGGTAATTTCGAACAGATTCTGAGCAAGTATGCTGCTGCATAGTCAGAATCCACAAATCACTGAAAAAAACAGAGATATATACAGGGTCGTACGATAATCGTACGGCCTTTTTTCTGTTTGCAGTGAAAAAAAACATAAGATGTGTTACACTGATAACAGTTTGCTGAATCGATGCTACATAGAAGATTCAGTATAAAGTGTTGAAAAGGCGGATAGCAGTCATTTATGGAGCAGATAGAAACGATTGGAGCGACAGAGCAGCGGGAGCTGACGAGAATACGGATTTCCGTGCGAAATCTGGTGGAATTTATTTTTCGTTCCGGAGATATTGACAATCGTATTGGAAAAGGTGCACAGAAAGAGGCTATGCAGGAAGGCAGCCGGATGCACCGTAAAATCCAGGGACGGATGGGAATGGAATATCGAGCAGAGGTTCCTCTGAAACTGGAAGTGCCGCAGGAGCAGTATGTGCTGGCATTGGAAGGCCGGGCTGATGGTATTATTACAAATGTAGATGGTGTGACCGTTGATGAAATCAAATGTATGTATACCGATGTGACACGTTTTGAGGAACCGATTTTTGTGCACAAGGCACAGGCGATGTGTTATGCGTATATTTATGCATTGCAGAACGGATTGGATCAGATTTCCGTGCAGCTGACCTACTGTGATCTGGATACAGAAGAAATCTGCCGGTTTGAGGAAGCATTTTCTTTTTTCTGGCTGGAGCGATGGTTTCAGGATATGATGGAAGCCTATCGGAAATGGACAGATTTTCAGTTTGCATGGAGAAAGATCCGTCAGACATCCATACAGACACTGGAGTTTCCGTTTCCTTACCGTGAGGGACAGTACAAACTGGTGGGAGATGTATATAGAACCATTCACCGGAAAAAAATATTGTTTATCCAGGCACCTACCGGAACCGGAAAGACGATTTCTACACTGTTTCCGGCAATCCGTGCTGTTGGGGAAAATCTGGGAGACAAAATATTTTATCTCACGGCAAAGACGATCACACGAACGGTGGCAAAGGATACATGTGACCTTCTGAAAGCAAAGGGTTACCGCGGAAAGGTCATTGTACTGACGGCCAAAGAGAAAATGTGTCCCTGTGAGGAAATGGATTGTAATCCATCCAACTGTCTGCGGGCGAAAGGACATTATGACAGGGTAAACGATGCAGTGTATGATCTGATCACCACAGAGGAGGATTTTACCCGGGAGCGGATGCTGGCGCAGGCGGAAAAATATCAGGTGTGCCCTTTTGAAATGTCACTCGATGCGTCACTATATGCAGATATCATTATCTGTGATTATAATTATGTGTTTGACCCGAATGTGTATCTGAAGAGGTTCTTTTCCGAGGAAGAAAAAGGTGACTATATTTTTCTGGTGGATGAGGCGCACAATCTGGTGGAGCGCGGCCGGGAGATGTACAGTGCCGTTTTGGTAAAAGAAGAGATTTTGACGGTGAAAAAGCTGGTGCGTGGTAAGGACCGGAAACTGGAAACGGCTTTGGAAAAATGTAACCGCCAGATGTTGGAATGGAAGCGGGAATGTGAAACATATACGATATATGAGAGCATCGGAGCCTTTGCATTTTCCCTGATGCGTCTGATGTCTCTGCTGGATATTTTTCTGCAGTCGAGAGGGGAGATGCCGGAGCGAAAAGAAGTCACGGAGTTTTATCTGAATTTGCGGCATTTTATGAATATGTTTGAGCGGGTGGATGAAAATTATGTACTGTATTCTGATTTTGATGAAACAGATCGGTTTTGTCTGCACTTGTATTGTGTGAATCCATCCGTAAATCTGCAGGAGTGTCTGGAGCGGGGGAAAAGTACGATCTTTTTCTCTGCGACATTGCTTCCTGTGAACTATTATAAAAATCTGTTAAGTTCGAAAAAAGATAATTATGCGGTATACGCGGATTCAGCGTTTCGCGAGGAGCAGCGTCTGCTGTTTATCGGCCGGGATGTCAGCAGCTTGTATACACGACGGACCCTTGGAGAGTTTCATCGCATTGCTTTGTATATCCAACAGGTGTTGCGGGCAAAAAAGGGAAACTATCTGATATTTTTTCCATCTTATCGTTTTATGGAGGATGTGTATGAACAGTTTCTGGCGGTCAATGAGCAGGAAGCAGACTGTATGATGCAAAGCGGAAATATGAATGAGGCAGACCGGGAAGAATTCATACAGGAGTTTTCCAATCCAAGAGGAAAATCCCTGGCGGCATTCTGTGTGCTTGGCGGTATTTTTTCGGAGGGGATTGATCTGAAGGAAGATCTTCTGATCGGTGTTCTGATTGTCGGAACGGGATTGCCACAAATCTGTAACCAGCGCGAAATTCTGAAAGAATACTATCAGGAAGAGAATGGACAGGGATTTGATTATGCCTATCAATATCCGGGGATGAATAAGGTGTTGCAGGCGGCAGGACGTGTGATCCGGACAGCGTCTGACCGGGGGATCATCGGTCTGCTGGATGAACGTTTTCTGCGAAGTGATTACAGGCAGCTTTTTCCAAGGGAGTGGAGTCAGTATGAGGTGCATACGTTGGATAGTCTGCCTGGGGCATTGGAAGCTTTTTGGAAAAAATAACTTCTTGTTTGTCTTGTTGTTGGCTGAAATTTAATTTTTAATACGAAAACGAAGCATCCTGTCAGGACGCTAGACGCTCACTACCCTCGTTTCACGTCGTTTTCATCGCGCTCGTTCCCACGCCTGAAAAAGAGGT
>OIZU01000118.1_pt1 | contig 83897 bp, 68 predicted proteins | sample 1588661 | NCBI WGS metagenome assembly OIZU01 (sample SAMN03283257) | human gut metagenome | biome: human-associated habitat; material: feces | host: Homo sapiens | place: USA | collected 2013 | reverse complement strand
ATTTCAATCACGATACACCACAAAGCAAGAAAAAGACTATGCAATCCAGCGAATTAGAGTCGGGCTTGCCCGACGAAGCTCCCGAAGGAGTGCATAGTCTTTTTCTTGCTTAGAGGTCGTCGTGAACTAAATAGCAAATCAAAAGGAGCTAGAAAAGAGATGAAGAGTTGGAATGATCACCTATTCAACACTTTATTGATTTGTTCTACAGGTAAATTCAATAGTTCAGCCAGTTTGTCAGCATCGGTAATATGCTTAAATAAAGTTCGGATAAATTCTTCGGTCACTTGTTCGGTCACTTGCGCGGTTACTTCTTCCGTTACTCGTTTGGTCACAAGTTCTTCCTGTTCTTGAAATTCTTCTGCCATTAATTCTTTTAATGCTTCACACATATTCGTTTTAACCTCCTTTACTGCAACCCAGTTCGCACGGGTGATTACATCCATTGCAGCTTGATATAGTTTTGATGATTTTTTAATTTCATATTCTCTGAGAAGTGTTTCAATTTCTTGGGGATTTGTCATATTCTTACGTAAACTCTGCAACCAAAGATTTTCTTTTGGATCCAACTCTTTTGTTACGAGAAGTTGTATTGGAAAAGCATCCCCGGTTATATAATAAATTCCGGCATCTATAGGAACAGTGTCCAATCCTCGAAAGTCCTTTAGATGCTGAATCATCTTTCTGGGGAAATGGTTGCATATGAAAGTGATAGTTAATTCTTGTGGCGGAATCTCGCAGACTTTGTCAGTGTCGGACTGATAAAAACAGCAATATCCATACACTTTGTAAAAATCGTTAATTGTTAAATTGTCATCCGGACTTTTGTATTCAAGGATATTGTATCTTTTGAAAATCCTGCCGATATTCTTGTGAATCACTTCATTTTCAGCTACTTTGATAATCAACTCATCCATCTGCATGGGCTTTTTCGATAATAAATGCTCTGGCTCAAAGGTGAGTTTTTCGGCTTCTGCTTCAAATTCAATCTGGATTGATGCCTGAAAAGCCGGATGCCATTGAATCGTATCTTTTGTACCTTTCGTCAATTAAAGTCTCCTTTCATTATAAAGTTTTCAGTTACTTAATGCAATGACAAAGAGACAACAAAAAATACACCACTGAAGTGAAAATAATATAGAAATCTCCAATTATCAACTTGTCAAAAGCATTTCTTTTCATATCGGATTATGTTTCGGAATTCGAAACCCGAGATGAGAGCCTTGCGGCTTAGAAAATTCAGAGAAAAGAAGGTCTCTGAAGATGTAGGAATACCATAGCATGAATTTTGTGTTGTGTAAAGGGGGAAGTTGACAGGTGTTGGATGTTGCTTTTTTGAACAGTGCTTATCATGAATACTGTATTCTGGGGGAATAAAGCCAAAAAATAAATAAGAAAAAGAATTTATTTTGACATTTTTAAAGATAGATGTTAGCATGACTTGAAGATATTACAAATTGTTAGGATTAAGGAAGAACGATTTACATGTTAAATAAAAAGGATTTCTTAAAATATGCATCAAAATTAGCATTTCCAATTATGCTTCAAAATCTGATAGGAACATTGGTAAATATTGCTGATACGGTAATGCTTGGATATGTAAGCCAGACTGCTATGTCAGCTTCATCACTTGCTAACCAGTATACTTTTATTCTGTTCTGTTTATATTATGGTATGGCTACAGGTACTTCTGTTTTGTGTGCTCAGTACTGGGGAAAAGGGGATAAAAAAACAGTAGAAAAGATTCTTGGTCTGGCGGAACGGATTTCGCTGATTGTTTCTCTTATATTTTTCGTTGTTTCATTCACTATGCCAACAATGGTTATGAAGATTTTTACAAATAGTCCAGGTACGATTGCAGCCGGAAGTGAGTATTTGAAGGTAATTTCGTTTTCATTTATATTTATGGGATTTTCACAAGTTTTTATGAGTGCTCTTCGAAGTATTGGAAAAATAATGCTGCCTTCTATTACGTACATTGTTTCTTTATGTGTCAATGTGTTTTGTAATGCGACCTTTATCTTTGGCCTGTTTGGATTCCCAAAGCTTGGCGTTACCGGTGTTGCCCTTGGTACTGTTATTGCCCGAATCACAGAAGTAGTGATTTGCCTTATCTACTCATTAAAGAGTTCTGATGTCAGATTCCGGATAAAATACTTCTTTGCAAAATCAGGAATTTTGTTTCAGGACTTTATGAAAATTGCTGCTCCGGCCGTAATAAATGATGTTGTTTGGAGTTTCGCTGCTTCAACATTTGCAGCAATTTTTGGTCATATTGGCGATGATATGGTCGCTGCAAATGCCGTTGCTGTTATGGTGGTAAATATTGGTGCTATTGCCTGTCGCGGGTTTGCCAACGCAACTACTATTATTATCAGCCAGGAGTTGGGTAAAGATCGCATTGATACAGCCAGAGAATATGGGAAACGCATGCTCAGAATAACAATTATTGTAAGTCTGATAGGTTGTGTCATTATTCTGGCAATTCGCCCGTTGATATTAGATTTCTATCGGGATAAACTGACAGAGGCTGCCATTTATTATCTGGGCGTTTTTATAATGATGACAACCTGGCGTCTGGTAGGAGAAGGCATTAATACTTGTCTTATATGTGGATGTTTCAGAGGAGGCGGCGATTCTAAATTTGGAATGATTATAGATTTCGTATTTATGTGGCTTGTTGCAGTTCCTACTACATTTATTGCAGCGTATGTCTTAAAATTACCGCCTATCTGGGTTTACTTTGTTATGACTTTGGATGAGTTTGAAAAAATGCCTGTGGTATTTATTCACTATTTCAGAAAGAAATGGCTTAGAAATATTACCAGAAATTTTGAGTGATTATTGTAAATTTATGGCATCTGTATTTTAAAACGAGGAGGAAGATTGTGGAATTAAGCAAAATAACTATAAAAAAAATTCGGGAACTGATTGTATTTACAGCATTTCTTGTGGTTGCCTTGTGGAAGTTTGATGTGGTGCTCGATGTGCTAAAAGCAATGTGGAAGATTATATTTCCATTCGTACTTGGTGGAGCAATTGCATTTGTGACCAATGTGCCAATGAGTTTTTTAGAAAAGAAAATTTTTAAAAAGCAAAATAAGGCAGCTGAAAAACTGGCAAGACCGGTAAGCCTGCTTCTTACAATTGTATTGGTGGTTGGTGTGATTGCAGTGGTGATGTTTGGTGTAATTCCTCAGCTTACACGGACAATGGGAACTTTAATGATGAGTATCGCTGATTTTGTCCCGGAGATGCAAAGATGGATTCGGGAATTTTCCCATAATAACCAGGAGATTATGAAGCTGGTAAATCAATTACAGTTTAATTCAGATCAGGCAATCAAGTGGGGAATAAGCGTTCTTGGAAATGGTGCAGGGAATATGATGAATACGACAATGTCGGCAGTTGGTTCCATAGTCAGTGGACTGGCAACTTTTTTCATTGCATTTTCTTTTGCCTGTTATGTTCTGTTTCAGAAAGAAAAGCTGCATGTTCAAGTAAGAAAAGTATTTTTTGCCTTTCTTCAAAAACAAAAAGCAGATAGTATTCTTAACGTTTGTTCTTTAACTTATCGGACATTTGCAAACTTTCTTACAGGGCAGTGCTTAGAAGCCGTGATTCTTGGAAGTATGTTTTGTGTTATATTGAGTATTTTGAGGATGCCATATGCACTTCTGATTGGAGTTTTAATTGCGTTTACAGCTTTGGTTCCCATTTTCGGGGCTTTCATTGGGTGTGCAGTTGGAACATTTTTAATCTTTATGGTAAGTCCGAAACAAGCAGTTTTATTTATTATAGTATTTTTGGTGCTGCAGCAGATTGAGGGAAATCTGATCTATCCACATGTTGTAGGTGAATCGGTAGGGCTTCCGTCGATTTGGGTGCTGGCAGCAGTTACAATTGGTGGAAATCTTATGGGAATTGTAGGCATGCTTATTTTTATTCCACTGTTGTCTGTGTTCTATACTATTTTTCGCGAATTTGTATATTTGCGTTTGAAAAAACAACATATCAAGCAGGTGACAGAGACAGAAATATTCTTTGATTAAGTTTGAAAAAGGTGTTAAATATCAATTATGATTCAACGCTTTAAGAAAGGATAACCTATTATGAATACAGTAACAGTAAGAAATATTACGATTGGTGAAGGACGCCCGAAAATTTGTGTTCCTATCGTTGGCAAGACTCGTGAAGAAATTCTGAATGAAGCAGCTACATTTGTTACTCTTCCGGTAGACATTGCAGAATGGCGTGTAGACTGGTACGAAGATGTGTTCTCTATTCAGGAAGTTTTGGATACGGCCCGTCAGTTAAAAGAGGCTCTTGGACAGATTCCGGTACTCTTTACATTCCGAACATCTAAGGAAGGCGGAGAAAAAGAAATTTCTCCGGAACAATATGCACAGTTGAACAAAGCTGTATCAGAAAGCGGTTTTGTGGATTTGATTGATGTGGAGGCATTTACCGGGGATGAAATTGTATCCTCTATCATTGCTCATGCTCATGCACATGGTGTAAAAGTGATTGCGTCGAATCATGACTTCGCAAAAACTCCGGAGAAAGACGAAATTGTACGTCGTCTCAGAAAAATGCAATCTCTTGATGCGGATATTCCAAAGATTGCTCTTATGCCAACTTGTAAAAAAGATGTTCTGACATTATTAGAAGCTACTTTGGAAATGTCTGAACAGTATGCAGATCGCCCGATTATTACTATGTCTATGGCAGGAACAGGGGGTGTAAGCCGTCTTACAGGTGAGACCTTTGGATCCGCACTGACTTTTGGTGCTGCTTCCAAAGCTTCTGCTCCGGGACAGATAGGTGTCCATGAATTGAAACAGGTTCTGGACATCATACATAAAAGTTTAACGATTTAAAGTGGAAAATCGTTAAAATGTATTGTGATATAGAAAAACACCTGCTATAATAACAAAAATAATAATCAGATAAGAAGGGGATAAGAAGAATGGGAGAACAATTTAACTATAATATTGTCCTGATCGGATTTATGGGAGTAGGAAAGAGTACTATCTCTGAGTTTTTGAAAACATCCTTTGCCATGGAGGTTATCGAGATGGATCAGATTATCGCAGAAAGAGAAGGTATGACTATTTCTGATATTTTTAAAATACACGGAGAAGAATATTTTCGTAATCTGGAGACCAATCTTCTTATCGAGATGCAGTCAAAAACTAATGTAGTGATTTCCTGCGGTGGCGGAACTCCAATGAGAGAATGTAATGTTGCTGAAATGAAGAAAAACGGACGGGTAGTTCTTCTGACAGCAAAACCAGAAACCATTTTAGAACGTGTCAAAGACAGTCACGACCGCCCGCTGATTGAAAATAATAAGACAGTTTCATTTATTGCAGAGCTGATGGAGAAACGAAGAGAGAAATATGAGGCAGCAGCGGATATTATCATCGAAACAGACGGAAAAGATAAATCGCAGATTTGCGAAGAGCTGATTCTTAAGCTGCGTCAGATGGATGATAAATAAAATTTACATAATAGTTTAGTGATTTAACTGATGCAAAAATGCAGGAGTTAATAGGAGGATAAAAGATGGAACAGAGAATTAAAGGAACAACAGGTTTATTGGCATTAATCGGAAGTCCGGTAGGACATTCAGGCTCTCCGGATATGTACAATTTCTGTTTCCGTTATCATAACCTGGATTACAGCTATATGGCTTTTGATATCAAAGAAGATCAGGTGCCGGCAGCATTGGATGCGATGCGTTTATTTAAGATGAGAGGATGCAATGTAACTATGCCATGCAAAACAGCAGCAGCCCAGAATATGGATGAATTATCACCTGCAGCAAGAATCATTGGCGCTGTAAATACAATCGTTAATGAAAATGGAAAACTAGTTGGACACATGACGGATGGTATCGGTTTCGTAGGAAATCTGAAAGATCATGGCGTAGATATAAAAGGAAAGAAAATGGTAGTTTTAGGTGCGGGAGGAGCTGCAACAGCTATCCAGGTGCAGTGTGCATTGGACAAAGCAGCATCTATTTCTATTTTTAATCCAAATGATCCTTTTCTAGATCGTGCAAAAAATACAGCAGCAAAGCTGAAAAATGAAGTGCCTGATTGCGATGTGCAAGTATTTTGTCTGGATGATCAGGATAAATTAAAAGAAGAAATTGCAAAAGCTGATATTCTGGTAAATGGAACATCAGCAGGAATGAAACCTCATGAAGATTTTTCTCTAATCACAGATAAATCTGTATTTCGTCCGGATTTGATTGTATGTGATGTTGTATACAATCCAGAAGAAACAAAACTCCTTCGTGAAGCAAGAGAAGCTGGTTGCACAAAAACTATTGGCGGAAAAGGTATGCTTCTGTGGCAGGGAGTTGCAGCTTATAAACTATATACCGGCATGGATATGCCTGTAGAAGAATATAAGAAATATCAGGCAGAAAACGAGAAATAAAACTTGAAGATACAGGCGCAACAATGTCTGCAAACGGAAACCATATGGATTGCACATGAGCGTGTTCGTATTTCAAAATAATAGATAAACCTTCATTTAAATTTAATAATTAGTAGTTATTTAAATAGAACTCAAGGAATATTAAGTGGTGGTATCTGCGATAGTGGATTTTTGGAGATTGAAGATGCGTAATTTTGCTAGAGAGTATCCGCAAGGTATGGAAAATGTGGGATGCAGATGAAAAATTTGCAAAGGAAGTATCCTCAAATCCTAGAAAAAGCAAGATGTAGATGCAATTACACATGCCAGGCAGGACGAAAAGCATCTGCAAGTCATGAAAAGAGCAAATTGTAGATACATTGGTCTAAAAAAAGAGTATCTGCAAAAACGAATATCAAGGTCTTGCAGATACGTCAGCTGCCAAAAGAGTATCTGCGACAGAGCATATTAAGGGATTGTAGATACATCAGTTATCAAAAAAGCATCTGCTCAAGCGAATAAACCTAGAATATAGATACATCAGACACCAGAAAAGCATATTTCTTCATCATTCCATCTATTTCAACCACGATACACCTTGAAGCAAGAAAAAGACTATGCAATCCAGCGAATTGGAGTCGGGCTTGCCCGACGAAGCTGAGCAGGAGTGCATAGTCTTTTTCTTGCTTGTAGGCTGTCGTGAACTAAATCATAATAAAAATTGCGGAAAAGAATAATTAGCAGTCTTTGTCGAAAAAATCTCATTGCGTATTTATAGAGAAGTTGTTTATAATAAGCATATAAGAAAAGATAGAATGATTTCATGAAAATGGGAGTAATAAAAGAATGAGTGTACAAACAGATTGTGAAATGTTATCTATTCAGGCAATGGAAGCATATGCCAAAAAATTTCATGTTTCAGGAAATGATGTGGTTGCATTATTTCATGAAAATCAAGTTTTTGAAAAGATGATGATTCAGCATGAATATCTCCATCAGATAAGTTTTGAAGAAGTGTTAGAATATGTAGAGAAGATTATCATGGAAGGTTCGAAGGAATTAGTTGTTTATCATGGGAGTTGTTATGAATTTGAACGTATAGATCTTAATAAGTCTCATAATAGGAGAGATTTCGGAAAAGGTTTTTATACTACGATTTTACAATCCCAGTCAAAAGAGTGGGGATATAGACTTTCTTTAAGAGAAAAAAAGAAGAAGTATTTTGTGTATGAATACTTGTTTGAGGAAAATTCAGTATTAAATGTGAAAAGATTCGATGCTTTGAGTGAAGAATGGCTGGAATTTATTAAAGAAAATAGAAGTAAAGGCGGATTACAGCATAATTATGATGTAGTGATTGGACCGGTTGCTGATGATAATACAATGGAAACAGTTCAATTATATATAGCAAATATTTTAACGGCATCGGAAGCTGTAGAAAGGTTGCGGTATAATAAAGTGAATAATCAAGTGTCCTTTCACACAGAAAAAGCATTGCAGTGTTTACAGTTGGTAAGGAGGAATTCTTATGCCAGAAATGATATATAGTTTTAATGGAAAAGATATCACTATGAATGTGTGCATACAAATCAGGGATGTATTAAAATTGTTACAACAGCATTTTCATATTAGTTTTGAGGAAGCAGCGTTGAAATTTTATAAATCCGAAACGTATAAGACGTTACAAGAAACAGAGAACGGCTTATGGGCAGAATCAGCGGAATATATAGCTGATAGATATTACGAAGAAGCGGAAAACAATTGAGTTACTGTATAAATTATCAGTTGATGTGTGGACGTTCGACTTGAAAAATAGAATACTGTGTAAAGGAGAGGAACTATGCCAAAAAGACTTATAGATACTACAGCAAGTGAATTGTTACGATATAGTAAGTCGGAGCTTCTGACAGCTATTGCAGATAGCGAAGGAAGAATACTTGCAACAGAGACAATCGGAACAGTAACCCCGATGTTAGTTAATATTACCAACGCAGAATTTGTAGCATCTCTTGGAGCAGATTTGATTATGTTAAATATTTTTGATGTAAATAATCCGACAATTCAGGGCTTACCAACGGTGGCACCGGAAGATACAATCCGCGAGGTGAAACGTCTGACAGGAAGATTGGTTGCAATTAATTTGGAACCGGCGGTGATAAAAGAAGGAGAAGAAGAATCTGTTTGGAATCTTACAACAGGACGTCAGGCTACAGTGGAAAATGCAATAAAGGCTGCAGATATGGGAGTAGACATGATTGTTCTGACGGGAAATCCGGGAGTAGGAGTAGATAACGAGGCAATTATACAGGTACTTTCAAAATTGAAAGAAGCAGTTGGTGACAGAGTGATTCTTACGGCAGGTAAGATGCATGCATCTGGAATTATTTCAGAGGCCGGAGAAAAGATTTTAACAAAAAAAGATGTAGAGGCATTTGTTGATGCAGGTGCAGATGTAATATTGCTTCCGGCGCCGGGAACAGTTCCGGGAATTACAATGGAGTATGCACGAAAGCTTATCAAGAAAGCACATGAAAAAGGTGCATTGGCGATGACAACCATCGGAACATCTCAGGAAGGTGCAGATGAAGCTACAATCCGTCAGATTGCACTTATGTGCAAGATGGCAGGTGCAGATATACACCATATTGGGGACAGTGGATATATGGGGATGGCATTGCCGGAAAATATTACAGCGTACAGTGTGGCTATTCGTGGAAAACGTCATACATACCGTAGAATGGCAATGTCGCTTTTACGGTAACAATAAAAAAAGGAGAGGGAGTGTTAGCATTCCAGCTCCTTTTTTTGTGTGTATAATTTGCAAAATTGTCGAAATTTTGAAGGGTTTAAATTTGTGAGGTTAGATATAAAACAAAAAATTATAACAAAAATCAAAACAGAAAATTGTGCAAAAAAACCAAAAAATAATAATTTGCAATGGATATATTGACAAAAATGTGAACAGATGTATAATAAGCACATAAATTGGTTGAACCAATCAACCACAGAACCATTAAACCAAGAAAGGAAAAGAAAAAATGTCGAAACAATTAGCAGATAATCAGGATTTATTGGCAATGACGCATATTGGTGAAGAACCAGAAAAGTATATGAAATCAGTAACTCCACCGATTTTTATGAATTCACTTCATGTTTTTGATACAGTAAAAGACTATTTCGATGTAGATATTTTCAATGATGAATTCTACTATGGAAGAGCCTCTAATCCTACAGTCGCAATTCTTGAAAAGAAAATTGCTGCATTAGAACATGGATCAAGAGCAGTTGTATTTTCAGCAGGTATGGCAGCTTGTGCAGCAGCAATTCTTAAGATTTGTACAGCAGGCAGTCATGTGATTTGTATTAAAGAAAGTTATGGACCGGTACAGCATTTGCTTGATGAGTTCCTCAGTCCAAAATATGATGTAGCAGTTACTTATGTTGAAGGAAGAACAGTAAAAGAATTCGAAGAAGCAATTCGTCCAGAAACAAAGATGATTATTTTAGAAAGTCCAACAACACTATTATTCAATGTTGTGGATTTGGAAGGCGTAGCGAAACTTGCAAAAGAGCATGGTATTAAAACGTATATAGATAATACATATTCAACTCCAATTTTCCAAAAACCATTGGATATGGGAATTGATATTGTAATGCATACTATGACAAAGTATATCGGCGGACATAGTGATTTAGTAGGTGGCGTGCTTGTTTCAAAAGATGAAGAGTTTATGCGCGAGGTAATGGTGCAAAGAGATTGGTTTGGAGGAGTTCTTGGACCAATGGAAGCATGGTTAGCGATTCGTGGTCTTCGAACATTAGATGTGCGTATGCAGAGACATTACGAGACAGCGATGGAAGTAGCAAAATTCCTTGAAGCCCAGCCAAAAGTAAAACGAGTATTCTTTACAGGGCTTGAATCTCATCCACAGTATGAACTTGCAAGAAAGCAACAGAAGGGTGAATGCGGTCTGATGAGTCTTGAAATTGATGGAACATTAGAAGAGACAGAAACATTTGTTAATAGTTTGAAACTTTTTGAAAAAGGTTGTTCTTGGGGCGGATTTGAAAGTCTTGCGATTGCTTATACATATAATTGGACAGATGAACAGTGTGCATTTCTGAATGTATCAAGGAATATTGTAAGAATTCATTGTGGTCTTGAAGGTACAGAAAATTTAATTGCCGATTTAAAACAGGCACTTGGCAAAATTTCATAAAGGAGAATCATCATGGGAGAAGAGAAAAAAGAAGTAAAAAAAACCACCCTTTTTACAGCAGTATTACCATTGATTTTTATGTTTGTTGTTCTTTTTACAGGACTGGTTGTTTATAGTATTGATATTAAGATTCTTTTAATTATTTGTGCAGCATTTACTATTTGTGTGTGCATGTATCAAGGACATAAATGGAAAGAAATCGAAGACGAGATTGTAGCGAAACTTGCAAAAGCATTTCCTGCAATCATGATTCTGATATGTGTAGGTCTTATGATTGGTGCATGGGTAGTGAGTGGAACAATTCCGTTCCTTGTATATATAGGACTTCAAATCATTAGCCCTAAGTATATTATCATTACTTCATTTCTTGTAACAGTAATTCTTTCTGTTAGCACAGGAACATCCTGGGGAGCAGCAGGAACGGTAGGAGCAGCGTTGATTAGTGTGGCAGCTGGTATGGGTGCACCACTTCCGGCAGTTGCAGGAGCGATTGTTGCAGGAGCTTATTTTGGAGATAAGATGTCACCATTATCTGATAGTACAAATATGTCTGCAATCGCAACAGAGACAAACCTTTATCAGCATATAGGACATATGTTTTATACAACTGTTCCTGGATTTATCGTGAGTTGTGCTGTTTACCTCATCGCAGGAGCACATTTTGCAAGTGATTCGCAGGTAGGCCAAGTTGACGAAATCATTAATACACTTGGGGAACTTTTTAATCTTGCAATGCCGGTAGGACTTTTATTATTGATTCCTTGTGTGATTGTTATTGCAGGGTCTCTTATGAAAAAACCTACAATTCCAGTCATGATTATTTCTTCTGCTGTAGCAATTGTAATCGCTATGTTAGTACAGGGATTTTCATTTACAGATTGTGCAGCAAGTATGGTAAGTGGATTTAAGATGGAAATGCTTCATACATCTATGAATCTTGAAAATATTGTAGAACAGGTGCCAAATCTTCTTCAGAGAGGCGGTATGAGTTCTATGATGAATACTGCATTGATGGCATTTTGCGGATTCTCTTTCATTGGAGCACTTACAGTGTGTGGAAGTATGGAATTAATCCTCGAACGAATTATGAAACATATTCATGGAACAGGACAGCTGATTACACTCACGGTTATTCTTGGAGTTATCATGATTACAGTAATTGGAGAGGCTACTGTAACATTCCTTATGATTGGTGGAATGTTCCGTCCAGAGTATATCAAACGTGGATTAGAGTCAAAGAACTTATCAAGATCTTTGGAAGACAGTATTACAGTTGTAGAACCATTAGTACCATGGTCATTAGCTGGTGTGTATATGACATCTGTACTTGGAGTACCGACAGTACAGTATGCACCATGGGCAGTACTTTGCTATACAGGAGTTATCTTTGCAATCATCTGGGGATTTACTGGATTTGGAATTGCAAAAATTAAGAAAGGTTCTAATTCATATGAAGAGTACCTTGAGTTATCAGGAAAAACAGAATAAAAGGACTCACTTGACGTTTGTGTAAGATTTCCTTATAATTAAAGAGGATTCAGTATCTGTAAAAAGATATTGAGTCCTTTTGTCATGATAATATGTAGATATTAGCTTACTTGAGAAGGTGAAATATATAGAAGTTGAGGAAATTTTATGAGTAATACAAACAGTGATGTGGTAGAGGATAAGAAGAGGATTTCAATGAAACCGATAGAGAAAAAATCTCTGTATTTGAAGATTTCAGATGCAATTTATCGTTATATTCAGATGAATAATCTTCAGACGGGAGATAAACTTCCATCAGAACGTGATATGTCAGCTATGTTGCAAACAAGCCGTAATTCCGTAAGGGAAGCTCTGAGAATATTAGAAGATCGTGGATTGATTTATGTAAAAACGGGTAGCGGTGTATTTATTAATAATCCTTATGGAGAAAATAATTCTCTTACAATACAGCTTACAAATTGCTCTTTAGAGGAGATGGAAGAACTTCAAAGTGCGTTAGATCATAAAGCTGTAGAGAATGCAATGGAGCACGGGACTGTGCAAGAGAAAGAGCAACTAATTGAAACTGCCGCAGAGATGGTTAAATTAGCTGAGGATAATTTGTATAGTCATGTACTTGATCGTAGTTTTCATGATAGTCTCTATAAAATAGGACGAAATAGTGCGATTGAACAGATGATAAGTAAGATTCGTTCATATCGATTCATACAACAAGAAGATTCAGAGGATGGGAATGATTCTATTTGGCTGGTAACTATTCCGCAGCACTTGAAACTTGCACAAGCACTTAAGAATTGCGATATGAATACTGCGATACAGGCAATGGATGAGATTAATAAGTATGGATTTAAAATTTCTAGAAAAAAACTATAATATAAAGAGTATTATTGCAAAAAGCAGAATGGTTTCTGCCAGTAGAGATTATCTGCTGGCAATTTTTACATATTAAAAAATAATATTATAAAATGAGGGGTGTTTTTATGGGTGGAGAGAGTAAAACGAGAATGACGGAGGGAAGTATCTCCAAAAAAATCATTTTATTTGCAATTCCATTGTTTTTTGGAAATTTATTTCAACAGTTATATAATACAGCGGATTCCCTGATTGTGGGGAATTTTCTTGGCAGTAACGCACTGGCGGCAGTCAGCTCTTCGGGAAATTTGATTTTTCTTATGGTGGGATTTATTAATGGAATAGCCATGGGAGCAGGAGTTGTTATTGCCAGGTATTATGGGGCGAAGAAGAAAGACTCTCTGCAGAAATCAATTCATACAACAGTGGCTTTGGGGTTGGTGTCTGGTTTAATATTGATGGTTGCAGGGATGGTATTGGCACCGAAGATATTGGTGCTGATGGGAACGCCTGCAGATGTATTGCCGGAATCGATAGTGTATTTCCGGACATATTTTGCCGGATCTGTCGGTGTTGTTATGTATAATATTTTTGTAGGAATCCTGCAATCAGTAGGGGATGGACGTCATCCGTTGATTTATTTGATCATTTCATCCTGCATTAATGTCGTGCTGGATATATTTTTTATTGCAGGTCTTGGTATGGGAGTTGGTTCGGCGGCATTGGCTACGGTGATATCCCAGTTTGCCAGTGCAATTTTCTGTATGGTCCACCTGATGCGTGTGAAGGCAGAATATCGTTTGGAATTGCGGCAGGTTCGTTTTGATAAACGTATGTTACAGCAGATTATTCAGAATGGTGTACCTTCTGGTTTTCAGAATTCAGTCATTGCGATTGCAAATGTTTTTGTACAATCTAATATCAATGCATTTGGAAAAATGGCGATGGCAGGATGTGGTTCTTATTCCAAAGTAGAGGGATTTGCATTTTTGCCGGTAACCTGTTTTACTATGGCGTTGACAACTTTTGTCAGCCAGAATCTTGGTGCAAAGCAGTATGAACGTGCAAAAAAAGGTGCAAGATTTGGGATTCTCTGTTCAATTTCCATTGCAGAGTTGATAGGAGTTATTATTTACACAGCAGCGCCGGTATTGATCGCAGCATTTAACAGAGATCCGAATGTGGTACATTATGGAGTAATGCAATCTAGAACTATTGCATTATTTTATTTTCTATTAGCATTTTCCCACTGCATTGCGGCAGTGCTTCGAGGTTCAGGAAATGCAGCAGTACCGATGACCGTTATGTTCTGTGTCTGGTGTTTGTTCCGCGTAAGTTACATTGCTGTAACGGTTCGTATTATTCCGGATATCAGAGTAATATTTTGGGCTTACCCGTTGACATGGAGTATTAGTTCCGCTATTTTCCTGTTTTTATTTTTACGTGGAAAATGGGTCTATGGATTTGAGAAAAAATGAAAGGATTATTTATGAAAAAAGAAAAACGAAACAGAATAATTTCTGCGCTTATGGTACTTGTAATGGGTGCCCTTCTTATGACAGGATGTGGCGGAAAAAGTACAGAAAAAGAAGACGCAGAGACGCTCACGGTATATTTATGGAGTACGAATTTATATGATAAATATGCACCATATATTCAAGAGCAGCTTCCGGATATCAACATCGAATTTGTAGTCGGAAATAACGATTTGGATTTTTACAAGTTTCTTGATGAAAATGGTGGTCTGCCGGATATTATTACCTGTTGTAGATTCTCACTTCATGATGCAAGTCCGTTAAAAGACAGTTTGATGGATCTTTCAACAACGAATGAGGCAGGTGCTGTCTATAATACATATCTTAACAATTTTAAGAATGAAGATGGTAGTGTGAACTGGTTGCCGGTATGTGCAGATGCTCATGGATTTATAGTGAATAAAGACCTGTTTGAAAAGTATGGTATTCCACTGCCTACAGATTACGACAGCTTTGTTTTTGCATGTCAGGCATTTGAGGAAAAAGGAATCCGCGGATTTACGGCAGATTATTTTTATGATTATACCTGTATGGAGATTTTGCAGGGGCTTTCAGCAGCAGATCTTACTTCTACAGAAGGCAGTAAGTGGCGTACAGCCTACAGTGATCCTGCCAATACAGAAAAAGTAGGATTGGACGATGTTGTTTGGCCAAAGGCATTTGAACGCATGAATCAGTTTATTCAGGATACCAACTTGGGACCGGATGATTTAAATATGACCTATGATGATGTAATGGATATGTATCAAAAGGGTGAAGTTGCTATGTACTTTGGCAGTTCTGCCGGTGTGAAAATGTTTCAGGATCAGGGGATTGATACTGCATTCTTACCATTCTTTGAGGAGAATGGAGAAAAGTGGCTGATGACTACACCATATTTCCAGGTTGCATTGAATCGTGATCTTGAACAGGATGAAGCACGCAAGGAAAAAGCAATGAAAGTGTTAAATGTAATGCTTTCTGATGAAGGTCAGAATAAAATTATTTATGAAGGGCAGGATTTATTGAATTATAGTCAGAATGTGACTCTTAAACTTACTGAATATTTACAGGATGTTAAGCCTGTGATTGAAGAAAATCATATGTATATCCGTATTGCGTCGAACGATTTTTTTACGATTTCCAAAGACGTGGTTTCGAAGATGATTTCTGGAGATTATGATGCAGAGCAGGCGTATCAGGCATTTGATGCTCAGCTTTTAGATGATGAAAATGTTTCGGATGATGTTGTGTTAAGTTCGTCGAAGTCATACAGTAATTCTTTCCATTCAGAAGGTGGAAATGAATCCTATTCTGTTATGGCAAATACATTACGGGATATTTATGGGACAGATGTGTTGCTCGCAACAGGAAACAGTTTTACCGGCAGTGTATTGAAGGCTGATTATACAGAAAAAATGACAGGTGACATGATCATGCCGAATGGTCTTGCTGCTTACAAGAAGGAAATGAGCGGAGCCGAACTGAAAGAAATGTTGAAAGCTTTTGTGGAAGGTTACGAAGGCGGTTTAGTTCCATTTAATCAGGGTTCGCTTCCTGTAATTAGCGGTATTTCTATGGAAATCAAAGAAAATGAGGATGGATACACACTGTCTGAAGTAAAAAAGGACGGGAAAAAGATTCAGGATGATGATAGCTTTACAGTAACTTGCCTGGCAATACCACGACATATGGAGTCTCTTCTTGCAGATAAAGACAGTACATTTGAGGCTGAAGATACAACAGTGAAAGATACATGGATGAATTATGTTTTAGAAGGTGATGTGGTTTTAGCAGAACCGGAAGACTATATTACGTTGAGGTAAGAAAATGAATGCTAAAAATCATAACACGAGAAAGAGAAAAAAATTTATAAGGAAACGTTCAGACATCGCAGTTATTACTGTTTTACTTATCTGTATTATTTTGGCAGGTTTTCAATATTCTAGATTTGTTTCAAATGTTGTTTATCAAGAAAGCGTTTCTCATTTGACAGAGATTTTACATCAGTCAAATAATGCATTAACGGAGATGTCAAATAAGAATTTGACTTATCTTCATATGTTGAGTGAATACTTACAAAACATTTCAAGTGAAAATGAAATTGTGGATTATATAAATAGAGCACAGGAAGAAGCAGAGTTTTCAGATTTCTATTTTCTGTCTACCGATGGTAATTACAAGACAGTAACAGGAGAGACAGGATATCTTGGTTTGCAGGGGACAATTGCGGATGAGATTATTCAGGGAAATGATATCATAATGAATGCGGTACTTCCGGGAAAATCGCAATTGTTGGTTTTTGCCAGCCCTGTACCTCGCGGATACTATCAGGGATTCGAATATGATGCGATAGCGATTGCTTACGAAAATTCAGATATTGTAAAAATACTGGACATTTCTTCGTTTCATGGACAGGCGAGCAATTATGTTATCCATTCCGATGGCCGTGTCGTAATCGATCATTCTGCGGAGGAAATGGAATCTGTCTATAATTTCTTTGGCGTTTTGCGAGAGCGTTCGAATCTGTCTGAAAAAGAAATTCTCGCACTTTCGAAGAAATTAGAACAGGGACAAAGTGGTTCTACGCTTATAAAACTGGACGGAACAAAATATTATCTGATTTATGAAAAATCAGAAATTCAGGATTGGTCAGTGCTTGGGATGGTGCCGGTTAATGTAGTTAACGCAAGTATGAATACATTACAGTTTACTACGATGGTACTTGTCGGTATTGTAGTGCTTAGTATTGCAGGATTTATTATTGTAGCGATTCTTAGAAAGAGTAAAGCAAATCTGAAGAACAAGGATATTGAAATTTTATATCGAGACGAGTTATTTCAGAAGCTCTCAATGAGTGTGGATGATGTTTTTCTGATGTTGGATGGAAAAACATTGAAAGTAGATTATGTCAGTCCAAATGTTGAGAAACTATTAGGTATCACAGTAGAACAGATCAGGCAGGATATTCGTGTTCTTAGAAACCTGCATCCAAAGAACTCTGCAAACCGTGATAAAAATTATCTAGAAGAATTGATGGTCAGAGAACAGCGCGAGTGTGAGTTTGAGTATGTTCATCAGAAAACAAAAGAACATCGCTGGTTTCATATTGTTGCCATGGGCAGCGAGGTAGAGAAAAGGAAAAAATACATTTTAGTTATGTCAGACAGAACTGCTGATAAACAAATGAATCATGCACTTTCTGAAGCTGTACATGCTGCTGAAACAGCTAATAAGGCAAAGAGTATGTTCCTTTCCAATATGTCGCATGATATTCGAACACCGATGAATGCGATTATAGGTTTTGCAACATTGGCTGTAAGTAATATCAATAATCAGGAGAAAGTCAGAGATTATTTGAGTAAAATTCTTTCTTCAAGTAAACATTTACTTTCACTTATCAACGATGTATTAGATATGAGTCGTATTGAAAGTGGTAAGATCCATTTAGAAGAGACGGAGGTTAGTCTGCCGGAGGTTCTGCATGATCTGAAGACTATTGTAAGCGGACAGATTCATGCAAAGCAATTGGAACTTTATATGGATGTCATGGACATTACCGATGAGGATGTTTATTGTGATAAGACACGACTTAGTCAGGTGCTGCTAAATCTTTTATCGAATGCAATTAAATTTACTCCGGCAGGTGGAACAGTTTCTGTCCGATTTAGACAGCTTCCGTGTACAAAAAAAGGAAGTGGATGCTATGAAATCCGGGTAAAGGACACTGGAATCGGTATGAGTCAGGAGTTTGCACAGAAAATTTTTGACCCATTTGAACGTGAACGGACGTCTACAGTCAGCAAGACGCAGGGCACGGGGCTTGGCATGGCTATTACAAAAAATATTGTGAATATGATGGGTGGTACGATCGAAGTTAGGACAGAGCAAGGAAAAGGTACAGAATTTATTGTTCGAATAGAGCTTGGTATTCAGTCTGAGCAGCATCACGTAGAAAAGATTGCAGAACTGGAAGGTCTCAAAGCGTTGGTTGTAGATGATGATTTTAATACTTGTGACAGTGTGACTAAGATGCTGGTGAAAGTAGGAATGCGTTCAGAATGGACACTTTCCGGTAAAGAGGCTGTTCTTCGTGCACAACAATCAATAGAACTTGGGGATGCTTTCCATGCATATATCATCGACTGGCGTTTGCCGGATATGAATGGTATAGAAGTGACTCGTCAGATTCGCAGTCTTGGTGATGACACACCGATCATTATTCTAACTGCTTATGATTGGTCTGATATTGAAGTAGAAGCAAAGGCAGCAGGAGTAACAGCGTTTTGTTCGAAGCCTATGTTTATGTCAGATTTACGTAATACTTTAATGACTGCGATTGGACAGAAACAGGCCGAGGAGAATGAAATTTTCCCTGTTGCAGATAAGGCCTTCAAAGGCAAGAGAGTATTACTTGTGGAAGATAATGAATTAAATAGTGAAATTGCGATGACAATTCTTAATGAGTATGGAATTCAAGTGGATACAGCAGGAAATGGAGTTGAAGCCGTAGAGAAAATCAAAATCTCAACACCAGGAGATTATGATTTGGTATTGATGGATGTGCAGATGCCGATAATGAACGGATATGAGGCAACGAAACGTATCCGAAAACTTAACGAACCAAAGCTGGCAGGCATACCAATTCTTGCTATGACAGCAAATGCATTTGATGAAGATCGGAAAAATGCATTGGAATCAGGAATGGATGGTTTTTTATCAAAACCAATTGTTGTGGATGAGCTGCTCCATACATTGCAGGAATATTTTGGAAAAAATAAAATGAATTGACAGGTAGTTTTAGGGTTTTCTTAAGAAAATTGATATGATAAAATAAGAACTGGAATTTCTAAATTTAAGGAGGATGAGAGATGATTAAAGTATGGATAGTAGGATCGAACGGACAGATCGGACATGCGTTGAATGAGGTCCTCGACCCATTAGAGATTGAAGTATTGAATACAGATAAAGACGAACTGGACATTACAGATACAGAAGAAGTGCTCAATTTTGGTATTGTAAACCGTCCGGATGTAATTATCAACTGTACCGGTGTTACAGATACAAAGTTGTGTGAAGAAGAACCGGAGCTTGCTTATCGGGTGAATGCACTTGGAGCGAGAAATTTAAGTATTGTTGCAAGAAAAAATGGTGCGAAGATTGTTCAGCTTTCGACAGATGATGTATTTGACGGAAAGAGTAAGAAGCCATATACAGAATTTGATGATACAAATCCGTTGACTGTTTATGGATCCTCTAAAAGAGCAGGAGAAAACTATGTAAAGGAATTTACACATAAACATTTTGTTATCCGTAGCAACTGGGTTTACGGAAAAGTAGGACAGAATTTCGTGAATCAGGTATTGGAAGCGGCAGAAAAGGGAAATGCTCTTTCTGTAGCAGCAGACCAGTTTGGTTCTCCGACAAGTGCAAAAGATCTTGCAAGAATGATACTGTATTTAATTAATACAAATGAATATGGTACTTACCATGTAACTTGTAGTGGAGTCTGCAACCGATATGAATTTGCACAGGAAATCCTTAGGTTGTCAGGAAAGGAAATTGAATTAAAGGCGGTTCCGACAGAACAGTCGGATCTTTCAGCGGTAAGACCACCATATGCGGTATTGGATAATTTTATTCTCCGTATTATCGATATGTATGATATGCCAGATTGGAAAGAGTCATTAGAAGAATATATGAATGAAAGAACGGAGAAATAGGATGAAAAACAAGAATGTGAAAGAAAAAAAGAAAGAGAAAAAGATCGGACTGACGACGAAGATCTTCATAGCTTTGCTTTTAGGTGCTATTTTTGGAATTGTACTTTGTTATCTGATTCCTGACAGCAAGATTAAACATGATATTATTGTAGAAGGTGTGCTTTATGTAGTCGGGCAGGGATTTATCCGTCTGATGAAAATGCTTGTTGTACCACTTGTATTTTGTTCTCTTGTGTGTGGAAGTATGGCCATTGGAGACACAAAGAAGCTTGGAACAGTCGGTGTCAGAACTTTGATTTTTTATCTTGCCACAACAGCACTTGCTGTAACAGTAGCATTGTCAGTTGGTAATTTGATTAATCCTGGTATCGGGCTTGACATGAGTGCAATCCAGACAAGTGCTTCTACTGTCGAGACAATGGAAGCAACTTCACTGACGGATACAATTTTAAATATTATTCCGGATAATCCGATCAATTCACTGGCAAGCGGAACAATGCTTCAGGTTATCGTTTTTGCGCTGATCATTGGTGTTATTCTTGCAAAAATGGGAGAACGTGCAGAGACAGTTGCAAACTTCTTCAGTCAGTTTAATGATATCATGATGGAAATGACAATGATGATCATGAGTCTGGCACCAATCGGTGTATTCTGTCTGATTAGCAGAACATTTGCAAATATCGGATTTAGTGCATTTATTCCACTTGCAAAATATATGATCGCAGTACTTTTAGCACTTGCAATTCAGTGCCTTGGAATATATCAGATTCTTTTGAAGATTTTTACAGGATTGAACCCAATCCGTTTTATCAAGAAATTCTTCCCGGTTATGGCATTTGCATTCTCTACAGCGACATCAAATGCAACTATTCCACTTTCTATCGATACACTTTCTAAGAAGGTCGGAGTTTCTAAGAAGATTTCTTCATTTACGATTCCGCTTGGAGCAACCATCAATATGGATGGTACATCCATCATGCAGGGAGTTGCAGTTGTGTTTGCAGCACAGGCATTTGGAATCCATTTGAGCATGACAGATTATATTACAGTAATCGGAACAGCAACACTTGCATCTGTCGGAACAGCCGGAGTACCAAGCGTTGGTCTGGTTACACTGACAATGGTATTTAATTCTGTCGGACTTCCGGTAGAGGCAATTGGTCTGATCATGGGTATCGACCGTATTCTGGATATGACAAGAACAGCTGTTAATATCACTGGTGATGCAGTATGTACAACAATTGTTGCACATCAGAATAAAGCGTTAGATAAAAAAGTATTTTATGAGACAGAATAAATAACAGGGAGATGATTCGGGGTACTCGAATCATCTCCCTGTTTAAATTTGTAAAATGTTTTGTTTATACTCAGAAACTGTCATTTTATAATAATTTTTAAAAGCGGTATGAAAATGGTTCGGATAAGAATAGCCCAACCGGTCGGATATTTCAGAAATTGAAAGCTTACCTTCCTTTAAAAATGTAACAGCTGCAGCCATTCTGGCTTCTGTCCTTTTTTGGAGAAAGTTTTGTCCATATCGATTAAAGAGAATCCGACTGGTCTGTCTGGTGCTTAATCCTAAACGACGTGATAATTCATTTAATGTAATTGTATCGTATTCCAGTAAAAAACTATCTTCAATGAGGATATAAGCTTTCACCAAAGGAATCGGAATATATGTGATAGCAGCATTTGAAGCCGGTTCGTAGTTTCGCAGTATTTTAACCAGGAACTGCATAAAAAGAGCACGCAACATGATAGTGGCGGCGGAGCCGGGAGCAGAAAACTCCTGATAAATTGCTTCGAGAGTAGCTTGCAACTTAGCACAGTCCTTTCCGTACCAGAACGGATAATGTAAAAATGGTTCTATAATAGCGTTTTCGGAAGAGTTCTTTTTTGTGTCGTGTGCTTTTTCAATTCTTAAATAAATACAATACTCATATGTCGGATCATCTGAGTCGGAATATTGTTGATGCTCGATATGAGGACCGGTTGTATAGAGTATATTTGGATATAATTCATAGGAGCATTGATTGCTGATCAATGTTCCCTTACCTTTTGGAATATAATGAATCTCATAACTGTTCGAGCTATGGGCATGTGAAGGTGTATTCCACGTCTGGCATTCATATGTAAATTTCAATATATTGATCTGATAATCACCTATCGAAAATGTAATATATAAGTTATCATTTTTCATACTGTAGCCCCCTTTTTAAAAAGTACGCTAATCGGACATGAATAAGTCTGTTTTGTCTGCTGTTCCAATATTATTATCGTACTATAGATTTTATAATGAAATCAAGAATAAGATAAAAAAAACAAAAAGGAGGATGACGATGATTATTGATGCACATTTACATCTTTGGGAAAAACAATCGGGATGTGTAAATGGAAAACCAGTCTTTGCATTAAGCGGAGGAAAAAGTGATTTTGGCGGAGCGATACGTCAAATGATGCCACCCTATATGCTGGATGGAAGTAATACAGTAGAAATGCTGATTGCAAATATGGATTATGCGAGAGTCAGTGGATGCGTGGTGACGCAAGAGTATATCGATGGTAATCAGGATGCATATTTATTAGAATGTAGAAAGAAATATCCGGAAAGAATAAAAATTTGTTGTCTGTATGAAGAAAAAGAAATAGACGATAAATGGATAGAACAGTTTGATGGGATTAAAATTTGTGCGGGAAGATTAAAAGATCAAAACTTGTTACATCATAAAGATATTTTTGAAAAAGCAGACAAGCTGAATAAATTTATTTCAATCGATATGGCGGATGGAGAGCTTCAAGTAGGTGATATGGAAAAATTGATTGAGATGCATCCGAATCTGCGGATTGCTATCGGACATTTTGGAATGGTCACGGTAGAAGGCTGGGAGAAGCAGATTGCATTGGCAAAGCATAAAAATGTTTATATTGAAAGTGGCGGAATTACATGGTTATTTCACAAAGAATTTTATCCATATCCATCTGCTGTCAAGGCGATACGCAAGGCGATAGAAATTTGCGGAGTTGAAAAATTGATGTGGGGAAGTGATTACCCGCGTACAATGACCGCCATAACTTATGGGATGAGTAAAGATTTTATAGAAAAATCGACTGCTTTATCGGATGAAGAAAAGAAAAAAATCTTAGGAGAAAATGCAAAAGGATTTTATGGTTTTCCAGAATTAGAAGTTCCGGAAAAAATAATTAACATGGTTGAGTAGGAGAAATAAGATGATTGTAAAAGGAACATATTTTCAGAATAGCAAAGAGAATCCATTGGTATATGGAGATGTTGAAATCAATAATATCCCAAGAAGACGATTAAGAGGAGAGGAAGAAAAAGAAGGTGTGATTGCAGAGAGTGTTCTGGTTGGATTTTGCGGAACAGATTACACATTGATGAATATGGGGCGAGAAGGAAAATTAAAACCTAAATTTCCGGAAGGCTGTAACAGATTGATCAATGGTCATGAGGGCGTTGTATGGGTACCGTCACAAGAGCGTTTTGCAATCGTGTTGATCCGTGGTGGAAACAGCTATGATCCAACCAGATATACAGAAGAAGAAACGTATTTTGAATATGGATGTGATCAGGCTGATGGTTTGTTTTCAGATAAAAATTATTACAATCCCGACATGCTATTGAAAATTCCGGATGGTTATGTGAAGGATGGAAAAATCTCTCTTAATCTATGTAAGAAGCTGGTATTCAGTGACCCATATGCCTGTATGATTTTTCAGAGAGAACGAATGGAAGATATAGGAGAGGCTCAGAATTTCAGAGTGAAAATGGCTCAATATAAATGCAGCGAAGAAGAGGCAAGAAAAATTGCGAAGAAGGAAACCTTTGACAGAGTATGTATTTTCGGGTTTGGAACAACAGGTATGTTTATCGGGGATTTGATTCGTCAGAAATATCCGGAGGCGAAGATTGTTTTCGTGGCAAGAAGCGAAGAAAACAGTCCAAAAGTCGCATTTGCGCTAAAACAGGCAGGGGCATCTTATGTCAGAAGTGCATTTGATACAAAAGAAGAACTTGCAGATGCAATTAAAGAAAAATTGGGTGGTACCGCAACTGTATTTATCGGTTCCAGCGGAGCAGCGATTGAACATGAAATTGCATTCCAATATGGCGTACTAGGCTGTAATGGTATTTATAATTCTTTCTCATTGGGACCGGAAATTACAGTCGATACAATGCCATTCGGATTTAAAAATCAGGTGATATTCGGCTCCATAAATTTCCGTCAGGATCATATGGAGGAGGCTATTCAGATACTTCAAAACAGCTGCTATGATGAGATTGTTGAATTGATAGACAAAGATGAATTTACAGAGGATCCGATTGATGCATATGAAAATAAAATTTATGCAAAAGGTGCACCAATGAAAACCGCAGTTATATGGAATGAAAAATATGTTGATAGAGAACGTTAAATAAAAGAATGTAGTGAGAGGAAAAAACATGAGAACAATTATAATTTCTGAACCGGGAAAGGTTGCAGTTACAGAAAATGAAATGCCAAAAGTAAAAGAGGGAGAGGCATTATTAAAATTATTATATGGTGGAATTTGTGGAAGTGATTTGGGTACATATCGCGGAACTTTCGCATATGCAAGCTATCCGAGAATACCGGGACACGAGTTTTCTGCACAGATTGTAGAAATCGGTGAAAATGACAGAGGATTAAAGCCGGGAATGATCGTAACCTGCAATCCATATTTCAATTGCCAGAAATGTTACTCTTGTGAGAGAGGACTGGTAAATTGCTGTGAATCCAATGAAACAATGGGGGCACAGAGAGACGGAGCATTTTCCGAGTATATCACAATGCCGATTGAGCGGATTTATGATGGAAAAGGATTGAATCCAAAACAGCTTGCACTGATTGAACCATTTTGTATCAGTTATCATGGGGTATCAAGAGCAGATGTAAAAAAAGGCGATAAAGTGCTTGTCATCGGTGCAGGAACAATCGGTGTTCTTGCTGCAATTGCCGCAAAAGCAAAAGGTGGAGAAGTATACATTGTAGATGTTGCCGAAGAGAAACTTCAATATGCATATGAAACATTTGGACTTGCCGGTATGATAAAGAATGACAGCGAGGAAGAGTTTATGAACCGTGTAAATGAAATTACAGGGGAGCATCATGGATTTGATGTTTGTATTGAAGCTGTCGGACTTCCGTCTACATTCCAGAATTGTATTGATGCGGCAGCCTATGGTGGACGTATAGTTCTGATTGGAGTAGGCAAGAAAAATCTAGATTTCAATTTTACATTAATCCAGAAAAAGGAGTTAAATATATTCGGATCAAGAAATGCGTTGAAAGCAGATTTTACAGAACTGATTGATTTAGTAAAAAATGGAGAAATTGATTTGGAAAAGATTGTAATGAATCCGGATTCGACAGATGTGAAGAAGAAATCAGAATATGAATTGGATGAAGCAGACAGGGCATTTGAAGAGTTTAGTAAATATGGCGGCAGTAAACTGAAAGTATTAATTCATTTTTCTGATCCTTCATAAGAGTCAAAAATTAAAATAAAATAGTAGGTTTACTTATGAAATAGATGCTATAATAGAGGAAATCGGCAGGGGTCGTTTTCCTCTTTCTTTTTGCATTACAGTAGCAACGTAAGCATAATAAAATTCGCAGTTGACAATACTATAAAAGTGAGTTATATTAAACATAGTAATAATAGTAATTATTACTATATTCAAGTCGAACGTTCGTGAGACTTGGCGCGTGATTCTGGTCAGCAAAGCTGACATATTCCTATCAGAATCACTGCGCATCCTCGCGGAGCGTTTATCTCAGTCGGAGATTGGACTCCCACTGAGATAAATTTGCTATTACTCACCACCTGAAGAGGTGGGAGTCTTCTCGACTGAGATAAACAAAGGAGGTATATCGCATGGAGAAAAAAGCACTTTATAATCTGTCGTATGGAGTATTTATGTTGTCTACTCGTTCTGGTGAGAAAGTGAATGGTTGTATTACAAACACTTGTATGCAGGTAGCGAACAATCCAATTCGAATTGCAATATCCGTTTTGAATAGTAATTATACCTGTGATTTAATTAAAGAGAGTGGTATATTTGCATTGAGTCTGCTGGATGTGAATTGTTCTTTTGAGACAATTAAGCATTTTGGTTTTCAGTCAGGAAGAGATGTAGATAAGATGAAAGATCTTTCGTTGCCGGTTGATCATAACGATATACCATATTTGGGATATCAGACATGTGCTGTTATTAGCGGGAAAGTTTTAGAACAGCAGGATCTTGGCACACACACATTGTTTATTGCAGAGGTGACAGATGCGAAGTTGTTGAATGAGAACGAACCACTTACTTACGCTGATTATCAGAATCGCGTAAAACCAAAGAAGAAAGAGATACCTCAGGATAAGAAGATTGTTGGCTGGAGATGTAAGATTTGTAATTATGTCTATGAAGGAAGTGAGCTTCCACCGGATTATACATGTCCTCTTTGTGGACACGATATCAGTGATTTCGAGCCAATATATGAAAGGAGATAATGAATTATGAAGTATGTATGTGATTTATGTGGATGGGAATATGATGAGGAGCAGGGATATCCAGAAGGCGGTATTGAACCAGGAACAAAATGGGAAGATGTGCCGGAAGATTTTGAATGTCCGTTATGCATGGCTGGAAAGGATCAATTCTCAGAAGAATAAGAATTTTTAGTAGAATGGAAAAACAAATTGATTATAAAAACCTTGTAAGGGAGATAGTTACGTTGACTGTAGCAGTATTTATTATTGCTGCGGCGGTATATTTCTTTTTGGTTCCCAGCCACACTTCGGTTAGTAGTATTTCAGGTCTGGGAATCATTCTTACAAATTTTATACCATTGCCACTCTCTGTGATTACAATGGTTATGAATGTAGTACTTCTGTTGATTGGATTTATTACATGTGGTAAAGAATTTGGGACAAAGACAGTTTATACCAGTGTTGCATTGCCGTTTTTTTTATGGATATTTGAACGTATTCTTCCGGATATCGGCTCATTGACAGATAGTCAGGAATTGGATGTGCTTTGTTATGTTTTAGTAGTCAGCATAGGTCTGAGTATTCTTTTTAATATGAATGCATCTTCCGGAGGTCTTGATATTGTAGCAAAGATCATGAATAAATATTTGCATATAGAGATGGGAAAAGCTATGTCATTAGCCGGGATGTGTGTGGCATTGTCAGCGGCACTTGTGTATGATAAGAAGACAGTTGTCCTAAGTGTTCTGGGTACATATTTCAATGGTATGGTAGTGGACCATTTTATCTTTGGTCAAAATCTGAAGAGGCGAGTTTGCATTATTACTCAGTATGAAGAAGAACTTCGCCAGTTTATTATCCATGATCTGCACAGCGGAGCAACAATATATGAAGCATTTGGTGCTTATAATATGGATAAGAGACATGAGATTATCACTATTGTAGATAAAAACGAGTATCAGAAATTGATGAGTTATATTAATAAACTCGATCCTAAGGCATTTATTACAGTGTATACGGTGGCAGATATGCGTTATCAGCCAAAAACAATAGGAACCTCAGCAAAATGAAAATTGCTGAGGTCCTTTTATTTATGTTATAAAAGACATTCTTTTTGGGTACACAAGATAAGTCTGATGAGAAGAATAGGTTTTATAAAAAATCACTGCAAGATACCAGCAAATCAATTTTTTTCCACTGTGTTTCTTCGTCAATGCAATTTCCTTCTTCTACAGAAGCAAATCCACACTGCGGAGAAAGGGCGATTTGATCACCAACGATTGCTTTCGCTTCTTCATAACGTTTCTTTAAGAAATCATGATCTTCCAGTTCGGGATTTTTAGTGGAAATCAAGCCGGCAACAAAAATAGCATTTTTATCTTTTAGTACGTGCCAAGGTTCAAAAGAGCCGGAGCGTGCATCATCATATTCAACGAAGAATGCATCATAAGGAATCTCAGCAATTACAGGTGCAACGGAATCATAGAAGCCATGAAACAGAGGATTTCCTTTGAAATTACCCTTGCAAAAATGTGTTGCGATAAAGAAATCTTCTGGTTTTCCTTCAAGAGCTTTTGTCGAGACAGTTTGGAACCAGTTGAGAATTTGTGATTTTGTATACCCAAGTGAGAATACTTTCTTTAAAAAATTCTCGTCAATCAGATAAGTCCAGGAGGTATCATCAATCTGCAGATAACGACAGCCATGGTTATAGAAATCCTGAATTGCATCCTGATATGCTTTTGCAACATCATCGATCAGCGCATTGATGTCCGTTCCGTAATAAGGAGTTTCTTTATTTCCAAGTTGAAGAAAATGGTCAATAAAAATCATGTTTGGTCCGGAGATGCATTTTTTAGCAATTACACCATCATATTTCTGTGCAAGAGAATGCAAGTAATCCCAGGCCTGAACTTCGGGGTGCTCTTTTTCTTTATTATAAAAGACTTTTCCTATTATAGTACCAAGTTCGATTTCATTGATTGTCCCATTGATTTCTTTTGTGAAGTGTTTTGTCTCAAATCCATCAAATTCCTTTAGCCAGTCCAGATGCCACCAGCGACGGCGTAATTCCCCGTCAGTTACATATTTAAGACCATGAGATACTTCTTTCTCTACCAAATTTGCAATTGCAAGATCCTCAGCTTTTGTTAATTCTTCTTTGGAAATTGTTCCGTCTTTGAAAGCCTTTCTTGCTGTTTTAATTTCTTCCGGGCGAAGGAAAGATCCTACGATATCATAAGTTAAATGTGTCATATAAAAACCTCCGTTTTATACTTTATTTTCATAAGTATTATTTGTTATTATAGGTAATGTAAAGATTGTAGTTTTATTATGCAAGATATTGATAAATTTGTATAATACTTAAAAAGAGTGGTTTATCATAGTTTGAAACTATGGATACGATAGATATCTTTTGAAAAAATAGAATTAAAAGGAGTATCATATGTCGATTTACAAAATGAAATCATTCAAATCCAGTTATATAGATATCAGTGCAGCGGTATTACATATTATTGCCATGATACTTATGTTAATGGATCATCTATGGGCGACACTTTTTCCGGCGCAAGATTGGCTGACTTGTGCAGGGAGACTGGCTTTTCCGATATTTGCTTTTATGACGGTGGAAGGATATTTTTATACTCATAACCTAAAAAAATATATTTTCAGATTGTTTTTGTTTGCGTTACTGTCAGAGGTACCATTTGATTTGATGTATGGAGGAACATGGTTTTATCCGGTTCATCAAAATGTTATATGGACATTTTTGCTGGGAATTTTAGGGATTCATTTAATAGAAATAGCACGTAAAAATCAAAAGAGATGGGCGTATTTACTTGTGGCAATCCTTGTTGCTATAATGGGAATGCTATTAGGAACTATATGTATGGTGGATTATTATGGAGCAGGAGTATTAACAGTACTTGGGTTTTATTTTTTCAGAGGACGAAAATGGTGGTGTCTGTTAGGGCAATTTCTTACACTTTATTGGATAAATGTAGAATTGTTAGGGGGCTTGATGTATCCAGTTCAATTGTTTGGTGTGAAATTTGAATTTTGTCAGCAGGGATTAGCACTGCTGGCCTTGATACCTATCTGGTTATATCGTGGACGTCAGGGATATCACAGCAAGTTGTTCCAGTATAGTTGTTATGCATTTTATCCGGTGCATATGCTAGTACTAGTGTTGATATTGTCACTTTGTTTTCATTGATCTGAACAGAATAATTGCTAATCGGCTCCGAAAAGAGCCAGAAAACCCCGTCCCTAACCGGCTCTTTTATTTACAAAGTTATAAAAAAGAAATGGACTTTTTCATACAGAGACTGTATAATTATAAAAAAATAATTGAGTCAGTTGAAAGTCTAAGACGAAACGTTACATGTCTATAGAATAGTAGCTAATTGTAACGTGTAAGATGCATTGTCTGGAAGGACAATGCATCTTTTGAGTTTAAGATATTCAATTTGAGTACAACTAAAGGAATAAAAAACAGCAGGATGGGAACAACATGAAGGGAAGAAGAATTATTGCAGGGATGCTGCTTGTGGGTATATTAATTACATCTCTTATAGGATGCAGTGAATCAGTGCATCAAAAAAAAGAAAAAAATAAGCCTACAATTACACTGGGAAGCGATAGCTATCCCCCATATAATTATCTGAATGAAGATGGAATTCCAACGGGAATAGATGTGGATCTGGCAACGGAAGCATTTGAAAGAATGGGCTATCAGGTAGAGGTTGTACAGATTAACTGGGAAAAGAAAAAGGAACTGGTGGAAAGTGGCGAAATTGACTGTATTATGGGATGTTTTTCCATGGAAGGAAGACTGGATGAGTACCGCTGGGCAGGACCATATATATCAAGTCGTCAGGTAGTTGCGGTAAATGAAAACAGTGACATTTATGAACTGAAAGATTTGGAAGGAAAAAATGTTGCAGTTCAGTCAACGACTAAGCCGGAAGGTATCTTTTTGAAACGAACGGATGAGAGAATTCCAAAGCTCTCTAATTTGATCAGTCTTGGCCATAGAGAACTAATCTACACTTTTCTTGGAAAAGGTTATGTAGATGCAGTAGCAGCACATGAAGAGTCTATTGTACAGTACATGAAAGATTATGATACAAACTTTCGTATTTTAGAAGAACCGTTGATGACAGTTGGAATAGGTGTTGCATTTGCTAAAAATGATGACAGAGGCATTTGTGAAGAGCTGGATCAGATATTAGAAGAAATGCGGCAGGATGGGACATCGTTGAAAATAATCGGAAAATATCTGGATGACCCGGAAAAATATCTGGAGGTGGATGATTTTGAGTATTAAAAGAAACCCAAAAGAAATGAAAAACCGCTTCTGGATGTTTGGGGCTTTGATAGGTGTCTGCGTAGTGGCAGCCTCTGTATTGTATTTTTTTCATAAAGAAAAGACAGAAGCGGAGCAAAGACTGGTTGAGATTGTAAATTACGTCAAGGTTCAGTGTTCTACTTATACACATTATAATGAGGCTACAGAATCCAAAAGTCTTCTTAGATCGATTGAGAGTGCTCGTCAGATGAGCACGAACATCGATATTGAGATAGAAAATGGCGGGCAGTTAAGCCAGGAATTATTAAAAGAAAATTTGCAGACACTTTGGGTGGATGGAATTCTTGTACTTAATGCAGATGGAAGTGTAGTTTGTGAATATAGTGCAAACGAAAAATTTACGGAAAAAGCAGTTCGTTATTTACAAAAAGATGTCATTATGGATTTTGTAGAATATGAAGAACGTTCGTATTCTGAGAGAATCAATCTTGATGACGGCAGTTGTATTGACCTTGCAGCCTGTGCCAGAAAAGATGCTCCGGGAGTGGTTGCCATATATTATTATACTCCGCCCGAATATATGCGAAATTATACGTTGACGATACAGAGTCTTTTAAATGGTTATAGTACAGAAAAGGACGGAACAATTGCTGTTGCAGATAGTGGAATGATTGTTGCCAGCAATGATGAAAATTTATTGGGACAGTCTACAGCTGAAAATGAGGTTGTCCAGACAATGAAACAGCATACGGATAGTCATCATATTTTTCATTTGAAAAATGAAGGAACAGGATGTTATGGAATTATGCTAAAACAAAGAGATTATTACATTTATGCATATATTCCAGATAAAAAAATATTTCAGAATCTTCCGTTAAATGTAATTTTTGTGACGTTTTTATATTTGCTTTTGCTTATTGTTTCGTGGGTGAGAATACAGAAAACAAGTGCGGAGCGAGAAAAACAGGAAAGAGAAAAAGAAGAGAAGTATAAAGAAGAGATTCTTAAGGCAGCAAAAAGAGCGGAAGCTGCGAATAGAGCAAAAACTGAGTTCCTCCAGCGAATGAGCCATGACATCCGTACTCCAATCAATGGAATCTGCGGCATGCTTGATGTGGCAGAACATTATGCAGAGGATTTGGATAAACAGACAGAATGTCGTGAAAAAATCAAAGAAGCTTCGAATTTATTATTGGGATTGGTAAATGAAGTTCTGGATATGAGTAAGCTGGAATCCGGTGAAGTTACTTTGGAAGAGAGTCCGTTTGATTTGCATAATATTTCAGAAGAGGTACTGACAGTAATTGAGTTGTTGGCAGAGGAGAGAAATATTAAGCTGATTCGGGAAAAACAGGAAATAACTCATTGGAATCTGATTGGCAGTCCGGCACATGTGAAAAGGGTATGGATGAATATTCTGAGTAATGCGGTGAAATACAATAAGGATAATGGAAGTATTTGTATTCAATGCAGAGAAGTTCCTTATAATCAGGCAGGCATGACGATGATTGAATTCATCTGTCAAGATACCGGAATCGGTATGAGCAGAGAATTTCAGAAAGTGATTTTTGAACCATTTGCACAGGAAAATGCAGGAAGCCGTTCTAAATATGGTGGAACAGGACTTGGAATGCCAATTACAAAAAGTCTTGTAGAAAAAATGGGTGGAACGATTCAGTTTGAAAGTGAAGAAGGAGTCGGAACTACATTTGTAATTCAGATTCCGTTTAAGATTGATACCGAGACTGACAGGATGGAAAAAGAAGAAAAAACTGCGGCATCTCTTCATGGATTGCATATTTTGCTTGTAGAAGATAATGAGCTGAATATGGAAATTGCGGAGTTTATTGTGACAGATGAAGGCGCTGTGGTGACAAAGGCGAAAAATGGAAAAGAAGCGGTGGATTACTTTGAAAAATCTTCCGTTGGGACATATGATGCAATTCTTATGGATGTAATGATGCCGATTATGGACGGATTAACTGCTTCAGAAACGATTCGAAAAATGGACAGAGCAGATGCAAAGACAATACCGATCATAGCAATGACAGCCAATGCATTTACAGATGATAAGATGAAAGCAAAAGAAGCGGGAATGGATGCGCATATAGCAAAACCATTGAACAGGGAAGTGCTGGTTGAAACTGTTTTCAAGGTTATCGCTAAGAAAAGCAGCGGAAATAAAGCAGAAAATGAAATGCACTTGTAAGTTTTGAATGTCTTACAAGTGCGTTTCTTTTTTTATAAAATATTACTTCCGTCCGGAATCGTTGAAATAATAGTACGATAAATTCGGAAAAGAAAGAATAATGAAACCATAAGGGATACGATTTCTGCAATCGGGAAAGACCACCATACTGCGTGAAGTCCTCCAAGCTTAGATAAAATATAGGCTGCAGGAACCAAAATAATAAGCTGACGCATAATGGATACGATCATGCTGAATACTGCTTTTCCAAGAGCCTGGAATACGGTACCGCAGATGATGCAGAACCATGCGATCAGATAATGGATACCGATGATCCGAAGTGCAGGAACGCCGATTTTGAGCATATCTGCGGATGCACTAAACATTCCAAGCAATGCCTGAGGAATAAATTCAAAACAAAGGAATCCGATAAATGTCAGGCAGAATGCAGTAATCATACTTAATTTAATTGTTTTAACCATACGTTTTCTGTTTTGTGCACCATAGTTGAATGCAATGATTGGAGTAATACCATTGTTCAAACCAAATACAGGCATAAAGAAGAAGCTTTGTAGTTTGAAGTACACACCAAAAACAGCAGTGGCAGTTGAAGAAAATTCAATCAAAATACGGTTCATGGAGTATGTCATAACAGAACCAATGGACTGCATGATGATAGAAGGAATACCAATCGCATAAATTGTTCCGATAATCCTTCCGCTTGGACGAAAACCGCGGAAGATAAGTTTTACCTCGTGGTTGTATTTGTGATTGCACGTAAAGGCAACGACTGCGGCAACGCATTGTCCGATCACGGTTGCGACAGCAGCACCGGTCACACCCATCTTAGGGAGTCCGCATAATCCGAAAATTAAGATCGGATCAAGAATGATATTTGTAATCGCTCCACATAACTGTGAAGTCATGCTGAAGATCGTCTTTCCGGTTGAAGTAAGAAGACGCTCAAAATAAATCTGTGAAAGTAAACCGAAAGAAAAAATCATAACAGTACTTAAGTAGTCGATTCCCATCTCCATAATCTCAACATCGGCATGTCCCATCTGACTCATGTAAAATGGTTTGACAATAGTAAACCCGAGAATACAAATTACGACGTAACTTACAAAATAGAGAAATGCCGCATTGGAAGCAATTCGATTTACTTCGTCTGAACGACGCTCACCAAGTGCTTTGGAAAGCAATGCATTCATACCGACGCCGGTACCAGTTGCAACAGCGATTAAGAGCATCTGCAAAGGGAAGGCGAGTGAAACGGCAGTAAGTGCATTTTCAGATAATTTAGATACAAAAATACTGTCTACAATATTATAAAGTGCCTGCACGAGCATGGAAATCATCATAGGTAAAGACATGTTAAACAGAAGTTTACCAATCGGCATGGTTCCCATTTTATTTTCTGCTGCAGGGGCAGTTTTCATTTCTTGACTCATGTTTTCCTCCTTGTTTTTTTGAATTTGTATAAAAACACTAATTAAATATCTTAGCATGGTGAAAAAAAACATGCAAGGTTTTATGTGTATATTTTGAGGTACATTTTTAGGAAAACAGATTTTGAAAGCATGTTAGCATTATCTTGAATTTATAGCAAAACAAGAGTATAATCAAAACATTGATGAGAGTTAAAATAAAGGGTGTAAGAAATAGGAGGATTAATTATGATCACTTGGAACAACTTAGATAAGCTTACTTCTTATCAGGAACTGGCAAAGACAAATAAAGTAAAACTTGCAGAGGTAATGTCAGGAGAGAATGGTGCAAAGAGAGTAAAAAATTACAGCATACCTATGGCAGCCGGACTGGCATACAACTATGCAGCAAAACAGGTTGACGAAGAGGTACTTGCAGCACTTGGCAAATTGGCAGAAGAAGCACAGCTGACAGAAAAATTCGAAGCTCTTTACAACGGAGAAGTAATTAACACAGGAGAAAAACGTCTTGTTCTCCATCACATGACACGCGGACAGCTCGGTGATGCAGTAGAGGCAGACGGAGTAGATAAACGTGCTTTCTATGTAGAACAGCAGGAAAAGATTGCAGACTTTGCAAATAAAGTACATGCAGGCGAGATTACAAATGCAGCTGGAGAGAAATTTACAACAGTTGTTCAGATTGGTATCGGCGGAAGTGACCTTGGTCCTCGCGCGATGTATCTTGCACTTGAAAACTGGGCTAAAAAGAACAATACATTTAAGATGGAAGCAAAATTCATCAGTAATGTAGACCCGGATGATGCAGCAGCAGTTCTGAATTCTATTGATGTTGCACATTCTATTTTCGTACTTGTGTCAAAATCAGGTACAACACTTGAGACATTGACAAATGAATCATTTGTCAAAGATGCATTGAAGAATGCAGGATTAGATGCTTCTAAACATATGATCGCAGTTACAAGTGAGACATCCCCATTAGCTAAGAGTGATGATTATCTTGCAGCATTCTTTATGGATGATTATATCGGAGGTCGTTTCTCTTCTACATCAGCAGTTGGAGGAGCTGTATTATCACTGGCATTTGGACCGGAAGTATTCGCACAGTTCCTGGAAGGCGCAGCAGAAGAAGACAAGCTTGCTATGAATAAAGACATTCGTCAGAATCCTGAGATGCTGGATGCATTGATCGGTGTATATGAGAGAAATGTACTTGGTTATCCAAGCACAGCAGTCCTTCCATATTCACAGGCACTCAGCCGTTTCCCTGCACATTTACAGCAGCTTGATATGGAATCTAATGGTAAATCAGTAAACCGCTTTGGTGAGCCGGTAGATTATGTAACAGGTCCGGTTATTTTTGGTGAGCCGGGAACAAACGGACAGCATTCATTCTATCAGCTTCTGCATCAGGGAACAGATATCGTGCCGCTTCAGTTTGTTGGATTTAAGAACAGCCAGATTGGTACAGATGTTGTTATCCAGGATAGCACAAGCCAGCAGAAATTATGTGCGAACGTAGCTGCACAGATTGTAGCATTTGCATGTGGTAAAGAAGATGAGAATCGTAATAAAAACTTTGAAGGCGGACGTCCATCAAGCATTATCGTTGGTGATCAGTTGACACCACAGGCTCTTGGAGCATTGCTTGCACACTTTGAGAACAAAATTATGTTCCAGGGATTTGTATGGAATGTAAACAGCTTTGACCAGGAAGGTGTACAGCTTGGTAAAGTTCTTGCAAAACGTGTACTTGCACACGAGACAGACGGAGCATTGAAAGTATTTAGTGATCTGTTAAATATTTAAGAATCCGATAGGTAAAAAGGTGGTGGCTCTTATTCATGAGAAAAGAGCCGCTGCCTTTTTTGTTTCGTTGGCTTTCATTTGACAGTACAAGATACCCATGCTAAGATAATACTGCTTTACATAAAAAATAATACAATTGCATAGAAATGTGTGAGGTGTCAGTCAAAAGTAATTTTGACTGGTGAAAAGGGAAACAGGTGAGAATCCTGTACGAACTCGTCACCGTATTTTGCGAGCTTATGCGATACTCCACTGGGGAACCGGGAAGGAGAAAAGAAGCGATTGAGCAATGAGCCGGGAGACCTGCCTTTCACAGTACAGGAATAGAATATTCAGGCCACGAGGAACTGGCAGTACGAAATAGACTCCGAAAAATTGCATTTGTATAAAATGTATGGCAAAAACAGTTATAAGCAGGAGGACAACAATGAAAAAGAAACTGGTAATCTTATGTATCGCAGCAGCAATGAGTGTATCCATGTTAGGTGGATGTGGAAATTCTGCAAAAACAACAGACAGCACGAAAACAGAGGATACAACAAAAGACAGTGATCAGGCGGCAGCCGATAAAGTTGCAAAGCTGATCGACGACATTTATGTACAGGAAAGAACAGACAAAACAGACGAGCAGTGTAAAGCGGCTAAAGAGGCCTGGGATGCACTTACGGATGCACAGAAAGAATTGGTAGAGGGAGAGAATGCAGATCCAGATTATTTTGGAAGAGACACAGGAGATGCATCAAAGGATGATCCTCTCAATGCAGATGACATCAGAGAAAATGAGCTTTTAGTAGTAAGCTTTGGAACATCCTTCAATGACAGCCGTGCAGCAGATATCGGTGGTGTGGAGAAGGCACTTCAGGAAGCTTATCCAGATTGGTCCGTAAGAAGAGCATTTACAGCACAGATTATTATCAACCATGTACAGGCTCGTGATGACGAGAAGATTGACAATGTGGAACAGGCACTGGACCGTGCAGTAGATAATGGTGTTAAGAATCTGATCATTCAGCCAACACATTTAATGCATGGAGCAGAATATGATGAATTGACAGAGGCAGTTGAGAAATATCAGGATAAATTTGAAACTGTAAAAATTGCAGAACCACTTCTTGGAGAAGTTGGATCAGATGCATCCGCAATCAATGAAGATAAAGAAGCTGTGGCAAAAGCAATTACAGCCGAAGCAGTAAAAACAGCAAAGTATGACAGCTTAGATGCAGCAGCTGAAGATGGAACAGCATTTGTATTTATGGGACACGGAACATCTCATACAGCAAAGATCAGTTATTCACAGATGCAGACACAGATGGAAAAACTGGGATACAAGAATGTATTTATCGGAACAGTAGAAGGAGAACCGGAAGATACATCATGTGAAGCAGTGATTGAAAAAGTAAAAGATGCAGGATATAAAAACGTAATCCTCCGTCCACTTATGGTTGTGGCAGGAGATCATGCTAACAACGATATGGCAGGTGATGATGACGATTCATGGAAGAGTCAGTTTGAGGCATCTAAGGAATTTGACAGTGTAGAGACACAGATTGCAGGACTTGGAGAAATCGCAGATGTTCAGCAGTTATATGTGGCACATACAAAAGCGGCAATGGACGCAGAAGGAATCAAAACAGAGCAGGCGTCAAAAACAGCATTGGAAGATGGAACATATACAGCAGAATTTAATACAGACAGTTCTATGTTTCATGTAAATGAGGCAATGGATGGAAAAGGAACACTGACAGTAAAAAATGGTAAGATGACAATCCATGTCAGTCTTGCGTCTAAAAATATTGTAAATCTGTTCGAAGGAACAGCAGAAGATGCACAGAAAGATGGAGCAAAGCTGCTAGAACCTACGACTGATACAGTAAAATATAGTGATGGAACAAGCGAAGAGGTGAATGGATTCGATGTTCCAGTTCCGGCACTTGATAAAGAATTTGATCTTGCTTTAATTGGAACAAAAGGAAAATGGTACGATCATAAGGTGAGTGTATCCAATCCGGTAAAAGCAGAATAGTAAATAAAAAGAAGATATTCGATTTTGGAAAATGAATCGAATATCTTCTTTTTGGGTTGCATAACATAGGAAAAAAAAGTAAAATATTTATAGAAATGTAATAACGAACATGATGAGAATATCAATATAAAGGAGTGAAAATGAAAGATATCTATATTATTTTAATTCCGCTTCTAGGGACTTCGCTTGGCGCAGCATGTGTATTCTTTATGAAAAATTCGCTGAGTGATTCTGTAGAACGATCGTTGACTGGATTTGCTGCAGGCGTAATGATAGCAGCATCCGTATGGAGTCTGTTAATTCCGGCAATCGAGCAGTCAGAAAATATGGGGAAATGGTCGTTTATTCCGGCAGTAATAGGATTCTGGGCCGGGGTACTTTTTTTGTTGTTACTAGATCGTGCAATTCCACATTTGCATCGGAATAGTGAGAAAGCAGAAGGACCAAAGAGTAAATTACAGAGGACAACGATGATGGTGCTGGCAGTAACGCTTCATAATATTCCAGAAGGTATGGCAGTCGGAGTGGTTTATGCGGGATACTTATCTGGAACGGAAAAGATCACAGTAGCAGGCGCACTTGCCTTATCTATTGGAATTGCTATACAGAACTTCCCCGAGGGGGCAATTATTTCATTGCCGCTTAGAGCAGAAGGAATGAAGAAACCAAAAGCATTTGTGGCTGGTGTATTGTCTGGAATTGTAGAACCGATAGGAGCAGTACTGACAGTTTTAGCAGCAGGCTTGGTCATTCCGTCAATGCCATATCTTTTAAGCTTTGCGGCAGGCGCAATGATCTATGTGGTGGTTGAAGAGTTAATTCCGGAGATGTCTCAAGGTGAACATTCCAATATAGGGACAGTATTTTTCGCAGTTGGATTTGCTGTTATGATGATGCTGGATGTGGCACTTGGATAGTAAAAGTACATAAGAAAACGCTCCAAAAGGATGTGCAGTGATTTTAATGAGAATATGTCAGCTTACGCCGACCTTAATCACGCACCAGGCCTCACGTGAGTTTGACTTGAAGAAGGGGGAAAGAAGAGATGTTCATAGCGATAGGAATCAATATCCTGGGATGTGTGATTCTGGGAATCTGTGCTGATAAGGCAAGGCGAAAGAATGGAAAATTGGCGAAAAGTGTGTGGATATATGAGATGGTTGCATGTGTGTGTTCCATAATATTTACTATGTATATATATACTTCTAGCCCTCAAATGGCAGTAATATTCAGGAGTCTTCTAATGGCGGGAGCAGATTGGCTTTTGCTATTTCTAATGGTCTTTACGCAGCATTATACAGAGCAATTTAAAGAAGTCAGATTCATCAGAAATCTAGTAATAGCATATGCGAGTCTTGACACCTTGTTTATGTTGTTAAATATATGGTCAAAACAGATATTTTATGTGGAGATCACAGCAGATGCTCAAAAGCAGATATATTACGGAAGCTGGCAATATGTTCGGATGATGCATAGCATATATACGGTGGGGATTATTGCGATAATGCTTTTGACATATTGCGTCGTTATTCTTAAAACATCGCGTTTTTATCGGATACGTTATACAATGATTGGACTGGCATTTTTATTAGATGGGATCGCATCTATATTTGCAGTACGGATAAGGGGAGAATATAATCTGTCATTTGTATTTTTTAGTATAACATCCGTCGTTATTTATTATTTTAGTTTGTGCTATGTGCCAAATGAATTACTGCAGAAAACATTTGCATTATTAATACAGGAATCCAATAGCGGGATAATCTGTTTTGATAATCTCGGCAGATGCATATACTGTAATGATGTAGTAAAAGAGCTTTGTCAAATAGGAGAAGATCTGGGTACTATAGAAAGACAATACAGGAAATGGTATACGGGAAATAAAGAAGATTTTGTGCAATCTTCGATTATATACCACACAGCGTATGGAGGAAAAGAGGGAAAAGACAGAAAATTTGAAATCGTGGTCACACAGCTCTACGATGAGAAAGATGTTGTGGTCGGAGTTTGTTTTACATTTTATGACAGGACAAAAGAACAGGAAAAGCTGGAGTATGAACAATATCGTGCAACACATGACAGTTTGACAGGAATGTTAAATAAAGAACAGTTTTATGAAGAAACATATCAATTACTGCATAAATATTCAGATGAAAGCTTTTATATATTATACATGAATATTGAATCTTTTAAGCTTGTAAATGATATTTTCGGAATTGCAAAAGGAGATGAGATTCTCTGTAGACAGGCAGCGTCTATGGAAAGTTACGGAACAGAAAAGGTGTTGTGCGCCAGAATACAAGGTGATCATTTTGCAATGTGCATTCCGGAATCCGAATTCTCGACAGAGCGTATCAGTGATGCAATTCAGAAAATAGAAGAGGAATTTACAAGCAATGTTTTTCATTTGCGTATATATGCAGGGGTATATAAAGTCGGAGACATAGAAGAGCCGATAAGCATTATGTGCGATAAGGCGAATATAGCCGGTGGGACAATTAAAAACAATTATCAAAAAAGAATTGCATTTTATAATACAGTACAACTTATACAGTCTCTGAAGGAAAAATCAATCATAGGAGAATTTGAATGTGCATTAAATAAAGAAGAATTTGCGATGTTCTTGCAGCCACAGGTAGATGCAAAAGGTCAGATTCAGGGAGCAGAAGCACTTGTACGTTGGATTCATCCTGAAAAAGGTGTTGTTGCTCCGGGCAGATTTATGGACACATTGGAAAAGACTGGATTAGTATATAAATTAGACAAGTATATGTGGGAAAAAGCTGCACAAAAATTAAAAGAGTGGAAGCAAAAAGAAATACCATATTATATTTCTGTAAACATTTCTACAAAAGACTTTTTCTTCCTGGATATTTACGAAACATTTGTTCAACTGATAGAACAGTATGAGATAGAGCCGGAGAGGCTAAAATTAGAGATTACAGAGACAACGCTGATGTCAGATTTCAAAGAAAACATGAAAATATTGGGAAAGCTTCAAGCGTATGGTTTCCAAATTGAAATTGATGATTTTGGAAGTGGATATTCATCCTTGAATATGTTGAGGAACATCAAGGCAAATGTCTTGAAAATTGACCGTGATTTTTTGGTAGCGACAGAAAATGAAGTGCGGGATCAGGATATTCTACAAAGCATCGTTGTACTTGCGGAGAAAATCGGCATGAGTGTGATTGTGGAAGGAGTAGAAACAAAGAAGCAGTTAGAAATGTTGATAGGTATGGGATGTAGGCTGTTTCAGGGATATTATTTTTCTAAGCCACTTAGCGTTGAGAAGTTCGAGGAATGTTATATCAGATGTGAGATGACTCCACCTCTGTAGGTGGCGAGTAACAAATCAGTATCAGTGGTGGGAGTCAATCCCCCATCTGATATAGCCTCCGGCAGGATTGCAGAGATGCGCAGAAGAAGTTAAAAATACATATTATAGACAAGAGTATACATTTATCTTATAATGTATGAGGTTTACACACTAAAGGGGAAAAAGATGAAATATGCAGTAATTGTATATCAATCAAAGCTTTGCAAGAGAAAAGTCAACATACAAAACTGGAATATCTCGGTTCGCAGATATTTTATGTGATTGCAAGATATGTAGAGATTGATGGAAAAGCATATGTAGTAGAAATGTTATCCTGTCTGGAAGATGAAACAGTGTTGGATTCTAAAGGGAAAAGTCTTTTGATCAGTAAGTTGACTCAATATAATGAAGAGTTATATCGAGATGCACTGACAGGAGTATATAATCGTCGCTATTATGAAGCTTATGTGAAAAAAATGAACGGACGCATGGGCATTGCAATGATGGATTTGGATGACTTTAAATTATATAATGATACTTTGGGACACAATGCAGGAGACATGGTTTTAAAAACCGTAGCCAGAGAAATTCAGGCATGTATCCGGAAAACTGATATATTGATCCGATTTGGAGGAGATGAATTTCTACTTTTACTTCCGGATATTGATGAGACAGTATTTGCAAAAAAATTAAGACAGATACGAAAGAGAATATATGATGCAGAAGTACCGGAATACTCCTGGTTACATATTTCTGCAAGTATTGGTGGTGCATTGAAAGGCGAAGAGCCGATTGAAGAAACAATTGCAAGAGCGGATCAGTTGATGTATCAGGCAAAAAATAAAAAGAATATGATCGTGACTGATACAGATAAAATGAAAAATCTAGATACAACAAGTAAACAACGTGTTTTAATTGTAGATGATTCAGAGATAAACAGAGAAATGCTTGCGGAAATGTTAAAAGATGATTTTGATATTCTTGAAGCAGCCAGTGGTGAAGAATGTGTTGAAATGTTGCAGAAGCAGGGGACAGAGATTTCGATTATCTTATTGGATGTCATTATGTCAGGGATGGATGGCTTTGATGTTCTGGAATATATGAATGAAAACCATTGGATCAAAGACATACCGGTTATAGTTATTTCAACGGATAATTCCATTGCAAGTGTGACGAAAGCATATCAGATGGGTGCTTCTGAGTATATCGGAAGACCATTTGATGCAAAGGTTATCTATCAGAGAGTTTGTAATGTAATTAAGCTATTTGCAAAACAGAGAAGATTGATCGCACTTGTGACAGAACAGATTTACGAGAAAGAAAAAAATGAACGAGTACTGGTAGATTTGCTGAGTCAGATTGTGGAACTTCGTAATGGCGAAAACGGAGAACATATCCGTCACATGCATATTTTGACAGAGATGCTGTTGGAACAATTGGTTCAAAAGACAGACCGCTATAAGCTGAACTGGTCGGATCAACTTGTTATTAAAACAGCGTCTGCGTTACATGATATTGGGAAAATCGGAATCAGTGAAAAGATTTTAAATAAAAAAGAGTCGCTGACAGAGCGTGAGAAAGAACTGGTACAGGCACATACCATGCTCGGAGCATCTATGCTTGAAAATCTGGATTCACATAAAGAGGATGATTTGGTAACAACAGCTTACGAAATATGCAGATGGCATCATGAAAGGTATGATGGAAAAGGCTATCCGGATGGACTCAAAGAGGATGAGATTCCGATTTCAGCGCAGATTGTTTCATTGGCAGATGCCTATGATAAATTGACTCGGGATCGTGTGAATAAGAAAGGTATTTCTCACAAGGAAGCAATCAACATACTATTGCATGAGAGAGCTTCAGAATTTAATCCGATTCTGTTAGAATGTCTTGAGGAAATCCAGGGCAACATCAGCAGAGCTATGCGGGATGGAGGCAGAGATTTAGAATCGTTTAATGAGGGCTCTGCTTATAAAAAAATGATAGAAGAGGCTGAGGAATAGAACGCCTATGATGACAGAACTTGAAAAATATTATAATAAGTTTAACGAAGAAAAACGTCTGACAAGCAGACATGGACAGGTGGAGTTTATTACTTCTATGAAATATATTCATAAATATTTGCCTGTGGATAAGTCTGCAAAAATCCTGGATGTGGGTGCGGGAACTGGAAGATATAGTGTTCAACTTGCTGAAGAAGGATACGATGTGACAGCAGTAGAGCTTGTGAAATACAATCTGGGAATTTTGAAAAAGAAAAACAGTGCTGTAAAAGCATATCAGGGAAATGCAATGAAGCTTTCCCGTTTTCAGGACAAAGAGTTTGATCTAATTCTTATATTTGGACCAATGTATCATTTGTACTCAAAGGAAGATAAGGTGAAGGTTCTTACTGAAGCGAAACGTGTGTTAAAAGATGAAGGTGTGATTCTGGTGGCATACTGTATGAATGAGTATAGTGTTTTGACTTATGGGTTTAAACAGAATCACATTTTGGAATGTATGGAAAATGGTAAGATAGATGAAAAATTCAGAGTGCAGCCGGAAGAGGCCGACCTGTATGATTATGTGAGACTGGAAGATATCGACTCATATAATGATGCGGCAGGAATGGAACGTATACAGATCATTTCTGCAGATGGTCCGTCGGATTATATGCGACCGGTATTAAATGCGATGGATGAAAAAACATTTCAGACATTTATAGAATATCATTTGTCTACTTGCGAGCGCCTGGAACTGGTGGGGGCCGGTTCACATACAGTAGACATTATAAGGAAAAGGGATAATAAAAACCATGAATGATTTAAAACCAAAGTTGTTTGACGTATTAAAAGATTATAATAAAGAACAATTGATGAAGGATATCATTTCCGGAATCATTGTTGCGATTATTGCATTACCACTTTCAATTGCTCTTGCAATTGCTTCCGGGGTAGGACCTGAGCAAGGTCTTTATACTGCAATCATTGCAGGCTTCTTTATTTCGTTTTTCGGCGGAAGCCGTGTGCAGATTGGAGGACCAACGGCAGCATTTGTCGTAATTATATATGGGATTGTTGCCCAGTATGGAACAGACGGGCTGGTTGTAGCGACGATTTTAGCCGGAATTATTCTGGTAATCATGGGATTGTGTAGATTTGGTTCCTTGATCAAATATATTCCATATACAATAACGACAGGGTTTACCTGTGGTATCGCAGTGACCTTATTTGTCGGACAGTTGAAAGATTTCTTTGGTCTTAAGATGGGAGCAGTTCCATCCGAGTTTGTGCAAAAAATCATTGCGTATGCAAATCATATTTCAACAATTAATGTAGTTGCCCTGGGAATTGGTGTACTGGCTGTTGTAATCATGCTTGTGTGGCCGAAGGTGACAGATAAAATTCCCGGTTCTTTAGTTGCTATTATTATAACAACAGCAATCGTATATTTTGCTAATCTTCCGGTCAATACGATAGGAAGTGTTTACGGAGAATTAAATTCTTCATTCCCGGCATTTCATATGCCATCCGTGTCTTTTGAGTTGGTACAGGAGATGCTTTCACCTGCATTTACAATTGCAATCCTGGCTGGAATCGAATCTCTTCTGTCTGCAGTTGTTTCAGATGGAATGATAGGAGATAATCATAAGTCGAATGCAGAACTTATCGGACAGGGACTTGGAAATATTTTCTCAGGACTTTTTGGAGGAATCCCTGCTACGGGTGCAATTGCCAGAACAGCGGCAAATGTAAGAAACGGGGGACGTACTCCGATTGCCGGAATTGTACATTGTATCACACTGGCAATTATTTTACTTCTTTTGATGCCGCTTGCAGCATTGATCCCAATGACAACGCTTGCTGCAGTACTTCTTGTCGTAGCGGCAAATATGGCAGATTGGAATTCATTTTTCAGACTGTGTAAAACAGCACCGAAGAGTGATGTGATTGTATTGGTTGCAACATTCTTCCTGACAGTATTCTTTGATCTGGTAGTTGCAATTGAAGTCGGTGTTGTGCTTGCATCCTTGTTATTTATGAAACGTATGGCAGAAACAGCAGATATTAAAACATGGAAATACGTTGATGAGCCGGATATTACTCCTGGTGAAGCTGAAAAATTAAGAGATATTCCTCGAAGCATCCGAGTGTTTGAGATTTCGGGACCATTATTCTTTGCGGCAGCAGACCAGATATTAAGCATTAACAGTGATCACAGAACAAAGGTGATCGTAATTCGAATGAGAAGCGTACCTGCTATCGATGCAAGTGCGATGAAAACGTTGAGAGAACTTGTAGAACGGGCTGAGAAAAAACATATTACAATTATATTCTCCCATGTAAATGAACAGCCGATGTCAGTTATGGAGAAAGATCATTTTATAGAAGATATTGGAAAAGATAATTTCTGTACAAATATCGTAGAAGCATTGGATTATGCAGAGTCTCTTGTGAAGTAGTGTGAAAAAGGGATACTGCCATAGTTTGATCGCTATGATTCACGAATAAGATCTTCCGGTTTCATTTCTCCAGACCGGTATGTGAGGAAGAGCTATTGAGACAAATCGTGGACTAAAATGAATGGAGATTAGCATGAAAATCGTATTTTTAGACGTAAAAACAATTGGTGAGGATATTGACTTGTCACAATATGAAACACTGGGAGAAGTTGTCAAGTATGACTTTTCTTCCATAGAAGAAGTGCCGGAGAGGGTGAAGGATGCAGATGTAATTATTCTGAATAAAGTACAGATTAATGAGCAGACAATCGGTACTGCAAAGAATTTAAAATTAGTTTGCGTCACAGCGACTGGTACGAACAATCTGGATAAGGAATATCTGGAAAAACGAGGAATCGCATGGCGGAACGTGGCGGGATATTCTACAGAGACAGTGACGCAGCATACATTTGCAATGTTGTTTTATTTATTGGAAAAGATGCGTTACTATGATGATTATGTGAAAGAAGAGCATTATGTAAATGATGTACAGTTTACACATTTTGCAGAACATTTTACTGAGATTCATGGAAAAACATGGGGAATTATCGGGCTTGGAAATATTGGAAGAAGAGTAACGGAGATTGCAAGAGCATTTGGTGCACATGTGATTTATTATTCTGCATCGGGAAGTCCGACACAGGAAGGGTATGAGCAGGTTGACTTAGACACATTGTTATCCACATCGGATATTGTGTCGGTACATGCTCCGCTTAACGAGTATACAGAAGGGCTGATGAACCGGGAAGCATTTGCCAAAATGAAGAAAAATGCGATATTTCTGAATCTTGGAAGGGGTCCGATAGTAGTGGAGCAGGATTTATATGATGCATTAGAAACGGGTGAAATTGCCGCAGCTGCTCTGGATGTGTTGACAAAAGAGCCGATGAGTGTGGATAATCCTCTTAGAAAAATCAAAGACAGTGGAAAACTTTTAATCACGCCGCATATTGCATGGGCGAGCGTCGAGGCAAGAACGAAATTGATGGACATTATATTTGGACAAGTGAAAGAATTCTTCGCGTAGAGTTTGAGAAATATAAAAAAGTAGGACATACATTTTATGAGAATGTATATCAGATGGGGGATTGACTCCCACCACCGATACTGATTTGTTACTCGACATCTACAAAGGTGGGAGTCAATCCCCCATCTGATATAGCCTCCGGCAGGATTGCATGACGCGCATCTCGCAGCAAGAATGCCGAGGCATTCTTGAACCTGCTTTTTTGTTTTTAAGGAAAGCTGTTTATTTTGCTTCAGCCATAACACCAACTTTATTTTCTTTTGCTTTATGTTTATCATACATTGCAAACATACCGGCTAACAGAGTACCGGAGATGGAGTGCCATGTACAAGATACAGCACAGATGATTGCTGACTCCGGAGTAGAAGCAAACTGAGCTGTTGTAGTTGCAAGGTTAGTTGCAAGTCCTGCGTTCTGCATACCGACTTCGATGGCAATGGTTCTTTTTTTAGAGGTATTCATACCTACAAGTTTTCCGGCTCCGTAGCCAAGTAAATATCCGAGTCCATTATGAAGTAATACAGCGACGAAGATGACAACACCGGATTGGAAGAATTTAGAACCCTGAGAAGAAACAACTCCACCGACTACGCAGGCGAGGCCAAGTACGGCAACACCAGGCATCATTTGCTGAATCTCATGGAACATTTTCTTTTTGCCATAGAGATAATTTAACAAGAAACCAACACCGACAGGGAGAATTACAGTTTCAATGATGGATACGAACATTGGAAGTCCTTTGATGCTGATCTGTGTGCCGCTGGCAAGCAATGAGACCATAAGTGGTGTCATGACTGGGGAAAGCAGTGTAGAAACTGTTGTCATTCCGACAGAAAATGCGACGTCCCCACCGCACAGATAAGACATAATGTTAGAAGATACACCACCAGGGCAGCAGCCAACAAGAATCAAACCAAGTGCGATACCATCAGGCAGATGCAAAGCTTTTGTAAGTGCAAATGCGAGGAATGGCATAATCAGATACTGGGCAAGTGCACCAACGCAGATATCAAATGGGCGCTGCGCCAGAATTTTGAAATCTTCAGTTGTCAGGGTAAGTCCCATGCTAAACATGATGATACCGATGATGATAGACTGACAGGTAAATTTGTTGGATACCGGGTCAGTGAAAAGTTGAAAATTTACCCATCCCATCATAGTTGGGATGAAGAATGTGACAACTGCGATTGCGATGACGACCACAGAAGTATAATCTGATAAAAATTTGCTTGCTTTTTGTAATGCTTTCATTACAAGTACCTCCTAAAATATATTTGTTCACGTTGCGTTTTACAAGAATTGTAAATCGTAACTTGTTCACCAAATCCAGAGGAATGAAAAGATAAAAAAATCCCTTCTCAGACCAAGAATCTGAAAAGGGACGAATAAATCCGCGTTACCACCCTAATTCTGCAAATAAAATCTGCAACACTCTAACGTACTATCATACGCGTTCCCTATAACGGAGGAGACCGGCGAGGTTTACTGATTATGCTTTCAACCCGCTTCTTAGAGAGGATATCCTTATCTGTTTATTACCTGCTTCCAGCAAACGCAGGCTCTCTGTGAAATAAAATAAGATATGGCATTGTTCTCATCGACGAATTTCGGTGAACTGTATTTGTTTTTACAACTACGCATTATAGACCTCTGAAATGAAATGTCAAGAACAAATTTTGTATAAAACAAAAAACAGAGTATCTTCGTGATTGACTTGAATTGTATTTTTGAGTAGTTTATAATAAATCGAATTCATTTATAGAAACTGGAAAGGAAGATGGAAGATGTTGAAGGGAAAAACAGTGTTATTAGGTGTAACAGGAAGCATTGCAGCATATAAGATTGCATCACTTGCAAGTGCATTGAAGAAGCTTCATGCGGATGTGCATGTATTGATGACACAGAATGCGACGAATTTTATTAATCCGATTACATTTGAGAGTCTTACGGGAAATAAATGTCAGGTGGATACATTTGACCGGAATTTTCAGTTTCAGGTAGAGCATGTTTCAATGGCAAAGAAAGCGGACGTAGTAATGATTGCACCGGCAAGTGCCAATGTTATTGGAAAGCTTGCGCATGGAATTGCAGATGATATGCTGACTACTACGGTGATGGCATGCAAATGTAAGAAATATATTTCACCGGCTATGAATACGAATATGTTTGAGAATCCTATCGTGCAGGATAATTTAAAAACATTGGAACATTATGGATATGAGGTGATCCAGCCGGCAAGCGGATATTTGGCATGTGGAGATACGGGGGCAGGTAAGATGCCGGAACCGGAGACTCTGCTTGCGTATATTGAAAAAGAGATTGCCCGTGAGAAAGATCTGCAAGGCAAGAAGATTCTTGTTACGGCAGGACCGACACAAGAAGCAATTGATCCGGTAAGATACATTACGAATCATTCTTCGGGTAAAATGGGATATGCAATTGCAAAAGCTGCGATGCTTCGTGGTGCAGAGGTTACGCTGGTAAGTGGGCGTACTGCGATTGAAGCTCCGCTTTTTGTAAATGTTGTGCCAATCGTTACGGCAAAAGATATGTTTGAAGCGGTGACGGGAATCAGTAATGAGCAGGATATTATTATCAAAGCTGCGGCTGTTGCGGACTATCGTCCGGCCGTTGTTAGTTCTGAAAAAGTTAAGAAAAAAGAGGGTCAGATGTCTATAGAGTTAGAACGGACAGATGACATTTTGAAATATTTGGGGGAAAATAAAAGAGAAGGACAGTTTTTATGTGGCTTTTCTATGGAAACCCAGAATATGATCAGTAATTCCAGAGCCAAACTTGAAAGGAAGAACCTGGATATGGTTGCAGCCAACAATGTAAAAGAGGCTGGCGCAGGCTTCCAGGGAGATACCAATGTATTGACTCTGATTACGCAGAAGGAGGAAACATCACTTCCGCTTATGAGCAAGGAGGATGCAGCCAATAAACTTCTGGATAAAATTCTTGAATTGACGATTCGCTAAGAAAGTCAGTTACAAGAGAATCGCCTATATGTGCTTCAAGTGATAAGAGGATACAAAGAATGGGCGGCAACTTAATAACACACACCGTATTGCATCCGCACAAAGCGGAGCGGTAACAAGGAGGAAACATGAACAACAAAACAAAAAAATTCAACACGATGCAACTTGCTACATTGGGACTTATGACAGCAGTCCTTATCATTATGTCCTGTACACCATTAGGTTATCTGAACATTGGACCACTGGCAATTTCATTTAATGTAATTCCGGTTGCGATTTGTGCAATCGTATTAGGACCGACAGGTGGTGCAATTGCCGGACTGATCTTTGGACTGACAAGCTTTGGTCAGTGTATTGGAATCGGCGGAGTCAGCGTAATGGGAGCAATGCTCTTTAGTATCAATCCGGTTCTGGCATTTATCCAGCGTGTAGTTCCACGTCTTTTGGATGGTTTGCTTATCGGATTTATTTATAAAGCAACAAGAAAAAGAACGAATGCATATGTGGCAAGTGCAGTGACAGGATTCTTTTCAGCATTTTTAAATACTTTGTTTTTTATGACATTTTTAGTAGTATTATTTGGAAATACAGAATATGTGCAGGGGCTTATGAACGGAAGAAATGTGATTATCGGATGCTGCATGATGGTTGGTGTAAATGCTATCAGTGAGATGGTTGCATCTACAGTTATCACAGGTGCAATAGGAGCGGCACTTTCCAAAGCACGTTTGCTGCCTTCAGAGAAATAGAATTCTTGCCAGAGAAAGTATTTTATGTTAGAATCAGTCTGTAATTGTGTGTATCTGTTCAAGAATAGCGGGTACAAGGACGTTTACAAAAGCGGGGTATGAATAATGGAAATGGAACAAGAAGTAACAATTATGAAAGAGTTCGAGCAGTTGAAACCCTTTCTTTTGAGTGCACAATTAGGAAGCTATGTAGTGCTTCCGTTGAAGTACAGAAAAGAAGAGCTTGACCAGGTATGGCTGAAGGCAAACTGTGAGAAACAGGATATTACAACGACGAATCTGACAGAACAGGCAAAGATATTATTTAAAGAAAACGATCCAATGCATGTTGGTGTCTGCTACAAGTTCCAGCGTGAGACATTTATCAAAGAATTGTTAGATAATATAGAAGTAGAGAACGTAATGGGATTTGCCGTTACAGATTTGGATCAGGATAGAATCGAACTTGGAATAAACTGGGAGAAGGATGGATTTGATATTCATTCTGCTTATTTATATGTGTTTGAGACAGGAGTTGCATTCTTATGTATGGGACTTCGTTATAGTCGAATGGATGCGATCGCCCAGATTTGTAATCCGGGAAGTGCAGATACACAGTCTCGATATTTTTATCTGGACAATGAGAAAAAGACACATGAATTTTCATTGGATGAAAAACTGGATATATTACTGGATACAATTGGTCTGGAAGTATTTCACCGTAGTGGAACATCTGTGTTTTTAGATGCATTTACATATAATCTGGCTATGATCGGAAGAAGATTCCGTGATTTAGATACGATAAGACGAGTAACTTGTAATCAGAATAATATGCTGCCTCTATCTACAGATGTGGATGAAGACATGACAGGTGCACTGCAGTACCTGTATGCAGCACAGGATAAGATTCATCTGGCATATAACTGGGGAGCATGTGTTTCAGATCAGGCGGTGTCCTATGTTATGGCAGACTATAATCTGAACATGGAAGGTCAGATGAAGCAGCATGCAGAAGATAAACTTCCGGCAGTGATCATTGCACTTTATGAGAAATATACATGTCAGTATCTGACAGAACAGGCAGCTGCGGAAGATATGAAAGCGAAAGAAAAGCAGGAAATCAAAGATATACTGATGCATTTTCAGGCATTCGGTGTAGTGCGTGCTATGAATCTTTCAAGAAATTATGAGATTAAGATTATTTATCAGCATTTGTTAGATATGAATGGAATTGAAGGTTCGATCAATGATCTCGATAAGAAATTGAATTTCTTAAATGAGCAGATAAAAGATATGGCTGAGAAGAAACAAAACCATATGATGGAATTGGTAGTGGGATGCTGTAGCATTTCAATTTTGTCTTCTGTATTCATGATTATGAATCTTATGGGAATAAGTGCAGCTACACAGTGGGTCGTGCTGGGAACAGTGATTGGCATTGGTGTAGTGGGAGCTTTAGTGACAATGCTTCGTAAGACAAATGTTGTATCAGCATTTTCAGAAAATATGGAGAAAATGTACGATCATTTTGAAGCGGTAAAAGAGAATGTGAATGAGACATTGGCTGAGAGAGCAGAAGCGAAAGAAGAAGCAAGAGCTGTAAAAGAAGCCGCTGAAGAAGAGGCACTGGCTCAACAGGAAGCAGCCGAGAAAGCTGCGCAGGAAGAACCAGAAAAGAAAGAATCTCAGCAGATCATTCATATAGAAGATAAGACTGCCAAAAAAGATAATATAGATGATAATATTAAACATGCGTAGGCAATAATAAGGCAGAAAGAGGCAATCTTAGGATGGCTGAAAACAAATAAGGTACGCATTTATAATAGATAAAAATGATTTATAGATAAATTCAATAAATAAACCCAGACATGTAAAAAAGCTATAAGCACATGTCTGGGTTTTATTGTATTTAAAAGAAAAAAATGATACTTTGGATATAGTTGGATACGAAAGGGGAAGTTATGAATTACGTAGGAATTGATATTGGTTCGACAGCATCAAAAGTCGTAACAAGAGGTGACTGCCAGATGCAGTTTGTATTACCGACCGGATGGAGCAGTAAATAGAACTCAAAGGATATCGAGCGACGATATCTGCGATAGTGGATTCTAGGGGATTGAAGATACAAAATTTTGATGAGGAGTATCTGCAAAGCATTGAAAGAGCAAGTTGAGGATGCACAATTTTACTGGAGAGTATCTGCAAGGTATAGAAAGAACAGGTTGAGGATGCGGAATTTTACTGGGGAGCATCCTCACGTTATCGAAAACGTGGGATGTAGATGCAAGATTTGCGAAGGAAGTATCTTTAAATCCCAGAAAAGACAAGATGTAGATGCAATTGTACATGACAGGCAGGCTGAAAAGCATCTGCAAGTTCAAAGAAAAGCAAGTTGCAGATACCTCGGTCTCAAAAATAGCATCTGCAACAGCGAATATCAAGCCTTGCAGATACATTGGTCTAAAAAAGAGCATCTACAACAGCGAATATCAAGGCAGTGCAGATACATCAGTTGTCAAAAAAGCATCTGCGACAGCAAATAAACCCAGGATGTAGATACATCAGATCCCAGAAAAGTAAATCCTTCATCATTCCACCTATTTCAATCACGATACACCACAAAGCAAGAAAAAGACTATGCAATCCAGCGAATTGGAGTCGGGCTTGCCCGACGAAGCTGAGCAGGAGTGCATAGTCTTTTCTTGCTTAGAGGCTGTCGTGAATTAAATAGCAAGTGGATTTGTTTGCATCAGCCCTTGGTTGACAATTGCCTACTAAAACGATATGATAAACAAAGAATACAGTTTATAAAGAAAATGAGGATAGAAGCAATGTTAAATCAATTTTCAAGGACAGAATTATTATTAGGAAAAGAAGCAATGGAGCGTCTTGCAGGAGCACGGGTGGCAGTGTTTGGAATCGGCGGGGTCGGCGGCTATGTGTGCGAAGCATTGGTTCGTTCCGGGGTGGGTTCTTTTGATCTGATTGACGATGACAAGGTTTGTTTGACAAATTTAAATAGACAGATTATCGCGACAAGAAAGACCGTTGGAAAATATAAAGTAGATGTGATGAAAGAACGTATTTTGGATATTAATCCGGATGCGAAAGTGGAAGTTCATAAGTGTTTCTTCTTGCCGGAGAATGCGGAAGAATTTCATTTTGAAGACTATGATTATATCGTAGATGCTGTAGATACAGTGACAGCTAAAATCGAGTTGATTATGAAAGCAAAAGAAGTCGGAACACCGATTATCAGTAGCATGGGAGCCGGTAATAAACTGGATGCCAGTCGATTTAGGGTAGCAGACATTTATAAGACAAGCGGATGCCCGTTGGCAAAGGTTATGCGTCGCGAGTTGAAAAAGCGTGGTGTAAAGAAGTTAAAAGTTGTTTATTCAGATGAACTTCCAATTAAACCGAAAGATGATATGGCAAATAGTTGTCGTACAAACTGTATATGCCCTCCGGGAGCTGAACATAAGTGTACAGAGCGACGTGCGATTCCGGGAAGTACGGCTTTTGTGCCATCGGTAGCAGGTTTGATCATTGCAGGTGAGATTGTAAAAGACCTGTCTGGAATACAGTAAAAGACAGGACTAGACCAAACAAGGTTCAGGGGGGATTCTTATGGAACAAAAGAAAAAGCAAAATCATAAGTTGTATGGTGGATTTCAATATGCGTTTGCAGGAATTGTAACTGGGCTGAAGCAGGAACAGAATATGAAGATGCATGCAGTAATGACAGTTTTGGTTGTGATTGCCGGATTTTTCTTTCACATTTCTATGACAGAATGGTGTATCTGTCTGTTGCTCTGTGGTCTTATTATGGCATTGGAGTTGGTGAATACAGCAGTGGAAGCGGTTGTGGATCTTGTGACTGAGGAGAGAAAACCGCTGGCAAAGATCGCAAAAGATACGGCAGCAGGAGCTGTATTTATTCTGGCTATTTTTTCAGCAGTGATAGGATGCATTATTTTTCTGCCGAAGGTTATAGCATGGATATAGTTTTCGCACGCAAAAAAGTTTATGAGTGATTTCTCGTCCCTTTTTTCAGACTATTATATTTACTTTTTTTTAGAAAAAGTGTATAACAAAAGTATGAAAAATAACTGGTATGATTCACTTTCATGGCAATCACTACACGGATTGACACGAAGGGTACACGAAAGGAGAAGAAGACTATGGAAAAATTGACAGATGGATTAAAGAAAATCTTATTGGCAGGAATCGGAACAGTGGCTGTTACAGCAGAAAAATCAAAAGATATTTTGGATGACCTGGTAAAAAAAGGCGAGTTGACAGTGGAGCAGGGAAAGGCTCTGAATGAAGAACTCAAACATAATATTAAACAGACAGTAAAAGATAAAGTGAATGTTTCAGTAAAGACATCAACACCTGAAGAATTAAATGAATTGCTCAGTAAGATGACAGCAGAGCAGCTTGCACAGTTGAAAGAGCAGATAGAAAAGGTGGAAGCGGAAGCACCGGAAGAAGAGGTTGTAGAGCCGGAAGATGTAGTGGAAGCAGAAGCTAAAGAAGTTGAAGAACCAGAGGTTAATGAGTAACGCAAAATCAGGTTCCAGATTGAAGGAAATTACAGCAGTACTGCGTAAGCATGAGATCACAAAGGGAATGACCCCGGTGAAGCTGCGGTTGATTCTGGAAGATCTGGGACCTACTTTTATTAAGATAGGACAAATCATGTCGCTGCATTCGGATGTCCTTCCAAAGAAATATTGTGACGAGTTAATGAAACTGCGTTCGGATGTGCCGCCGATGCCATTTTCAGAAGTGGAGGAAGTAATAGAAGAATCCTATGGATGTCCGTGGAAGGAAGTATTTTCAGATATAGAGAAAACGACGCTTGGTTCAGCTTCAATTGCACAAGTGCATCGCGCAACGCTCAAATCTGGAGAGAAGGTTGTTATAAAGGTACAGCGCAAGGGAATCTATGACACGATGGCAAGAGATATCGGACTGCTTCATAAAGCGGTGAAACTGGTGCCGCCGATCAGCATTAAAGAGACTGTAGATTTCAGCATGGTTTTAGATGAGCTGTGGGTAGTCACGCAAGAAGAAATGAACTTTCTGACAGAAGCAGCCAACATGGAGGAATTTGCCCGGAGAAATAAAGATATCGCCTTTGTGCGTACACCGATTTTATACAAAGAGCATACGACACATCATGTTCTTGTTATGGAATATATTGATGGATATCCAATTGATGATAAAATATCGCTTCAGGAAAATGGATATGATCTGCATGAAATAGGAACAAAATTAATAGATAACTACATTAAGCAGGTTATGGAAGATGGATTTTTTCATGCTGATCCACATCCGGGAAATGTATGCGTATCCGATGGGAAAATTGTCTGGATCGATATGGGGATGATGGGAAGATTGTCTGAACGAGACAGAGAATTGATCGGAGATGCAATTCAGGGAATTGCGATTAATGATATCGGAATGATACAGGATGCGGTACTTGCGTTGGGTGAATTTCGTGGAAAACCGGATCAGAGTAAATTATATGAAGATATCAGTACTTTGATGATAAAGTATGGAAAATTGGATATGGGTAATATTGATGTGGCAGAGACAATGCAGGATTTGATGGAGGTTATGAAAACCAATCGGATTTCCATGCCACATGGACTTACAATGCTGGCTAGAGGATTGACGCAGATGGAAGGCGTTATGGCAGACATTTGTCCGGAGATCAATATGGTAGAAATTGCAGCAGCCCGTATAAAAGGTGATTTCTGGCGTAATTTCGACTGGAAAAAAGAGTTAAAAAGCAGTGGCAAACATTTGTATCGTGCACTTCATAAAACAATAGATTTGCCATCAGTGACGGCAGATGCGATACAAGGCTTTATGAAAGGGCAGACAAGAGTAAATCTGGATTTACATGTGTCAAAAGATTTATCAGAGCTGTTGAGAAGACTTGTAAGAAATATTGTAATGGGGCTGTGGGTAATGGCTCTTTTAATCAGTTCGAGTATTATTTGCACGACAAATATGCAGCCGAAGCTGTGGGGAATACCTGCAATTGGAGCTATTGGTTATCTGCTGGCATTTGTGATTGTACTCTATGTATTTATAAAACACTTTTTGTCGAGAAAATAATAGAAAAGATAATAGAAAAAATAAAATACGAGGGACATCCCATGGGAGTTTTGGGTGCCCCTCGTATTTTTGTACTAAAAGTACACACTACTATGATACGCGATATTTTTGAAGAAGTCTGTCAGCCTTCTGTTCATCATCACCATGAATGACGAGAGTAACCGGAAGACCCAGACGAATGGCCATTAGTTCGGAAAGTTCTTTTCCGTTAATATTCATACGATGATTCTCAATGTCTTTGACTGTGATATTAGCAGATAAATTTCTGCATGTGTTATAAAAAGTGACAAATTGTCCTGTGGTTACGAATTTGATATTTTGTTTAATCATAATCAATTCCTCATAGTCTGTATAAAATTGGTTAAAATGACATTGTTTGCAAAAAAGATTCGTATAATCAGATTTTTGTTTGACTTTAACCTTGTTCAGTATATAATAAGATGCATAAAAACGTAAAATACATATTTACTATGACTGATATATATTTTTTGTATATTAAAGAAGTGGAAAAATTTATGTGTATTAAGGGAGCAAAAGCATGGAGATTACATATGATTATTATCGGATTTTTTATTATGTAGCAATGTATAAAAGTTTTTCAAAAGCCGCGAAGGCATTAATGAGCAACCAGCCGAATGTTACACATTTTATGAACAATTTGGAGAATCAGCTGGGATGTAAGTTGTTTGTGAGGTCGAACCGTGGAGTGACATTGACAGCGGAGGGACAAAAACTGTATCAACATGTTTCTATTGCATATCAACATATTCATACCGCAGAAATGGAACTTGCAAATGAACAGAGTATGGAAAGTGGCAGTATCACAATCAGTGCCAGTGAGATCGCACTGCATCTGTTACTATTACCTATACTTGGAAAATTTCATAAGAAGTATCCGGGAATCCGTCTTCGGATTTTAAATCATTCGACTCCGCAGGCGATACAAGCAGTGAGAGAAGGCGTAGTAGATTTTGCGGTGGTGACAACACCATTGAAAGCAAAAAAACCACTGAAATCAATTTCACTGATGGAATTTCAGGAAATTGTTGTTGGGAATGAGACATTTGCAGACATACAAGAAGCAATTTGTCTTGAGGAGATTGCAAAAAATCCATTAATCTGTCTGGGAAAACAAAGCACAACATATGAGTTTTATTCCAAATTCTTTTTAGAGCATAATCTTGTATTAGAACCGGATACAGAGGTGGAAACAATTGACCAGGTCTTGCCGATGATCATGAATGGATTAGGAATTGGATTCTTGCCGGAGCCGTTTGCAAGAAATGCAATAAATGAGAAAAAGGTATATGAGATTCCAATGATTGAAACGATACCGAAGCGGGAAATTTGTCTGGTAGAGAATCATAATTTTCCACCGAGTATTGCTGCAGAGACTTTAAAGAAAATGCTTATGTGAAATCAAGAAATATAAGTATGTAAATAATACATATCGGCTATGCAAATAAAACAGTCGTGGTTGGTTTGACTTTAAAAGAATAGCTTTCTATACTTAGTGCAGAAGAAGGGTTATCGTTTACAAAATAATGTTAAGCTTGACCAGAAATTTGCATAAAGGAGGAGTTGTCATGCAAACCATTTTACCTAGAGAAGAGGCTGTAGAAGGTATTTTTTCGGAGATTCTTGCCTCGCCGACAGCATGCGAGCAGTTAAGAGATGTTTTTTATGAACATTTAGATGAAGAACATGGGATTGATTTTGATGAGTCAGAACATTTCATACAGGTATTATTTAATGCCTATAAAAATGGAGATGTGACGGCTCTTTTATTAGAATTATGTGGAGGAAGCATGTTTGATTTGCTTAGAGAAGCTTTTTTGATTCCTAAGAAGTTTCACGGAAAATCAGGGGAGAATCCGGTATTGCTGACCGATGTGGATGGAAATATTCTGGAAGGAAAAGAAAAGGAAATTTCCGGACATGAGTATGAAAAATTCAAAGAAATATATGACCGACACGAATGTGCACCACGTTCTAAATTATATTTGGCAGATGGATACGATATTGTACGTTCCTATACAAAAGGAATGGAACTTGTAGAGAAAAAAGATAATAGAAATCGAGGAATCCTGATTTTATATGCATTACCAGATACTCGTAAACTTGGATTGACAGAAGCACAGGCATATGCCGTTGTGTGGGATACTTTTCATAAAATACAGGAAGAGGCGCCAAGAGCAATGGTATATTACGGACAGGAGACCGGTGTGAAGAAAGATAAGGAATTCGATGAGATTGGAATTTTACTTCCGATTCGTGAATTTGAGAAGAAAATGTTACACCATTTGAGTGAAATTGATGGAATTGTATTGACATGTCGCGAGAAAATGATGAAAAAAGCAGGAAATGAAAGTCTGGATTTTGAATAAAGGTTAGGAAGTGGAGAGTATGCGGGAAGAAGCAATCAGAAAAAACCATATGGATATTCTCTGGCATGAATATACAGACCAAAATGGTGGAAATAAACCAGTGACGGAAGCTAGTTTGACGGAAAAGGCTTCTATTATCGGACGGGTGGGGATTATGCTGCTCTCATGTGGAACAGGAGCATGGCGTGTGAGAAGTTCTATGAATGCGCTGGCAGAAGTGATGGGGATTACTTGTACAGCGGATATAGGTTTGATGTCGATAGAATATACATGCTTTGATGGAGAGGAAGGATTTACACAGTCCTTGTGTCTGACGAATACGGGAGTGAATACTTCAAAGTTAAATCGTCTTGAAAACTTTATAAGAGATTTTGAAGTTGAAGGCAAGCATATGTCAGGAGAACAACTTCATTCATTTCTAGACAATATAGAAATGATACATGGTTTATATTCACCAATTGCATTAGGATTTGCAGCAGCGATTGCCTGTGGCGGGTTCACTTTTCTGCTTGGTGGCGGACCGATTGAAATGTTGTGTGCATTTATTGGCGCAGGAATCGGAAATTTTATTCGATGTAAATTATCAAAACATCATTTCACTTTATTTTTATGTATTGTATCATCGGTGTCAGCGGCTTGTCTTGTATATGCCGGAGTACTGAAAATAGCAGAGCTTTTGTTGGGGATATCAATACAGCATGAAGCCGGATACATTTGTGCTATGTTATTTATTATACCGGGGTTTCCATTTATAACGAGTGGAATCGATTTGGCGAAACTGGATATGCGATCAGGCATTGAACGCTTGAACTATGCACTGATTATTATTCTGGTTGCGACAATGACTGCATGGATCATGGCACTTTTGCTACATCTGCAGCCAGTTGATTTTATGAAAATATCATTGCCGGTCTGGGGATGGATTCTTTTTCGCATACTGGCAAGCTTCTGTGGGGTATTTGGGTTCTCAATTATGTTTAATAGTCCGGTGCGGTTGGCAGAAGTTGCGGCGGCAATTGGTGCAATAGCAAATACATTGCGGCTGGAACTGGTAGATATCGCAAAATTTCCACCTGCGGCAGCAGCGTTTATCGGAGCACTTACAGCCGGAATACTGGCTTCTTTAATCAAAAATAAAGTGGGATATCCAAGAATTTCTGTTACGGTGCCATCTATTGTAATTATGGTACCCGGATTATATTTGTATAAAGGATTTTATAATCTTGGGATGATGTCATTAGCAGTGTCTGCATCATGGTTTGCATCTGCAATATTGATTATCGCAGCACTTCCGTTAGGATTGATATTTGCAAGAATACTTACGGATAAAACATTTCGATATTGTACCTAAACATGGGATATTAAGAAATTGATTTGTTATTACTGGAGAGTGATGGATCAATTTCTTTTTGTTAAGTTGAGAAATTAATTGACCATACAAATTTCAAAGTGTAACATAAGATAGAAACAGATGTAAAAGAACAAATACCTTTTGGTAAAGGAGAAAATATGTTACAAATTCAACATATATGCAAGGAATACCGAACCGGTAATCTGGTGCAGAAGGCGTTGGACGATGTCAGTTTGAATTTAAGAGATAATGAATTTGTTGCTATTTTAGGTCCCAGCGGTTCAGGTAAGACAACACTTCTGAACATTATCGGAGGACTGGACCGTTATGATAGCGGGGATTTGATCATTAATGGGATTTCTACAAAAAAATATAAGGACAGGGACTGGGATTCTTATCGTAATCATACGATTGGTTTTGTGTTTCAAAGTTATAATCTTATTCCGCATCAAACTGTTTTGGCAAATGTTGAACTGGCACTGACGATATCCGGTATCGGTAAAGCACAGCGGAAAAAGAAAGCAATCGAAGCATTGAAAAAAGTAGGACTGGGTGAGCAATTACACAAGAAGCCAAACCAGATGTCCGGGGGTCAGATGCAGCGAGTTGCGATAGCAAGAGCATTAGTAAATGATCCGGATATTCTGCTTGCAGATGAGCCGACCGGTGCACTTGACAGTGATACAAGTGTGCAGGTTATGGATTTGCTTCAGGAGGTTGCAAAAGACCGGTTAGTTGTTATGGTTACGCATAATCCGGAGCTGGCAAAAGAGTATGCAACTCGAATCGTAAATCTGCGGGATGGTAAGATCCGTTCGGATACAGACCCATATGAAGTGGATGAAGCAATATTAACTCCACCGGAACATAAGAATATGGGCAAATCTTCGATGTCATTTATGACAGCTTTGGCGCTTAGTTTTAACAACTTAAAGACGAAGAAAGCAAGAACGTTATTGACCGCATTTGCTGGTTCAATCGGTATTATCGGAATCGCGCTGATCTTGTCTCTTTCAACAGGAGTGAATGACTATATTCAGAATGTGGAAGAAGAGACATTGTCGGAATACCCGCTTCAGATTCAGAGTACAGGATTTGATATTACATCGATGATGGTAGGAAATGCTGGCGGTAATGGTAGCGCTGATAAAAAAGAAAGTAAAGATGATGGTAAGGTAAAAGTAATTCAGATGGTAACCAATATGTTTTCAACGATGAATTCAAATGATCTGGAATCGTTGAAAAACTATCTGGATAATGAAGAAGCAAGTGGAATCCGAAAATACACGAACGCGCTTGAGTATTCATACAATGTATCTCCACAGATTTTCAAGGAAAACGGAGATAAAATCCGTCAGGTAAATCCAGATAAATCATTTTCAGCACTGGGACTTGGCTCATCTACTTCTTCAAATAGTATGATGTCATCAATGATGAGCACGGATGTATTTTACGAAATGCCGAAAAACAGCAGTTTGTATGAGAAACAATATGAAGTAAAAGCCGGAAGATGGCCGAAAAAATATAACGAGTGTGTAGTGGTCCTGACTTCGGATGGAAGCATTAGCGATTTCATGCTGTATACACTGGGATTGCGGGACTCTATGGAACTGGACGAGATGATCCAGCAGTTTATAAAAGAGGAAAATGTAAAGACGCCTGAGAATTTGGGAACTTATACTTATGATGATATTATAGGAAAGAAATTTAAGCTGATAAACAGTTCTGATTGTTATGAATATGATAAGCAGTATAAAGTCTGGAAAGATAAAACAGACAACAGCTCTTATATGAAGAAACTGGTTGCGAATGGCGAAGACCTAAAGGTAGTCGGTATCGTGCAGCCGGATGCAGATGCCAAGGCAACGGCATTACAGGCAGGAATCGCTTATCCATATGCTTTGACAGAACATGTGGCAGAAGAGGCAAAGAAAAGTGAAATTGTAAAACAGCAGCTTAAAAATCCGGATATCAATGTATTTACAAATGAAAAATTCGGAACTGACAAAGGTGATGATGATTTTAACATGGATTCTTTATTCACAGTTGATGAAGCTGCATTGCAAAAAGCGTTTAAATTTGATGAAAGTGCGATGAGCAATCTTGGCAATTCACTTGATTTTTCCGGTGCAGATTTAGAAAAAGCATTTCGTGTCGGAGGGGATAGTTTTGAACTTTCCAATATGGTGAATCTGGAACAGGTGCAGCTTGATTTGTCCGGTATGCCACAGTTGAATTTAGGAGAGATTCTTTCCAAATTGGATTTATCAGTATCACCGGATGGATTGAAACAAATGGCATCTGGTTTGTCGGAAGGATATCTGGAATATGCGAAGACACATCCAGAAGCAGATTACTCTCATTTGCTGGAAGATTTTACAGAATATTTAAAAACGGATGAGGCAAAGAAAATTATTGAGGATAATATCAAAGATATTATCAAAGGAAGTGCCAGTGTGACCATTACACCGGAACAAATTCAAAAGCTGCTCAAAGACATCATGGCAGGTTTCTTACAGTATGTAACAGATAATGGTTATACAGATGTTAGTAAATTTGGAGAGTACTTGCAGGAATATTTACAGACAGATGAAGCAAAGCGAATGCTTGCGTCAGTCGGAGACGGGATTCAGATTGATGATATCGAGGTAAATATTACTGCTGAACAGATGACAAAGCTGGCAAATGAATTGTATAAAGGATACCAGAATTATGCATCAGTAAATGGGAAACCGGACCCGTCCAAGATGGGGGAACAGGTAATGAACTATCTTGGAACAGAGGATGGAAAGAAACGTCTGGCAGACGGACTGGCTAAAACGGTGGATATGAATGCTCTGGAAAGCCAGGTATCTGCAGCTATGCAGGATTATATGACAAAGGCAATGGGTGTGCTTAGCAATTCTATGGGCGAGGCGATTGGGACACAGGTTTCATCAGCAATGACACAGATTGTAACACAGCTTACAAAGGGCATTGAGAGTGCGATGACGCAGATGATGACGAATGTTGGGACACAACTTCAAAATGCGATGGGAAGTGCAATGACAATCGATACCGATGCATTTGCAAAAGCATTTCAGATGAATATGACGGAAGATGATCTGGTGGAATTGATGATGTCTATGAATACATCGAACAGTGTGTCTTATGACAGTAATCTGCAGAAGCTTGGCTATGTGGATTTTAATGTGCCGGCAGAAATTTCATTGTATCCGAAGAATTTTGAGAGTAAAGAAGAAGTTGTAAAAATTCTGGATAAGTACAATCACAAGATGGAAACGGAAGGAAAAGATGAACAGGTTATCAGTTATACCGATGTAGTTGGAACGTTGATGTCTTCGGTGACAAATATTGTGGACATTATCAGTTATGTACTGATTGCGTTTGTTGCGATATCATTGGTTGTATCATCAATCATGATTGGAGTTATTACGTATATCAGTGTATTGGAGCGTAAGAAAGAGATTGGTATTCTGCGTGCGATTGGTGCCTCGAAAGGAAATGTATCTCAGGTCTTTAATGCAGAGACATTTATCATTGGATTATGTGCGGGGGTGATCGGTATTGGATTAACAGCAATCTTGTTAATTCCGACAAATGCGATCATTCATTCGGTTGCAGATACGACAGCTGTAAGTGCGGTATTACCGGTTATACCTGCATTGGTACTGATTGTGTTGAGTGTAGTACTGACATTGATTGGTGGTTTGATCCCATCCAGAAAGGCGTCAAAGAGCGATCCGGTAACGGCACTGAGGACGGAGTAAAACAGAGTGTGTGGAGCAGTAAAAAGAGAAGCATAAAGGAAATAACAAATGAAGTATAACAAGAGAAAGAGACTCTTTCTTGTGCTGGCAATTATCTGGATGATTATGATTTTTGGCTTTTCGTCCAGAGATGCTGATTTGTCAGGAGAAGACAGCGGAAGGGTCGGAAGACTTGTCGGTGAGTGGTTTGTTCCGGGATTTGATGAGTGGAGCGCGGAAAAACAAAATGCATTTATCGACAAAGTGGATTTCCCAATCCGAAAGACTGCACATGCGACAGAATACGCAGTATTGGGTACGTTGATTTTCGGGGCAACTTATGAGATTTGGCGAAAAAAGAGATATATCGTTGGAATCCCGTGGCTATGCGGAACGATATATGCAGCTACTGATGAAATTCATCAATTGTTTGTTCCCGGTCGGAGCGGTCAAGTGCGGGATGTATTGATTGACAGCTGCGGCGCGTTTATCGGAGTGATGCTTGTAACATGGATGATAAGTCGTAGAGAAAAGAAAGAAAGTACAAAATGATGTACTGTGTAAAGAAAAATATCAGAAAGATGAGGAAAAGAAGATGAATGAATTATATGAAGCGATTGAGAAAAAAATAAAAGATGCAGGATATCCGAGAAAAATTTCAGGGGTAGATGTATACAACGATATTTGCGACCAGATTGACGGCAAGGAAAACGGAACTTACATTTTGTTATCAAAATTTGAGGATGATGTTGTATTTGAATATCATATTACAATTCAGGATGAGGATTTTAACCTTGGTATTCTGACGATGAAGACTCCGGAAGGTGTGTTCGAAGCAGATTTTGATGCTGAATAAGAAACTTGTGACAGCAGAAAAGACTATTGAATACTTTATCTAGGACAAAAAAAGACTATTAATACTTGGTTTAGGATAAAAAAGGACAAGAATTTATTTGAAATTGAGTAAAATATATATTGACGATAAAATTGTTTTGAGGTATGATTAGGCAGATTTTACGGAAAGGCAGGAAAAAAAGATGGCTGATACAGTTCAGAGAAAAATCGCATTTGAAAATGCAGATGCAGCAGTAGACTTTGTTAATAGAGTACAACAAATTCCTTTTGATGTAGATTTAAAGGCAAGAAATATGAGAATTGATGCAAAGTCTTTACTTGGCGTACTTTCTATTTGCGAAGAGAAGAATATTGAAGTAGAAGCTTTTGGAACGAGTGATGAGTTTGTCGAACTGCTTGCTGAGTATGCAGCATAGTTTAGATGAAGCTTATAAATTATGTGGTAAGTGCTATATAGACGAGGAGAAATAAAATGAATCCATCACAGATTACAGATTGGTGTCATCAGATTATACGGTCTGTGGCAAAGAAAGACGGATTATATATTGATGCGACTATGGGCAAGGGACACGATACAAAGCTTTTATGCGAACTTGCAGGAGAACAAGGAAGTGTGTTTGCATTTGATATCCAGTCGGAAGCAGTGCATGCAACAGAAAATTTGTTGCAGAAAGAGGGGCTGCAAGACAGGGCAACATTACTTTTGACAGGTCATGAGCATATGGATGAATATGTGCAGACAGAATCTGCCGATGTGATTTGTTTTAATTTTGGATATCTTCCGGGTGGAGATCATGCTATTGCAACAAAGACACAGACTAGTTTAGAAGCAATTGAAAAAGGACTTACCTTGTTGAAACATGGTGGTATGATGAGTCTGTGTATTTACAGTGGCGGTGATACAGGGTTTGAAGAGAAGGATGCGATTCTTCGATATATAAAAGAACTCAATCCCAAAGAATATACAGTAATTGTAAATGAATATTACAATAGGGAGAATAATCCCCCAATCCCGGCATTTATTTTTAAACGTTAAAAGGTTGGATTTCACTGTGATTGCGGTGGAATTCAACCTTTTATTCTGTATTTTAAGAGGAGAATATGGTATAGTATGGATAAATCAAAAGAAAGGTATGGTAAAGAGTGGGAGATAAGCAGGAGAAAATGAAATACCGGCTTGCGGAAGCAATGAAAACTTGTATGAGAACCATGCCGGTAGAGAAGATTACAGTTAAAGAAATAGTTCAGGAATGTGGGACAACACGACAGACATTCTATCGCTATTTTCTGGATAAATATGATTTGATAAACTGGTATTTTGACAAGATTCTTTTGGAATCCTTTGAGCATATGGGAGAGGGAAAAACTGTCTATGAAGGTTTGTGTAAGAAGTTTCAGTATATTGAAGAAGAAAAGTTATTTTTTAAGGTAGCATTTCGTAATGACCAGCAGAATTGTTTAAGAGAACATGATTTCCGATTGATACTTGCTTTTTATACAAGGCAGATTGAAGAGAAGACGAAAGAACCGATTTCAGAAAATCTACGTTTTTTGTTGGAGATGTATTGTCAGGGGTCTATTTATATGACTGTTCAGTGGGTGCTGGGTGAGAGAAAAAGCACACCACAAGAGATGGCAAAGGCACTTGTATCGGCGATGCCGTCAGAGTTATATGATGTGATGAAACAATTAAATCTTGTGTAAAATGAATGAAAAATAAGAAAAAAGTCAATCTGACATGTGAAAATGTGACAGATTGACTTTTTTGTAACTTTTTATTTGGAGAAGATATTGTTAAGATAAAGACATAAGAAAACAAAACGGCAAAACAGAAAGGGAGAAGAAAAAATGGCAAACAGAATTATGTTGAATGAAACATCTTATCATGGAGCAGGTGCAATTGGGGAAATTGTAACAGAGGCAAAAGCAAGAGCTTACAAAAAAGCATTTGTATGTTCTGATCCGGATTTGATTAAATTTGAAGTAACAACAAAAGTAACAAAAGTGCTGGAAGATGCAGGACTTGAGTATGAAATTTATTCTGATATCAAAGCCAACCCAACAATCGAAAATGTACAGCATGGAGTAGAAGCATTTAAGAAAGCAGGAGCTGATTACATTGTTGCTATTGGTGGCGGTTCTTCTATGGATACAGCAAAAGCAATCGGTATCATCATTGCAAACCCTGAATTTGAAGATGTTAGAAGTCTGGAAGGTGTTGCACCTACAAAGAAACCTTGTGTACCAATCATCGCAGTTCCAACAACAGCAGGAACAGCAGCAGAGGTAACAATCAACTATGTTATCACAGATGTAGAAAAGAAAAGAAAATTTGTGTGTGTTGACCCACACGATATGCCAATCATCGCAGTTGTAGACCCAGACATGATGTCTTCTATGCCAAAGGGACTGACAGCTTCTACAGGTATGGATGCATTGACACATGCAATTGAAGGATACACAACAAAAGCAGCATGGGAAATGACAGATATGTTCCATCTGAAAGCAATTGAAATCATTTCAAGATCACTTAGAAGTGCAGTAAATAACGAAAAAGAGGGACGTGAAGGTATGGCTCTCGGACAGTATATTGCAGGAATGGGATTCTCAAACGTAGGACTTGGAATCGCACATTCTATGGCTCATACACTTGGTGCTGTATATGATACACCACACGGTGTTGCATGTGCAATGATGCTTCCAATCGTTATGGAATACAATGCAGATTGCACTGGCGAGAAATACAAAGAAATCGCAAGAGCAATGGGCGTAAAGGGTGTAGATGATATGTCTGTAGAAGAGTACCGCAAAGCAGCAGTAGATGCTGTACAGAAGCTTTCTGTAGATGTTGGTATCCCTACAAAACTTGAAGCACTCAAAGAAGAGGATCTTCAGTTCCTGGCAGAGTCTGCTCATGCAGATGCTTGTGCACCGGGTAATCCAAAAGATGCAAGCGTAGAAGATCTGAAAGATTTGTTTAGAAAATTAATGTAAGAAAAAGCTATATAAGAAAAAGAAACGGCAGAGCAGTGCATGTTCTGTCGTTTCTTTTTTACTGGCTGTATTCATTTTTGTTGAAATAAGATAATAAAATATGATGAATCGAACGATGCAGGTATGGCATATACTCTTCTATAGGAAGCGGCTGTTCGTATAAGATACAGCTATAGCAGGTGGAACCTACAAGCTCTAGTATTGTAAAAAGTAATAATTCGGCTTCCAAATCTGTGATGGAACTTTCTTGAACTAATTCACGATAATAAGAATAGAATTCACGTGATTCTTCGGATTCATCAGCAACTTGTTGTTCAAAGGCAACACGGAAAATTCCCCAAGATAAATTTTTGGAAATAAATTGCAATAATTTTGGGTTCGCAGCCAGTTTTTCTATAATGAAATCAACAACAAAAAATAATTGGTTCTCAAAACCTTCGATCGATTGTTGCAGAAGAGCATGGTGTGCTTCTGCAAAAAGCTGACCGGTTTTATGTGCGATTAAAATGTCTCGCAAGTCGTATTTATCTTTGAAATATAAATAAAATGTGCCTTTTGCAAGACCGGCTTTAGAAGAAATATCGGAGATTGTCGTCTTGGCAAACCCCTTATCTGTGAATAATTCAAATGCAGTCTGCAAAAGTGCATTTTTCTTTTCTTTCTTATTTAAGTCTACCTTACTCATATTCCTCACTCCTGTAATACATTCTTGAACAATACCGATATCATGCGATAAAGTTCAACAAGATATTATCTATTGTGTAACAAAAACGAAAAAAAATCAATATGAAAATGACCAATATTCATTTTCGGCTACAAATTTGCAAATGTGAATATTGACCAATGGTCATTTAAGAATATAATAAGTTTAGAAATGAAAAAGATTGGGAGATGAAGACATGATTAAGGTGGGTAAAAAAATTGTGAAATACAGAATCACAATTTTAATTATCGGAATTTTATTATTAATTCCATCAGTTCTGGGGTATTTAAAGACCCGGGTAAATTATGATATTCTTTATTATCTGCCGGGGAATATTGACACGATGAAAGGTCAGGACATTTTAATTGATGAATTTCAAAAAGGCGCATTCGCAATGGAAATCGTAGATGGCATGACGACGAAAGAAGCGGTAGACGTCAAACAGAAAATTGAGCAGGTAGACGGAGTAGCAGATGTAATCTGGTATGACTCTATTGCAGATTTATCAATGCCGATCAGTGAATTGCCTGATAACCTAAAAGATGTATTTTATAAAGATGATGCGACACTAATGGCAATCTTCTTTGATGATACAACTTCTGCAGACAGTACAATGGATGCAATCAAAGAAATTCGAAGTGTTACAAATGAACAGTGCTATTTAAGCGGTATGTCAGCAGTTGTAACAGATATTAAGAACCTGTCTGAAAAAGAGATGCCGATTTATGTACTGATTGCAGTTGTGTTAAGCTGTATCGTACTTTCAATATTTACAGATTGTTGGGTTTTGCCGATATTCTTTATGCTTAGTATCGGTATGGCGATTATTTATAATATGGGAAGCAACTACTTCCTCGGACAGATTTCTTATATTACAAAGGCGTTAAGTGCAGTATTGCAGCTTGGAGTTACAATGGATTATTCCATTTTCCTGTGGCATAGTTATCAGGAAAATAAGCAGCGTTTTGATGGCGACAAAGAGCGTGCGATGGCACATGCAATATCCAATACATTTACATCGGTAATCGGAAGCTCTATTACAACGGTGGCAGGTTTCATTGCATTGTGCTTCATGAGCTTTACACTTGGACGTGACTTAGGTATCGTTATGGCGAAGGGGGTTGTGTTTGGAGTAATCAGTTGTGTTACAATCTTGCCGTCACTTTTGCTTGTATTTGATAAAGCGATTGAAAAGACAACACATCGTTCCGTTATACCGCCGATGGAGAAACCTGCAAAATGGATTACAAAACATTTTAAAGTATTCGTGGTAGTATTCCTTGTTGTATTAGTTCCGGCATTGATCGGATATACAAAGACAGATGTATATTACAATCTGGATTCTACACTTCCGAAATATCTTGCCAGCATCAAGGCAAATGATAAACTGGCAGATACATTTGACATGAATGCAACAGACATGGTACTTGTTAAATCTGATATGTCAGCAAAAGATGCGAAAGCAATGCTGAAAGAAATTAAAAAAGTAAAAGGTGTGAAATTCGCACTTGGATTGGACGATTTGCTTGGTTCATCTATTCCAAGAGATGTCATCCCGTCAGAATTGACAGAGACATTGAAACAAGAAAACTGGCAGCTGATGCTTGTTCAGTCAGAATATAAAGTAGCGTCAGACGAGGTCAATGAACAATGCACAACAATCAACGATATTGTGAAAAAATATGACGATACAGGAATGCTCATTGGTGAAGCTCCTTGTACAAAAGATCTTATTACAATTACAGATAAAGATTTCAAGGTAGTAAGTGCGGTTTCAATCGTAGCAATCTTTATCATTATTGCGTTTGTATTTAAATCTATTTCATTACCTATTATACTGGTATCAGTAATTGAATTTGCGATTTTTATTAACCTGGGAATTCCATATTATACCCATACAACGTTGCCGTTTATTGCATCTATCGTAATCGGAACAATTCAGTTGGGAGCAACTGTCGATTATGCGATTTTAATGACGACACGTTACTGGAAAGAGCGAAGCAAAGGACGAGAAAAGAAAGAAGCAGTACGAATTGCATTAGGATCATCGATTAGTTCGGTCATTGTATCCGCATTGGGATTCTTCGCCGCAACATTCGGAGTTGGATTATATTCAGATATTGATATGATTTCTTCTCTGTGTACATTGATGTCACGTGGAGCATTAATCAGTATGTTTGTTGTAATATTTATCCTTCCGTCTATGTTGATGGTATTCGATAAAGTGATTTGTAAGACAACGAAGAAAATGAAAGTATGATGATGCTGGCTAAACAGGAACATAAGGAGGTTCATTAAAATGAAAAATAGAGAGTTCAGAACGTTGATCGCAGCAGTGATGCTGACAACTTTAGTGGCAGGAAGTGTTGGAACAACACCTGCATATGTATTTGCAGCAGAGGGAAATGCGAAAGTATCGACAGAACAAAAAGATGCAAAAACAGAAAAATCAGATAAAGAAGAGTCTTCAAAAAATACAGAATCAACCAGTGCAAAACCGACAAAGAATGAGACTGTATATGCTAAAATTGACGGAAGTGGAGCTGTTACAGAGGTTACAGTTTCAGATCAGCTGAAGAATATTTCAGATGTATCAAGTTTGCAGGATGTTTCGGAATTGAGTGATATTGAAAATGTAAAGGGAGACGAAACATTTACAACAAGTGGAAAGAATCTGACATGGAATACAGAAGGTTCTGATATTTGTTATCAGGGTAAGACAGATAAGGCTCTTCCGGTTGGAGTAAAGATTAGTTATAAGCTAGATGGAAAAGACATATCAGCCAGTGACCTGGAAGGTAAGAGCGGCCACCTGGTTATCCGATATACTTATGAAAATACAAGCGAAAAAACAAACAATGGAACAAAAGTTCCATTTATGATGGCATCGGGATTACTGATGGATACAGATATGGTTTCGAATGTCGTAGTAAAGAACGGAAAAATTATTTCTGATGGGGACAGAGATATGGTTATCGGATATGGTTTCCCAGGTATGACAAAGATTCTCGGAACTACGGATCTTGATATTCCGGACTACTTTGAAGTAGAGATGGATGTTACAGATTATGAAGCAATTGAAGGAATTACCGTTGCTACAAACAGTTTGTTTAATGACCTTGGCGATAAAGAAAATGATTCGAAATTAGATGACTTGGAAGGGCTTCAGGATTCTATGAATGAACTTCAGGATGCAGCAAATCAGCTGGTAGATGGTTCAGGACAGTTGAAGGACGGTCTTGATACATTACTTGCATCATCAGGAACCCTGACAGATGGTATTGGACAGCTTGCGACAGGAAGCAAGACATTGGCAGATGGAACAAAGAGCCTTGCAAGTGGAGCTGGGGAACTGGTATCAGGAAGTAAAGCACTTGCAAGTGGAACAGGTATATTAGCAAGCGGGACAAAGACATTAGCACAGGGTAATGCAGATTTAGCAGATGGAGCAACAGCACTGGCAGCGGGAAATGGAAAGCTGGCACTTGGAACATCCGCATTGCTTGATGGGGCAAACACTCTGGCAAAAGGTAATGCTACATTGGCAGGCGGGCTTGAGCAGATAAATAATGGCGCTAAAGATGCGTCGGATGGAGCAACAGCTCTTTCGACAGGACTGGATGGAGCAGCTACCGGTGTGGGAGAGTTAAAAGGCAAAGTAGACGACATGGTAACCGGTGTGAATGCGTTGGCAGATGGAGCAAGAACATTAAATACAAATCTTATGAATGCATCAGCAAGCTCGAAGGAATTGGATGCAGGAGTACAGCAGGTTGCTACAGGTGCAGCAAAGTTACATGCAGGTTTAGATGCATTGAACACAAAATTGAATCCGTCAAGTACAGGGGCAGTTGCAGAATCAGCACAGAATGTCGAAAGTGAGGCGGCAAGTCTTCAGAATCAGGCAGCCGGATTGCAGGGAACAGCAGCAGAATTACAGAATGGTGCAGCAAATCTTCAGGCACAGGCAGCTACAGCAGCCTCAGAGACAACAGCGCAGGCACAACAGGCACAGAGTCAGCTGGCGGCAGCACAACAGGCAGCTCAGACAATTTTGAATTCCGGAGTGGAATTAGATGAAGGTACAGCAGCCCAGCTTCAGGTATTAGCAAATGCATATATAGATACAACAGCGTTGGAGTCGGCAGCAGTACAAATGACAACATATGCAGGCACAGCACAGGCATATGCAGACAGCACAAGTACAGCAGCAAATACAGCAACAAATACAGCAAATGAAGCAGCTAATGTGGCAACACAGGCAAATAATGTAAATCAGGCAGTTCAGAATACAAGTCAGGCAGAACTTGCAGGAACGGTAGCGGCATTGAATGAGGCCGCAGCACAGGTAGATGCAGGATTAAATGGAGAAAAGGGCATTAAAAATGGTACGAGTGCTCTGAGTGCAGGATTAGGTCAGTTAAGCACAGGTGCAACACAGTTGGATATGGGACTGAATGGAAATGCGGCAGCTGGAATAACAGGACTGAAAGCTGGAGTAACATTATTACAGAGTGCTGTATATGGAGAAGATGGGCTTGCAGCAGGCCTGGCAAATGCATCTACAGGTGCAAAAGCTTTGGCAAAGGGAAATGCTGATTTGTATGCAGGAGCTACAGCGTTGAGTGCAGGAGCAAAATCAGCATCAGAAGGAGCGGCAACACTTGCAGCCGGAGTAAAAGACCTTAATGCAGGGGCAAAATCAGCATCAGAAGGAGCAACAGCACTTGCAGGTGGGGCAAAATCAGCATCAGAAGGAGCAACACAGCTTGCAAGCGGAGCAACACAGGTTAATGCCGGAGCAACAACACTTGCAGCCGGAACAGTAACACTGCATAATGGAGCAACACAGCTTGATTCAGGAGCAGCAACACTTGCAACAGGTATCGGAACATTGCAGAGTGGTTCAACAGCACTGATCGATGGTGTAAAACAGTTAGACGATGGAGCAAATCAATTGAATAGCGGTATGATCCAGTTTAATGAAGAGGGTATTAAAAAACTTGTCAGTGCATTTGATGGAGATTTGAGTGCTGTTCTCGATAAAGCAAATGGACTGATCGACACATCGAAAGCATACAAGAGCTTCACAGGTATTTCAGACGGAATGGATGGAGAAGTGAAATTTGTATTTGTAACAAACAAATAACAAATAAATAAGAAAAATAGCAAAGAATAATAAGAAAAAAGACTTGACTTCCATAGGTCAGATATGGTATAGTTTTCTGGCGAATGGAAGTAGGTCTTTTTTTTATGCCTAAAACTTGATGGCTTCGCAACCATCAGAAACTAAGAATTAAAAAATAAAAAGCGAGGTGGAAGTTGTGCGCACAAGAATTACATTGGAATGTACAGAATGCAAGAACCGCAATTACAACATGACAAAGGATAAGAAAACTCATCCAGACCGCATGGAAACAAAGAAGTATTGTAAGTTCTGTAAATCACACACACTGCACAAAGAAACGAAATAGTCGTTGAGAGGGAGTGGACATCATGAGTGAGAAGTCAGGAAAACCTCAGAAGAAGAGCTGGTTTAAAGGTCTTAAGGCAGAGTTCCGTAAGATTATCTGGCCAGACAAGGATGCACTTGTAAAACAGACAACGGCAGTAGTTGCAGTTTCTGTATTCTTAGGAGCAATCATAACAGTGATTGATTCTCTTTTGAAATATGGAATCGACTGGCTTGTACGCTAGGCAGCTACAGCAGAAAGGTGATTTTATGTCAGAAGCAAAATGGTATGTAGTTCATACTTATTCAGGTTATGAAAACAAAGTAAAAGCGAACATTGATAAGACGGTCGAGAATCGTCAGCTTGAAGATCAGATTCTGGAAGTAAGAGTTCCTATGGAGGAAGTTGTTGAACTGAAGAATGGTGTTCAGAAAGTAAGTCAGAGAAAGCTGTTTCCTGGATATGTCATGATTCATATGATTATGAATGATGACACCTGGTATGTTGTTCGTAATACAAGAGGTGTGACAGGATTTGTTGGTCCTGGCTCCAAACCGGTCCCATTGGATGAGACAGAGATGGAACATTGGGGAATCGGACAGACAGAAGTCAAATGCGATTACGAAATCGGCGATATGATAACTGTCTTAAGTGGTGCCTGGGAAGGAACAGCAGGTGTTGTTAATACAATCAATGAACAAAAACAGAGCCTGACGATCAATGTTGAGTTGTTTGGCCGCGAAACTCCGGTTGAACTTAACTTTTCAGAAATTAAAAAGATGGATTAAAACCGTGGGAGGGATGCCTAATCCCGTGAATACCACAAGGAGGTAATTAAAATGGCAAAAAAAGTAGAAGGATATATTAAATTACAGATTCCAGCTGGTAAAGCAACTCCAGCACCACCGGTTGGTCCTGCATTGGGACAGCACGGTGTTAACATCGTTGAATTTACAAAACAGTTCAACGCTAGAACAGCAGATCAGGGAGATCTGATCATTCCTGTTGTTATCACAGTTTACAATGACAGAAGCTTCAGCTTCGTTACAAAGACTCCACCGGCAGCAGTTTTGATTAAGAAAGCTTGTAACATCAAATCTGGTTCAGGCGTTCCAAACAAAACTAAAGTTGCTACAATTACAAAAGCTCAGGTAGAAGAAATCGCTCAGACAAAATTACCTGACTTGAATGCAACATCTCTTGAGTCAGCTATCAGCATGATTGCTGGAACATGCCGTTCTATGGGTGTAGTAGTAGAGGACTAATATTTATTAAATAAGGTATTATAATCGGTTCCGGATTGAAAGTTTCCTGCGGTGTCTAAGCAGGTGACAAGTAGATAGCGGAAATTGTAACAGAGTTGAATATCGTGGGAGGGGTACGATCCCGCCAATACCACAAGGAGGTTATTATAGAAATGAAACACGGAAAGAAATATATCGAAGCTGCAAAACAGATCGAAAGAGGAAACCTGTACGAAAAAACAGAAGCTATCGCTCTTGTAAAGAAAGCAGCAGTTGCAAAATTTGATGAAACAATCGAAGCTCATATCAGAACTGGATGTGATGGACGTCACGCTGATCAGCAGATTCGTGGAGCAGTAGTTCTGCCACACGGAACTGGTAAAACAGTTCGTATCCTTGTATTCGCTAAGGATGCAAAAGCTGAGGAAGCTAAAGCTGCAGGAGCAGATTTCGTTGGAGGAGACGAGCTGATTCCAAAGATCCAGAACGAAGGATGGCTTGATTTTGACGTAGTTGTTGCTACACCAGATATGATGGGTGTTGTTGGACGTCTTGGACGTGTACTTGGACCAAAAGGTCTTATGCCAAACCCAAAAGCTGGAACAGTTACTATGGATGTAACAAAAGCTATCAACGATATCAAAGCTGGTAAGATTGAGTACAGATTGGACAAAACAAACATTATCCATGTACCGATTGGTAAAGCTTCATTCACTGAAGAACAGTTAGCGGACAACTTCCAGACGCTTATCGATGCAATTATTAAAGTAAAACCAGCAGCAGTAAAAGGTCAGTACCTTAAGAGCGTAACACTGACATCTACAATGGGACCTGGAGTAAAACTTAACCCATTGAAACTTGCTTAATTCGAGTTTTATAGATTGCTTATAAAAGGAACTTGTTAAAAGTTCGTGAATAATAAAAACCGGAGATATCAGACCGAAAGGTAAGGTGTTTCCGGTTTTTGTATATTTCGTTGATAAAATAATGTATATTGCTGAAAGGGGATTCCTCGGATATAATAAAAGAAGTATGATAAACTTTTATCTGGAGTGTGATGAAATGGAGTGCAAGAAAAAGAAATTACCAATAGGGATAGAGAATTTTGAAAAAATACAGTTGGGTGAATTTTACTATGTGGATAAAACGAATCTGATTAAGGAACTTTTAGAAAACTATGCAGAAGTTACGCTTTTTACCCGCCCTAGAAGATTTGGAAAAACACTGAATATGAGCATGCTGAGAAGTTTTTTTGATCTGAATGGAAATCACGAGATTTTCCGAAATCTGAGAATTACACGGGAGATAGAAGTGTGTGAAGAATATATGGGGAAATATCCGGTGATTTCTATTTCTTTGAAAGGAATTAATGCACAAACTTATGAAAATGCACTGGAAATGGCTGTGCAAATTATCAATGGAGAGGCTAGAAAATTCCAGTACCTTTTGGAAGGAAATCAACTTACAGAATACGACAAAAAGGCATACATTGCACTTTTGCAGCCACAAATGGGGGAAGGGACTCTATGCAGTAGTTTGAGAGTTTTGTCAGAACTCCTTGAAAAATATCATAGAAGTAAAGTAATCTTTTTGATTGATGAATACGATGTACCATTAGCAAAAGCATTTGAGCAGGGATACTATGAGCAGATGGTTGTTTTTATTCGTAATATGTTTGAATATGCATTAAAGACAAATGATAGTCTGAAGTTTGCAGTGCTGACTGGTTGCATGCGTATTTCGAAGGAAAGTATCTTTACAGGTCTTAATAATCTGAAGGTTCTCTCGACTTCGGACGTCCAGTTTGATGAATTCTTTGGATTCACAGACCAGGAAGTGAAGAGGTTATTGGAGTATTATGAGCTTTCAGAACGTTATGATGAAATAAAAGAATGGTATGACGGATATCAGTTTGGAAATGTGGAAGTTTATTGCCCGTGGGATGTGATCAATTATGTAGATGCATTACAGACAGATCCACTTGCAGAACCTAAAAATTACTGGTCAAATACAAGCAGCAATGAAGCGGTTAGAAGATTTATTGGAGAATCAGATAAGGCAGCAGTAAGACGAGAAATAGAAAAGCTGGTTGCCGGTGAGGTGATTCAAAAAGAAATTCGTCAGGAATTGACCTATAAAGAAATGTATAACAGTGTTGAAAATCTCTGGAGTGTCCTATTAACAACAGGTTATTTGACTCAGAGAGGACGAGCTGTCGGAGATACTTTTCAACTGGCTATTCCAAATATGGAAATTCGAAAAATCTTCACTTCCCAGATTATGGAATTCTTCAAAGAAAGTGTATCTGAAAATGGAGAGCTTTTGCGTACGTTCTGTGAAGCGTTAAAAAACGGAGTCTCAGAAGATGTAGAACGCTGTTTGAATGATTATCTAAGACGTACAATTAGTATTCGAGATACTTTTGTGAAGAAAAAGATGAAAGAAAACTTTTATCATGGCATTTTGATTGGAATTCTTGGATATGAAGAAGCATGGAGCGTTTCTTCTAATAAAGAAGCAGGAGAGGGATACAGTGATGTTTTGGTGGAGACAGATGATGGCGAAACAGGAATTGTGCTAGAACTGAAGTATGCGGATGATGGTAATCTGGAGACAGCCTGTCTGGAGGCACTTGAACAAATTGAAACAAATAATTATGAAGAAGTACTTCAAGATGATGGAGTGGAGAATATCATAAAATACGGAATTGCTTTTTATAAAAAGAAGTGTAGGGTGAAAATTAAAAAGTAAGAGATGGAAGGGCTAGATTGACTATTCGGGCATTTTGCTACGAAAAATAAAGCCGGAGATACCACACCAGAATGGCTGGTGTGGTATCTCCGGCTTTGCTTTGCTGATTTATTAGACTTTACAATTTGTCGTCTCTTGCATAATAATCAAAATACCAAAAATCGTTACCACGGCTTACACCAAATGAATTGATATAGGAATACTTAAGGTTTTGTTCAACAGAGTATATAAAAGGATTGATTTTCTTTATTCTAGGCTCATCTGTAGGAATATAATATTGCAATTGTTCGATTTCCAGATTTTCCCAAAATCTTAAATTGATAAAATAGAAATAATCAAAATCGGTTGTGTAGTAAACCTTTCTTGAGGTGAAATCACTGTCATCTCCGAGGTGATCGAAATTGTTTTCTGACCTTACAGATTTCTTGCCAAAGATGGGGAGACCCTTAGCAAACATGACTGGTGGAGTGAAAATAATAAGGGCGCATAATAAGAGTAGGATGGGTATTGCGACATACTTCTTTTTCAATGTAAAACTCTCCTTTCGAAATGCTGTTACGGATGTTACTATTAGGATATCGTTTTCAGATAATAATTTCAATATAAAATAGTCAATCCAGAAAAGCTGAAAGTGAAACAGCTTTTCTGGATTTAATGAACACTCAGTGTTCTCTTGAAAGAAATGTTTAATTAAAATTTAGTTGATATACTACAGAGTTATTAAAGGCAGCATCAGTAATGCGATCGCTTAATCTCTGGCGATAATAAGAAGGGGAGTGTTGCGTGCAGTAAATGTATCCGTTGACTTTAGTTTGAACAAATTGCGTGTGTTCGTATTCAAGTGTAGTTTTATTTCTCCATACAAGAAAATCTCCGGGCTTAGAATTTTTATTTACTTCGGCTAAGGAAGTGCAAGTCTTTCCGATGTATCCTCTATGATCTCCCCAGTATGTACAAAAGGCACCAGCATTAACCCAAGTCTGCCAAGCTATTGTTCCAGGTCCTGCCCAGATATTCCATAGACTTGTTGTATTAAAACCGCCGGCAAATAATATTTGTGAAGCGAAATTTGTACAATCGGCACCATATTCAGGGTAGCTGTAATTATTTACCATGGCATAAGCAGAGGCATATTCTTGGGCAGCTTCGAGATTGTATGCAATTTGAATATGCGGTTCGGACTGCTGTTCGATTGATGCTTGAGCAGAAGCTTCTAATGCTATGTTTTCTTCACGTATTTGGTTGATGGATTTGTCAAGAATATCATTAAAATTATTTCGTCCGAAGTATACAGAAGCATACGCGCTGTAATAAGTTTGTTTTACATCCGAGAGTTCTTCGGGTGGCGAAAAAATAAAAGAATATAGTAAATCGTCATATTCTTGTGATGCGAATTCGATACCTTGCGAAGTGCTATAGTCAATAATATCATTTTGTATTTCCCTAAATGTTACTTCGTAGGATAAAGTGCTTGGTAAAGCGTTAGAAGAATTATTTTCTTTTGCTGCTTTTTGTTTGAAAGTTTTATTGGAAAGTATAAATTTTTCCACCTCCTTTTCGAGATAAATAAAACGATTAATGTTTCTGCTTCTACAGTTAAGAGTGAATATAATGTGAAACGCTCCTTTCCTATTCGTAATATGCTAGATGTAGAAGCAATAAAAAGGATGGAAATAACACCTTTTATTTTGAGCTTTTGTTGTTCGGCTTTGCTTAGCATAATTTTGTTTTTTGAACACAATGGTGCAAAGAAAACAACAAGTACTATTTCAAGAAAATAAATAGCTAGTTTGCTTGTAATCGTAAAATTAATTGGGAGCTTTAAATGAACAATACATTCACAGACTACAAGTGTGAAAAGGAAACACTGAGTTGTTGTTTTTAAGTGGATTCCACCAATAAAGCGTTTGCTTAATGTTAAGCAAATTAATATCTGTAAAAAATCAAAAAAGTGTTTTGTTAAAATGAATATAAGTGAAAGTAAAATAATCTTTTCAGATTCACATAAAATAACAAGGATTGTATATTTGATTTTGATTTTAGATATAGGTTCTAAGGGTGTATGTTTCGCTAAATAATTAATTATAATTGAGCTTAAAAGGTCGTTTAAATAATCCATGATTTATTTGTAACATTATTTTATGGAAAAAACTACAATTTTCAGAAAAAACAACGTGAACAGCAAATAATTGTGCACGAACGACAAATAATGTTCGTTGATGAATTGGAAACCTTCCGATATAATAAATGAAGGGATGGTACGGCGAGGAGCAGAAATGTATAATATATTGATAGTAGATGATGAGATTGAACAATGTAAAGCATTGAAGATTATGATCGAACGATATAGAAAAGATATTCGTTCTGATATTTGCACAAATTTAAAAGATGCGAAAGAATGTTGCGTTCAAAAGAAATATGATATTTATTTTTTGGATATGAAATTGGATAAAACGTGTGATAGTGATGATGGGGGATTACAATTGGGAAAATTTATTCGTTCGCTTCTCCCTTATAGATATACACCTATTGTCTATGTTACGTCTGTGCCAGAGAAGATACATGAAGCACTGACAGATACAGAATGTTATCGATATGTTTTGAAACCTTACAAAGAAGAGGAGATTTACAAATGTTTAGACAGTATCATGCATTCGCCACTGATGAAACCGGCAACATTTTCTTTTCAAAGTTTTTGGGGTGGAGATATTTGTATTCCGGAGACTTCCATAATTTATATTTGTTCCGGAATAAATAGACGTTTGCAAATTTATACAGAAGATGGACAATATGAAACGACAAGTTATACATTAGAACGAATCGGAAATATATTGCAATATGATTTTTTACGTTGTCATCGAAAATATATTGTAAATATTAAACGAATTTCTGGGTATGATCGAAGCAATCGGCTATTGTATATGGGAAATGTGATGATACCATTGGGAAGGAAATATAAACAAGAATTTGAACAGATATGGAGAGTACGATAAATGCAAAATTATGTGATTGATTTTGTTACAACATATTTAGAATTTTGGATTATATACATAATGTTGGTAGCTTGTCTGCCTGAAAAAAGAGTTAAAGAAAAAAGAGCTATAATGTTAAGCTTTGTCCCTGTTGGTATGAGTTGTATATTAAATTTATCTGAGATTCCTTTAGGGATACAAATAATAATGATGAATTTGATATTGTTTGTGTGTTTAAAGTGTGCAATGAAAATACCGATACTACAATTTGGGGTGCTTTATATCTTTGTCTATTTTGTTGTTGCTTTAGTGGAAATCATTCAGTTGCCATTCTGGAACATATTGGAGGCAGGGGCATTTCATGGAATTGCGGCGATTGGCGGATCTATAATTACAGTGTCTTTTTCTGTGGTTGCATATCGGTATCTTCCGATTTATAAAATAAATGAGATGATTACAAAATTAAATTTTTTCTTGTTATTGTCAGTGGTAGATAGCTTTATGATGATTTTAGGGATTGTGATTTTTATAAGACTAAAAACAGATAAGTTTTTTCTAAATTATTTTTTTGTAGTTGGAATGATAATTGTTTTATTGGTTATAAATGGGGGTGAAATTTATCAACAATATAAACGTTTAACACAAGAAAAGAGGATGAAAACTTACGAGGAATATCTTCCAATCATAGAAGGGTTAATCGAACAAGTACGAATCAGACAACATGATTATCACAATAAACTTCAAAGTATTCATGCTCTTGCATATGTGTATGAAGATTTTGAATCGTTAAAGGGGGCTTTGTTGGAAACAACGGAGCATGATATGCTTCCAGATTTTGAAATGAATTTGCTAAAATTGAATATGCATTTGGTAAGTGGTTTTTTGTTCAGTAAAATTCGTCAGGCAGATAAAGAGGGAAAAGAATTACATCTGGATATTGAACAATATGTAATTAGAACGACCTGTACGGAATATGAGGTGATTGAATGTTTGGGAATCCTGATTGATAATGCAATTGAAGCAACGAATGAAGGCGGAACAATATTGGCGAAGATTGGCTCGCAAGATGACAAATTAGTATTTGAAATTAAAAATGTCGGACCGCATCTTACGCCGGAATTTTGTAAAAATATTTTCAAAAAAGGATATTCAACTAAGAAAAATGATGTGAGTAATCATGGGATTGGATTGTATAAGTTAAACAGAACGGTAAAAGAACATGAGGGAAAATTGACATTGGAGAATGTTGAAGTGAATCAAACAGAATACATATCGTTTGGATTGATAATATGAAAAAATAAAAGAATAAAAAATGAAAAAAACACTTGACATCTTGCCAAACTAATGCTAATCTAATATAGCAATTGACTGCCGAAGACAGCAGGTGCTGTAAAGCGTAAGTATGATGACGCCTGCCGAGGAAGACAAGATTTCGAATGAAGATGAAATTTGTAAACCTCTGTGTCTTTGGGCATGGAGGTTTTTATTTGCTTAAAGCAACCTTCTAGCAGTCATACAAATCTAATAAGGAGGTGCACCGGAACGTGGCAAAAGTTGAATTAAAACAACCAATCGTAGCAGCTATCGCTGAAGACATTAAAGACGCTCAGTCAATCGTACTTGTTGACTACCGTGGACTTACAGTAGCACAGGATACAGAGCTTCGTAAACAGCTTAGAGAAGCAGGTGTTATTTACAAAGTATGTAAAAACACTATGATGAAGAGAGCGTTTGAAGGAACAGAGTTTGCAGGTCTGGATGAATTTTTGGAAGGACCAAGCGCAATCGCTATTTCTAAAGATGACGCAACAGCTCCAGCAAGAATTATCTGTAACTTCGCTAAAGAAGCAGAGAAGCTTGAACTGAAAGCAGGTGTAGTTGAAGGAACAGTATATGATGTTGCAGGATTAACAGAACTTGCAAAGATCCCTTCAAGAGAAGTACTTCTTTCAAGATTACTTGGAAGTATGCAGTCACCTATTACAAACTTCGCTCGTGTTATCAAACAGATTGCAGAGCAGGATGGTGAAGCTGAAACAGCTACAGAAGCTCCAGCTGAAGAAGCAGCAACAGAGGAGTAAGACATCCAAAACATGGTGGTTTGAGATGAATACACTGTGTATGATATGATTCGGAAGAATGATATTTATAAACCTATAATATGAAAATAATGGAGGATATTAAAATGGCTAAAATGACAACAGCTGAAATGATCGAAGCGATCAAAGAGTTATCAG